>Ga0307989_1001743_pt1 | contig 11152 bp, 9 predicted proteins | sample EllFjometagen185_FD_203164 | JGI IMG/M metagenome (GOLD analysis project Ga0307989, IMG submission 203164) | Marine microbial communities from Ellis Fjord, Antarctic Ocean - #185 | ecosystem: Environmental > Aquatic > Marine > Unclassified | place: Southern Ocean | collected 2014-10-08 | reverse complement strand
TATCCTTGTAAGGAGAGACCATAAGCTACATTAACTGATACTGTGCTTTTTCCTACACCACCCTTACCGCTAATTACGATCAACTTATGTTTGATTCTATCTAAATTTTCTTCAATACGAATTTCTTCTTGTGTTTTTTCCGGCTTTTTGAAATCAACAGGTTCCATTTTTCCTCCAAATTTTAACTTTGTTTTTATTATCTTTTATAAATTTAAATTTAACTAATCTTTTACTAAAGGCAAATAATAATTATAGCTTTAATTGTCTATGAAATTGTACGTATTGATAATTACTGAAAACAAGTATTAATAAAAATGAATTGACTAATTGAGCATGTATGAAATTGAAAAATAATTAATTGAATAAGGAGAAAATATGAAAGCTGTAATTTTAGCTGCTGGAATGGGAAAAAGACTGCAAAAGGTATCTGGTGGCTTACCGAAAAGCATGATTAAAATTGGAAAGAGTTCTATAATTCATCATCAATTAGAAAGTTGTATGAATGTTGGTATAACCAATTTTGTAATTGTTCTGGGCTACAAAATTGAGCAACTTAAAGCTCACATTTTAGAGAAAATCAGCGCCGAACAAGTCACTTTTATTGAAAACCCAATATATGACACAACAAACACTCTTCACTCATTGTGGCTAACCAGAGAACATCTGAATGACGATTTTATATACTTTAATGCTGATGTACTTTTCCAAAGTGGTCTACTTAAGAAAATATCTGAATCTTCACAATATTCCCAGCTACTTTTAGAAACTAAATCTTGTGCAGAAGAAGAAGTGAAAATGATCATAAATGAAGATATGCGAATTATGGAAATCAGCAAACAGCTTCCCATTCCTAAATGTGCAGGTGAGTTTATTGGAATTGGAAAATTTAATAAGGACATTTTAGGACGCTTTGTTCAACATCTTCAATTTGGAGTTGAAAATGGGCAATCTAATAACTATTTTGAATTTGCAGTTGATCTGTTAGCAAAAGACGTAATTCTAAAAGCTGTTCCTACAGATGGTGTCCCCTGCATTGAAATAGATTTCCCAGAAGACTTGGTCAGAGCAAAGGAGATGTTCTCTCTATAATTTACAGGAATTAAAATGAAAAGACTGTTGTTAATCTGTATTAATGCCAGATACACACATTCAAATCTTGCAATTAGATATCTCAGGAATTATGTAAGTGATCTTGCCTATGAACTAAAGATAATTGAATTTTCTATTAATCAAAAATTTTTGGAAATACTGGAGCAAATCGCTCACAATAAACCGGATATTTTAGCATTTTCAGTTTACATTTGGAATACTGATCTTGTACGATTACTATTACCTGAAATCACAAAAATACTTCCTGATTCTAAAATTATTCTAGGTGGTCCGGAAGTTAGTTACAATCCAAAAGACTGGCAGCAAAACTTCCCTGAAATCGACTTTATTATTTGTGGAGCCGGTGAAGCAGGATTTCGATACATTCTAGAGAATAACCTAAATATTTCTGATGCTATAATCAGAAAGAAAAATCCTATCTTCTCTGGAATTCCATTTCCATATATTCTATCAGACTTCCATGAGATCAGCGAAAAGTACATTTATTATGAATCGAGTAGAGGGTGTTCATTTAAATGCAGTTATTGTTTATCTTCTCGCTCAGATCAACTTCTTGAATTTAGAGACATTGAAATTGTTAAAAAAGAATTGGTGTTCCTAATTGAGCAAAATCCCAGAATAATTAAATTTGTAGATAGAACATTTAATGCCAAAAAAGAACATTCACGTGAAATTTGGAAATTCCTGATCAAACTCAATCCTAAAATCACTTTCCATTTTGAGATCCATCCTGAATTATTAGATGAAGAAGACATGCAAATTCTTAAAAACTGCCCAAAAAATTTATTTCAATTTGAAATCGGTATTCAATCTACAAATCCCGAAACATTAGAAGCCATTCATCGTACCAATAACTGGATTAAAACCTCTAAAATGGTCAAGCAGCTCATTTCATTTGATAATATTCATATTCATGTTGATTTGATTGCAGGATTACCATTTGAATCCATTAAAAATCTTGAAAGATCATTTAATGATATTTTCAATCTTGGTGCAGATCATTTACAATTAGGATTTCTTAAGGTTCTGCCAGGTACGGAAATTGCAGAAAATGTAAAAACATTTGGGATAATGTCATCCAATACAAGTCCTTATATAATCCTGCAAAATAATTGGTTAACGTTTGCAGAGTTAAATAGAATGCACAAAATTGAGACTTTGTTAGATGCTTTTTCAAATTCAAATAAATATAAAATGATTCTTAAACATCTTATCCTTAAATTTGATACTCCCTATGTTTTCTTTATTGAGTTTCTTAAATTTCTGCAATCCAGAAACTATGATCTGCAAACAAAGAATTGGAAAAAAAATGCCTTTGAGTTATTCCAATTTGCAATTGAAAGCTTTCCTGATGTGGATAAATTCTTTTTTGATTGTTTAAAATGGGATTGGTGCCTTCAGGCAAAATCTCATTATTATCCTGAATTTTTGAGATGTGAAACAGATTCTGTAGCTAAAAAAATTGGTTATGAATATTTAAATTCCTATAAAATTAATAACAAAATCGTAATAGATGAAATTGATATTTTTGCTTCTGATGTTAAAAAAGCAATTTATTTTATACCATTATCAGATGAATTCAAGCAATTATATTTCCCAACTTCTGATGTTGTAGCTTTTATTAATGGTGAGCCTTCCCCACTTAAAATTTCTAACTAACATAATTTGGTATATGAACTTTTATTATTTTCGGGAAGAACGTATTAAGACATCTAATATATAGTAAATTCTTGTCTTTCTGAGAGACTCACCTTGTCTTTCCCTCGAAGAATCTAAGAATTTTAGTAATTTTATCAAAGGTGAATCAATTTATTTGAAAACTACCAAATAGAAAAAACCCATCAGTAAAAGCTGATGGGTTTAAATTATTTACAACCATTGCGAAGGTCTTCAACCATTCGCAAGGTTTATTATTTCATTAATAACATACGTCTTGAATATACTGTTTTATTTGTTCTCAAACGATAAAGATAAACTCCAGTTGCAACGGTTTTACCGTTTGCATCTTTTCCATCCCAATAAGCTGATTGAACCATATCTGCTTGAACATTTCCTTCATATATTGTCTTAATCTTCTCACCTTTGAGATTGTATATGATAAGCTCTACATGACCATCTTCATTCAACATGTAATTTATTTTAGTATCAGGGTTAAATGGGTTAGGAAAGTTCTGTTTTAGTCCGTAAACGGGACCAGTTTGAGGAGTACCTGGATCTGTTCCACCTTGAGGAATTGTTATTTGCACAAGTGGATAGGTTTCTACAACTCCATCTGTACAAACACTTTCTAATAAATACCAATAAGTTTGATTCTCAACAATTGGGTATTCATCTACAAATACATAGTCGGTTGGCTCAGTTGTTGACCCTTGACCAGGAATTTCACTCAAATTAAGTTGCACAAAACCATTTTCAATTGGATCATTACCATACGCTCTAGATACTATCCATCCGGCATTGTTAGATTCACTTTGAGTTGTCCAATATAATGTTGGTTTTCCGTTAACTAAGCTAACACTAAAAGAGCTTAAAGTAACTGGTAATGGCCCATCATTTACACCTATAAGATAGGGGAACTTATATCCCTCATTCGCTCCGAAAGGATAGTAAGGATTTGCTGAATCCGAACATTTCAACATTGTTGTCGGATTACCATTAGATGTATTTATATAACTTGCTTGCCTAGTTGCATTTAGAGGAGTAGATGTGATATCATATCCTGTCATACCAAAAGCAATCTGAAAAGAGTATGCACCGCCAGCTGAATACACTGGTAATGTGAAATCAAAAGTAAATTCACATGGGACATTATCTGTACTCGTTAATGCACCAATATTATTAATTGTAGTAAATGTATAACCCAGATAGTTAGCTGCAGAGGGCACTGTTGAACTATAAAATAAAACAAAAATCGATCCCGCTGCACCACCATAAACATTATCAACTGAACTCATCTCTGAAGGTGAATATGTTGCTATAGCGTCTATACTTTCCCCATATGAGACTTCATCATCCTGTACTCCACCAGGTCCGTATATAGCAATTCCACTTATTTTTACTGAAGCCCCAAAAACTAAAGAACTAAAAGCTAAAACTATAATTGAAACTAATAAACATTTCTTCATATTCACTCCACAATATTGGAATATGTTATTTTTTATTTTTTTATTACACGCGTATAAATAAATATTGGCACTTTAGTGTCAATCTAAAAAAATTCGCCTAATGAACTAAATGTATATTAAAGCAATTATTAGTCCTAAACTCATAATTTTTATCTCGTAGTTTAATCTTTTACGTAATTTCATGTATTAATGTGTGTTATGCTACATTTCTACATTACTTTAATTTATGCTCAGAATAATTGCTTCTGAATAATGTAATTTCTTCAATACACAATATGACAATTATGTCGTTAAATTGTTACAAAGAGTAAACTAAGGATATCCCTGTTTCGTACAGGTTGTATTCTTTATCAACTACCACATTTGTATAAGGAGAACCGGTATTTCTAAATTTATATTTATAAAAACACTTTAGAGAGAAATTTTCTAATATCTTAAAGGTCACATCAGAACCAACAGTAACAATTTTATCCTCTCTACCATAATGATATTCATCCAGTTCATTCTCAGCCTGGAAATAAATATGTTCATATTTTGCGCCAAACCCTAAATTTATTGGTCTTGAAAATATATTTAAGATGGTGGGAAGGCCTATTGAGAGATCAAAAATATCAGCCTGATATGAGCCGTCTTTTATCATGGTTACCTGCTGGGCATCGCTATAAGCATCTTCAGCTTTCGCATTTGAAACTTTGAATGTGTACCCGGCATTTATATTAATCCAATCTCTTGGAATATATTTTATTCCAATACCGTTTTCAAAGTTCTGTGCATCATATTCAGTAAAGTACTCGTTATAAAAAAGTTGAGAAAATCCAAGTCTATAATCGAACTTATATTTTGAATTTAGAGAATAATTTAATTTACCAACATAATTATTCTTGCTGTAGGTAAAATCACGAAAAACATCTTCTACATCAATAACACTATCATATCTATTAACATAAATTTCTGGATGATAATAATAATAAATTCCAAAATTCAGCTTTCTACTTAAATATTGTTTCAAAGAAAATTCAATATAATAATTGTCTTTAAAATCATTTTTTAAGTATTTATTATACTTTACTGCAACCTTATTTATTTGAGTATGACCAGCAAATAAACGGTGCTTCAAGTTCAATTCTATTTTTGCAGAAGTTATGAGATCATCAGAAGTTTCTAATAAGAATTTATCCGGTTCATTTCCGCTTTCAAATCTATCCAGATCATTTTGTGAAAGACTTAGAATGTTGCTGTTATAGTCGGTTTCTAACCTTATATTAGAAGAAAAATTAATATTTTGTGCAATAAGCATATTTGCCGAAATTATTATGATGAATATTAAATATTTTTTCATTGTTTCTCGATCTCAACTGAAGCTTTGTTTATATAAAATCTAAAGATCAGATCCTTGCTTTTGTCTTTATCTTCAATGCAGATATGATGAATTCCACTTGGAAGTTTTATTATATTCACATCACCTGTGGAGGGTATCACATCAGGTTCATTTTTTATCCAACTCTTTTCTGATTTGTAGGCTTGTTCAGTAAGTTCAGCAAATGATTCTCTATTATCTAATACACTAAACTTATAGCCAGAGTTATTAATATAATTTGTATCAAAGATCATTCTACTAATTATCTTTAATACTATCGGTCCTTCCAGAGTCAATTGAATTTTATCTGATTTTGTTGTGTAATATGTATACTCTTTTTCATCAAGAACCAGCGTTTTAACATCTCCATAAAAATTAGGTGTAAAGCGAATGTAGTCGATCTCTTTATTAGAGGAAGTTAGCTTATTACTGGAAACTTTATAAACTAGATCATATTTGGAAGTATTTGTAATTGACAGGTTTACTTTGCCTTCATATATTTCAGTTACATATTTATTATAACTTGTTATACTTTCACCATTTACACCTCTGCTATATTCACTCAATTCAGCAGATTTATTTAGGATAATATCCTCATTTCCAATTTTAATTTTGTAATTATATTTAATGGATGTCCCCTTATTAATGATAGCACGTGAATATACATTTAGTGTATCAATATTAATAAGTTCACAAGAGATACTATCATTTGGTTTCAAAAGAAAATAGTTATAAATTTTGCTGTTTCTTCTATTATATATTAGGAACTCATCGGGATCTGTATTGAATCTAATATCCGCAGCCATCAGCACGAGAGTCATTCCCAATAGGGTAATGGATAAAAATAATTTTTTCATATTAAACATTGATCTCATCATCTTTAATTTTTAATTCTTTATGATCAAAAAAGATCACAATTAATATTAATATCAGAAGTATAATAAATGAAATTGTTGCAATTTTTATATTATACTTCTCATTCTCAAACATACTTCCGTTACTTGGCTCAGGGAGTGGATCGGGAGCAATTGGGATTTTCTTATTTTCTGCAAGCCTTGTAATATCCAATAAGTGCAAAATTGGAACACCTTCATCTGCGAAAAGCAGCATTGTACCTTTTAATGGAGTATTTGTTAAGGTGAGATATCTATGTAATCCCGGTGTAACTAATCTGCCATTTATTGTTGCTCCAATACTAGAGAGTCCTCCACCGATATTGATATAAAGCGAAATATTATTTTCACTAATTTCTTTAAAAATTCCCAATTTATCTAAAACATTCTGTTCTAATGTTTCATTATGTACTAATTCAACATTATTCTTCTCAATGTTTGCCAATATGAGTTCACGCCCATTTTTACTCAATCCTCTGCCCAGATCACGTCCACCACCAATTGATGCAGCTATACTTTTATATTCAAATATATTTTGTTGGATGAAAAATTCTTCCATATCTAACCATGTGAAGTCTGGATCAGTAGCGCCAAACATAGAAGCCCCAACAGATGATATGATAATAGGTTCCAATTCTAAAACTTTTGCAGCACTTAAAACGGCAATATTCAATGCAGGAAAAGAACCGGTACAGCTAATTGCGATCTTGTCGCCTTTCTTTAAATTTGCCTCTTTGAACATCTCAACTATAACAGCTGCGAAATTCGGATTTAAACTCGTTAATTTTGATGTTAAATTACCACGATCTGTTACGATTGGTGATTGTTTGTCACCGATCATAGCAGTTCTGTTAGGGTCATTTACTTCATCAATATAAATTCCCTCGGAATTCCTATATTCTTTTATTGCGAGTTCTGCTCTTTGCATTAATTCTGCTGCTTCAAGCTTTTCTTCATAATATTCATCGCTCACAAAAACGCGTGAATTTTCTACCCATATAAATAATGCTATTGCTACCAGCAATAAAAGTATTAAACTAAATTTTGATTTTGCACTGGGAATAAACATGATTCTCCTTAACCTATGATTTCTCCACCAAATATCAATATCAGTAAGAACCGCACAATTACAGCAGCTATTACCATGATAGATAGTGTTTTAATAATACCTTGTCTTTCCATTGCATTAGCAATAAGACCAGGGATAATAAATCCAATAACATTCACCGAATAATCTGAAGACAAATTAGCAAAAACCCCATAGTACCTAGCCATCCAACCAATAATGAAACCGAGTAAAACGGTTATCACCATTCGTCTTCTACCATAAATGAACATGAATTTACCAAGGATTTTAACAATGATAAATACAATAATGCTAATTGATAACGTAGCTAAGATCGTGATAGGCTGATGCAAATACATTGCAACATAACCGGCAACCACAATCCCACCTGCTGCAGCTCCAAATGTTTCTAAAAAGAACAAACTTATCAATACACCTAAACCAATTGCCACTTCAAACATTTTTATTATTCCTTTTTTTATAATACTCTACAATGATTCCACCATTACCACCAATATTACCAATTCCCATCATTAATATCTCTTTCGCTGGTAAGTTTACAACACTATTTGTCAACTTAAGTCCAGTTACCCATCCGCAATCTGTAATTTTGTTCTTATCTAATTTGTTATTTAATGCATACGAATACATTGTATTTGTTTGCTCTCCAATCAAATAGAGGTGATCAAATTCAACTTCTTTCAGCATAATTACAAGCTGTTTAGAACGATACAATCTATCTGCTCTGGTACTAAGTACAATAGCTACGGCATGAGTATGTGGGTAAAGCTCCTTAACGGAATTTATTACAAATTCAGTAGATTCTGGGTCATTAGCCGCAAAAGCATGAACGAAATGAAGCTCAGAATCTTTACTTTTGTGCATATATATTTCCATCGCCCCAATATCTGGCTTTGCTGCATACATGCCTTCTAAAGCTTTCCTTTTATCAATGCCAAAATGTTCACAAACTTTTAGAGATAAACCAACATTTTCTTTGTGCTCAATATATGAAAAACCCTGCATATCTTCGTTGGAAATTCCAGCATCATTACTTTGTATCACTTCACAATTAACCTTTTTTGCTTCATTTTGGATAATTGGAAATACCTTATTCTCAGCGGTGAATAGCACACCATGCTTTGGTATAGTGTTACAAAGAGAACGTGTTACATTCTTTATTCCAGGTCCCATAACATCCAGGTGATCCAATCTTGAATTTGTGATAATACCAATATTAGATTTAACGATCTCGTGCTCTGTTACCCACTGATATTCCGGTGTGACTGCCATGCACTCCAGAACAAGAATATCAATCTTTTTCTTTGCTGCAAATTTGATAATCTTGATCTGTTCTTTTATATTAGCACCATGATGCCTGATGATTGGTGTTTCACTTCCATCTTCATAGATCAAAGCAGGAGCAGAACCGGTTGTTTTAGCTATTGTCTTCTTACCACCAGCTCGTAATCCAGCAGCGATAAGACGTGTAACGCTAGATTTACCCCTCGTTCCATTTATATGAATTATCGTAGGAATTTTCTTTCTACTGATTTTACACTTCTGGAATTCATAAATCCCATAAGATATCAGCAATAATAAACCAATTATTAAACCAGACATACTATTCTATTATTAGTTTCCCATTTGTAATTTCAATATCATCAAAGTTGGCAACATCATTTCCATTCTCATCGATCATTTGCAAATTCTCAAAAGTTAAATTTGTTTGACCCAGAGAATAACCATTGATGCTAAATGTAAAAAGTTCACCATTACCATCAATTCCATCTTCACCGGAAGTTTGCTGCATACTTATAGTTATACTTAATCTATCTTCTTCAATAACATTAAGCTCTACAATCTCAGAATTCCAGAATCCTCCAACTGTTACAGCATCTTCAACAAGTTCGGCTACTGAGTTATCAAATACGATCTCAGTGGAAAATGCAAATAGATTCTCAACATTTTCAATCTTTATCACGTAATCAGCTTCTGTATTTTCTGGTACAATCTGCTCAGCAGGATTGAACATCAGTTTTAAATTGCCAACTTCCGGTTCTGTTGAATCACTAGAACAAGAGAGTGAAAATACCATTATTGCGACGACCATCAGAGAGAGTATTTTTTTCCCTTTTAACTCAGGATTAAACACAGTTCTTAACATTTTATTCTCCATTTTCTATTTCAATAACATCATTTTTTTTGTATCAATTATTTTGTCATTAACTTTTAGTTTGTAGAAATACAATCCACTACTTACTTTCTTACCTGCTGAATCTTTTCCATTCCAAACTACATTATGTTCACCCGAATTCTCAGAAGATCTAACAAGATTCTTAACAAGCTGACCCTTAATATTATAGATTGATAATTCAACTAAACCGTTATCTACAATTGAATAAGAAATATTTGTTTCAGGATTGAACGGATTGGGATAATTTTGTTGTAAGAAATTAATCTCAATAGGTTCAATTATCGGCATTCCAAACTCTCGGGCAATATAATTTTTTATCAGAAGTTCATTTCCGGTATTACCTAAAGCATGATAAATATCTTCAAAATTAGAACGGCTAGCTTCTAATTCTTCCGGACCAAATGCAGGTAAACTTGAAGTGCTGCTATGGGTTGCTCCCCAGTTCAAACCAATTGCAAGTACGTCGGCAATATTCACTTCTCCATTACCATCACAATCAGCCAATGAAGCCACATCGTTCTCCCATTCACCCGGGTAATCATTAGCTTCCCACGCAAGAGATGATAAAGCTCTAGCATTACCGATTTCTCGCCAATAAACACCGATTGGTAGAATATCGTCTGCGCTCACAATACCATTACTGTTCGTATCTCCAGGCCAGATCAAACCATCTGTAGAGAGCACATTAATATAACCACTCTTTGTTATCTCATCTGAACCTAAAGTATTCTCTACATTCATGATAATATCATAATTGCCAGGATCTGTAAAAGTATGAACTGGATGACGTTCTTCTGAAGTTGCACTGCCATCACCAAAATTCCAGATAAATTCATTATAAAAATAAGGAGGGGAGGTAAGATTAATAAAGCTCACTTCAAAAGGAGCAATACCATAAGTTCTCTCAACAGTAAAGTCTGCCGTTGGAACGGCAGCAGTAGTAAATTCAGGTTCCTCAGTTGTAAACTTTATAGAAAATTCATTTTGAAGAGGAGATGCACTTTGCGGATAGATGTTTGCATAAGTATAAAGTAATCCTGCAGATTGATCGTGATTTTCAATTCCTACTGTAGAATAATTACTTGTTACATCAGGATTATTGGCAAATTTATAATTAAATTGGATCTCACCATTTCCACTTGCAGTTGGATATGAAGCAGGATCGTAGAGAATTAGCTCGAATTTTTCTATAGAAGAATTATCGTATCTATTAACACATTTATTCCATTCGATGATAAATATATTTTCTGTTTCATCATAATAATAACAGATCCTCATATCAGCATGCTCTTCACCAATCTCTTCTCCGATAAGGTCATCCCAATATGGAGCTATCATACCATAAGGACCCAGAGCAGAAGGGATATTCCAATTTCTAAAATAAGTCTCCCAGGTTGGATGCAT
>Ga0307989_1001742_pt1 | contig 11155 bp, 9 predicted proteins | sample EllFjometagen185_FD_203164 | JGI IMG/M metagenome (GOLD analysis project Ga0307989, IMG submission 203164) | Marine microbial communities from Ellis Fjord, Antarctic Ocean - #185 | ecosystem: Environmental > Aquatic > Marine > Unclassified | place: Southern Ocean | collected 2014-10-08 | reverse complement strand
ATGTTGGTGGACAAGGAACAACTGCTGCTGGTGGTTGGAACGGTGGTGGAGAATCTACAGTATATAATTTTCATGGTAGTGGTGGAACAGATATTAGAACTAGTACGGGAAGTTTAACCTGTAATACCTCTACTGATCCAAGAGTTATAGTTGCTGGTGCAGGTGGTTCGACAAATGGAAGCTGGGTACCTGGTAATGGTGGTGGTACCAGAGGTACTGGAGCCGGTGATTCAGGAGTTAGTGCTGCTGGTTATCCTGGAACTCAAACTGCTGGTGGAGCTGGATATGAAGGAATAGGCACCAATGGTTCTTGTGGACAGGGAGGAAATTCTGACTGGAGCGCAGGTGGTGGTGGTTGGTACGGAGGAGGTGGAGGTTATAGAGGTGCTGGAGGTTCTGGTTATGTTGGAGGTGTAACTTCTAGTACAATGTCAACTGGCGTTAAATTATCAGGAAATGGATTTGCAAGAATTTGTTATGGCGGACATGCTGCTTGTACTGAAGGAAGTTCGAGTTATACGGCTTATTAAAATAGTTATATCTTAATTTTTGTTAATTCACAGAAAGAAGTCCAGAGGATATAACATTCAATTGTTTTGTCAGGATAAATTTTTTCTATAATTTGTTTGTACAACTTTAATTGTTCCCTATAATTTATTGGAATGTCATTTTCAGCTTTAGGAAGTTTTTCAGTATTTTTGTAATCTATAATTATTATTTTGTTTTCTTCAATAACTAGTCTGTCAATAGTTCCTGAAATAATATTTCCATCAATCTCTCCAACAATAGGAACTTCTGCTTTTGAAGTTTCAGTAAAGAAATATTTAAATGGTTCGTTGTTTAATATATTCAAAACATTATTTTTTATTTTTTCTTTTTCGGTTTTATTAAGTTCGTTAAAAGAATTTTCCAAATAATAATTCGCAATTTTCTCTCTATCTTGTCCTTCTGAATTTGGTAAAATTTCTAATAATTTATGAACAGCTTGTCCTTTAATAATTTGTAATGGTATTCTTGTTGGCGTTATATCGTTGTTTGTATGAGAATATAATTGAGAAGGATTTATAATCTTTAAAACTTGTTTTGGTAAATCTGTAGTACTTTTAAATTCTTCTAATAACTTTTGTATTTCATCTAAATTCTCTTGTTCTTCTTTTTCAATAATATCAATTTTACCAGAAATATTTTTTCCAAAAATAAAACCATTTTCTTTTTCTTGTCCAATTTCTTTTATTGATTCAGATAAAACATTATACCAAGAATCTTTATTTGCCTTACTTATATCCCAACCAGCAATATACAATTCATCTCTAGCTCGAGTTAAAGCTACATACAACAATCTTAAATATTCTTTGTAGTCTTCGGCTTTTTCATTATCTTTTAATTCCAGAATTAATTCATTGTTGTTCTCCATATCACCATTCCAAAATGGTAATAAAATATCATTATGTTCTTTCCATAAAATACGAGGAGATTTACTGATTCTTTGCGAAGAATGAAACGTGTCAGGTAAAATAACTACTGGTGCTTGTAATCCCTTGGAAGCATGAATTGTCATAATACGAATTTCATTTCCAACTTCTTCCATGTCTCGTTTGATTTGTATTAAGTTATTGTTTAAATAATAAATAAAATCATTTAAAGCCGCCGTATGTTTTTCTTCAAATGAAGTGGCAACAGATAAAAATTCATCTAATAAATCATGTGCAGTTTCAGTAAAACGAGATACTATTTTTTCACGACCATTTTGTGTTTCTAGAATATAAAAGAAAAATTCATAAGGAGTAAGTTCTTTACTTTTTTCAATTAGATCACTTAAGTATTCAAAAGTTTCAGAATAATCTGTATTTTCTTTTAAAGATTCCCATAAAGTTTTTTCATTTCTATATGTAGATAATTTAAACAAATCTTCTTCATTTAAATTAAGAATAGGGGATTTAATTATATTCGCTAAATTTAAATTATCGTTTGGAAACAAGGTAAAATTAGCTAGAGCAATCAAATCTTGAATAAGTATTTCTTGAGTTAGAACCATGCGGTCTGCACCAGCAACTGGAATTTTATATTTATTAAAAGCTCTAATTAAATAATTGATTAAATTGTTTGTACGATTTTTTAACAAAATCATTATATCTGAATATTTTAAAACACGAACTTTACCTTTTACGTCTTGTATTAGTTTTTTATTCTCAATCCAATCTTGAATTGTTTCAGCTATATGATTTGCTAATTTTTCAATATTTGTTAATTCAATATCTTGCTCAAAATATAATTGCCAACCAGACTCTTCTTTTTTCTCTTCAGTGTTTTTAAACAAAGGCCATAATTCTACTTTCCCAGGATAATCACTTCGAATTGCATTGTGTTGAATATTATTTTCAGAAAATGATATTGCATTTTTTCTTTCAGGATCTTCAAAAACTTTATCTACAAATTTTAAAATATTTGGTAAAGAACGAAATGAATTTTCTAAAGCAATAGTTTTGAAATTATTATTCTCAGTAATTTCTTTATAATAATTGTGGACTGTATTAAACATTTTTGGTTCAGCTCCTTGAAAACCAAAAATAGATTGCTTTTCATCTCCAACAATAAATAAAGTTCTTTTGTCTTCCGTTCGTCCTAATCCAGAAAAGAATTCAGAAGCTATAGTATTTACAATTTGCCATTGATAAGGGCTTGTATCTTGAGCTTCATCTAACAATAAATGGTCAATACCCTGATCTAATTTATAAGAAATCCATGCAGCATTTCCCGAAGAAGTAAGGAGTTTGTTCGTTAAAAGTATCAAATCATTATAATCTAAAAGTCCATTTGAAATTTTTAGATTTTTGTAAATATTTAAAATTTCATTTCCAACAATTAATAAACTTTGGGTTAATTGAGAAATTTTCAAAGACTTTAATTTTTCTGAAAATAAAAAAACTCTCGTTTGTTCTTCGTGTAAACTTTCTGCTATTTCTGGAAATTTTTCTGCAAACTTTTTTGTAATTAAAGTTTTACGTGGTTGATCTCGAAGTGTTAAATATAAAAGGACATAGTCTTTAATTATTAATTTTTTTTCTATTCTGGAAGCATTAAGCCATATTGGAAAAGTTATAGAAAAATGTTCTTTTATTTTTTCCTCTTCATTTTCCATTATAACTTCTAAAGCTTTTTTTAATTCATCTTTATAATCATCAAATTCATTTACAAAATCTTCAATTATATTTTCGCTTTTTTCATCACTGCTTATATTCAGTTCTTGTAAAATATTTTTAATTAAACCATCTAAACCATAATGATCTAAGCCATATAAAATGTTATCTCGCTTATTTAAAAATTCTGAAAGTAAATCAATAAAACCAAGTTCATTTGTTTGAATAGCTATGGTTTTAATTGCGTCTTGAACTAGGGTATTGCTAGTGTTTAAGATTAATTGTTTTCTAGCATCTAATAATAATTCTTGCGATTGTATTTCATCTATAACTTCAAAGTTAGGAACAATACCAGCTTCTAAAGGAAACTTTTTTAATAACTGCTGACAAAAGGAATGAATAGTCATAATTTTTAATTCGTCCATTCTGTCAACAACTTTTGCAAACAAAGTTCGCGCATTTAAAATAGTTTCTTTATCTGGTTTGGCACCTGTTAATTTTTCAAGTTGTCGAATTAATTTTTCTTCATCAACACTAACCCAATTTAATAAACCAGAATTAATCCTATTTCGCATTTCTGCTGCAGCTGTTTTAGTGAAAGTTATACATAGAATTTTTGATGGACAAATTCCAGATAATAAAAGTCGGATCAATCGATTTACAAGAACGGTTGTTTTACCAGACCCAGCAGAAGCCGCAACCCAAATTGAATATTCTGGGTTTGAAGCTAATTGTTGATTTTGTAGGATGTTGTTTTTTTTCATAATTATTCAATTCGATCAACCGAAGGAATAACTCCTAATATCGGTGCAATATTTTCTATTATTCTAGAAACTATAGGAGCAGCAAGAGCGCTGGCAGTATTCATTCTTCCAGCATCAGTGCCATCGGGTTCATCTAACATTATAAAAACCGTTAAATATGGATTATTCATAGGAAACGAAGCAATAAATGCAACCCTAGTTTTATCTTCGCTGTATTTGCCATCGACTATTTTCTCTGCTGTACCAGTTTTACCTCCAACAGAATATCCCAATGTGTTTGCTCTCCAACCAGTACCTTCAATAACAGTTTTTCTCATTAATTTTCTCATGTTTTTAGAAGATTTTTTAGAAATTAAATTTATATTTGTATCTTTCGCTTGAAAAGTAAATTTAGGATTATGCATTACTCCATCATTAACAAGACCAGAAACTGAAGTAACAACATGAAGTGGTGTAACAGCTATGCCATGACCGTAGGAAATAGTCATTAAATTAATAATACGCCAATTTTTGGGGTATAGTGGTCTTCCTAATGAGGGAAAATCACTTTGTAATTTATTTAACAAATTAGCTTTTTTAAGAAATTGTTGCTGTATTTCTTCACCTAATTCCAAAGCTATTTTTGCCGCGCCTATATTAGAAGAATAGATTAGAATTTCCTCAACAGTCATTTTCCTTTTTTTAAAATGCATGTCTTTTATGGTATATTTACCATATTTGATTGGTTTAGCAACTTCGTAGACATCAGACAATTTAATACTTTTTGTTTCTAGAGCAGCAGCTATTGTGAATAATTTAAAAATAGATCCTATTTCATACACACCATAAGTTGCTCTATTAAATTTTTGTTCTTGTGTTGCAGCAGTTTGATTATTTGGATTAAAATCAGGTAAACTAACAACTGCTAGAATTTGTCCATTCCTTGCGTTCATAATAATACCGGACATTGCTTTGGGTTTAAATTTTGTCATACCTTTTAGCATTTCTTGTTTTAGTATATTTTGAACTCTAATATCTAAAGTAGTTTTTAATGGTATATTTAAAGGATTCTTTAAATATGTATCATATTGTTTTTCCAAACCAGATAAACCATTTCTATCTATGTCAGTATATCCAATTGTATGAGAAAAAAGATTGTTGTGTGGATAAATTCGGGTTTTATTTTTTTTAAAAGCTACAGATGCCAAACCTAATTTCTTTAATTCTAATTGTTGTTGTGGAGCTAGATTTTTCTTAATTAAAATATATTGAGTTCTTTCAGGAATGTTTGATATTTTATGAAAAAGATAATTAAAATCTAAGTCTGTTAATATTTTTGATATTTCTATTGCTGTTTGTGAAGGGTTTTCCAATAATTCCTTATTTATAAATAAGGAAACAGTTTCTATATCTGATGCTATAATAATGTCATTTCTATCTGTTACAGGCAATCTATCAACATCTGTTATGCTAATATATCTATTATACCTAGCTGCATGAGTTAGTATTTTAGTTTTTGGTTTTTGTAAGGAAATAAAAGAGAGACGTGTAATAATGACCACAAAACAGAAAATAAAAAATAAAATAAGAAATTTTAATCTATTTTTTAATATAATTGGAGCTTGAAGTTTGTTGTTTTGTATTTTAATTTTTCTTTTTAAAAAAGAGAACATTTCTTGTTAAATTTTAATATTTTTATCATCTCGGGGTTTAGTGTTTTTAAAAAGAAAGTGAGTTAGAAACACTTAGAACCCATGGTATATTTTTTTTAGCATAATATCAAAAATAAAGAAAGTCTAGCGTTTAGGTTTTGAGTAGTTTCTATCATTTGAATCAGAACGTTTTCTATCTCCAGAACCAAAAGAGCTTCTTCTATCTGATCCTGATGATCTATTGTTTGATCTTGAATCTGAACCTCTTGAATTAAACGGTCTTGAATCACGTTTTTCTCCATCAGAGTCAGAATGTCTTGGACGTGGAAAACCCCTATCTGAATCTTGTCTAGAATTTGAACTTCTTCTATCTCCAGAACCGAAAGAATTTCTTCTATCTCCTGAATCAGAACGTGAATAATTTGGTCTTGAATCAGAACGTGAATAATTTGGTCTTGAATCAGAACGTGAATAATTTGGTCTTGAATCTGAACCTCTTGAATTAAATGGTCTTGAATCACGTCTTTCTCCATCAGAGTCAGAAGGTCTTGGACGTGAAAAACCTCTATCTGAATCTTGTCTAGAATTTGAATATTTTCTATCTCCAGAACCGAAAGAACTTTTTCTATCTCCAGAACCGAAAGAACTTCTTCTATCTGATCTATCTCCTGAATCAGAACGTGAATAATTTGGTCTTGAATCAGAACGTGAATAATTTGGTCTTGAATCACGTCTTTCTCCATCAGAGTCAGAATGTCTTGGACGTGAAAAACCTCTATCTGAATCTTGTCTAGAATTTGAATTTCTTCTATCTCCAGAACTGAAAGAACTTCTTCTATCTCCAGAACTGAAAGAACTTCTTCTATCTCCTGAATCAGAACGTGAATAATTTGATCTTGAATCTGAACCTCTTGAATTAAACGGTCTTGAATCACGTCTTTCTCCATCAGAGTCAGAACGTTTTGGACGTGAAAAACCTCCACTGGATTTTGAATCCGAATGTTTTCCAAAAGAATCTCTTTTATCTGGTCTATTCTTTGACCTTGAGTCTGAACGTCTTGGTTTTGATTCTGTATATCCTCTTTTTTCTGAATAAAGAAAAGTATCCTCTTTTTTTGGCGGAGTTTCTAAATTCTTTGTTTCCGAGGATTTTATTTCTGAACGTTTTGGTCGTTCAGATCCATCGCTAATTTCTTTTTTATTTTTCAAAGATTTTGGTTTATCACTAAGTTTTATTTTTTCATCCAACTCTTTTTTATCTGAAGATTTAATTTTTGTTTCTCCTTCTTTCTTTGCAATTACAGCCTTAGCTTTAACTGTTTTTGTGATTTTCACTTCTTTCTTTGGAGTTGTAGCTTTCGGTTTGATAGTTTTTGCCTTAGCTTTAACTGTTCCAGCTTTTTTAACTGTTTTTGTGATTTTCGCTTCTTTCTTCGGAGCTACAGTTTTTACTTTAGCCTTAACTGATTTTACTTTTGAAGTTGCAGTTTTTGACTTTTCAACAGCTTTTACTTTAGCTTTAACTGATTTTACTTTTGAAGTTGCAGTTTTTGGCTTTTCAACAGCTTTTGCTTTAGCTTTAACTGATTTTACTTTTGAAATTGCAGTTTTTGACTTTGAAACTATTTTCTTTTTTAATTTTAAATCTACTTCAGATATTTTTTTAGGCATGTGTATTTTCTAATTTTTTATTATTTTTTATAATTAACTCAAGATTCATTATTTTCTACTCAATGTCAATGTTTGTCACGAAATCTTAGAGATTCTTATAGACAATCATAACTAAAAATCTAAGGCAATAGGATTTTGCTCATTTTGCTCTCTACTTTTTTCTGCATAGTAAGGAACTAAGTAATTTAGCTGTTTAAGATTTTTTGCAGAAGTGACCGTAGTATTATTTTTTGTAATTTCAGCTAGTTTTTGAAGTCTAGTTGGATTAGTTAAATAGGTCCATTCTAAAGTTAAAATATGATTTTCTTTTTCAAGTAAGAAAGTTTTCTTTTCTATTTCTCTAATTTCTTTTCTTAAAACCAAGGTTGTATATTTCACAAAAATTAAAGAGCACAAACATATTAACAATGATGTTCTAAGCAGACTTTTTAATTTAGTTACTGAATCTTCTTGTTTTTTCATGTTTTTATTGCTGCTCTTAATTTAGCTGATCTAGATCTTAAATTTTCTTTAACTTCTAAATCAGTTGGTTCTACAATTTTTTTTGTTAATATTTGAAAACAATAATTTTTCTTTTGTACTTTATACTTATTTATTTTTCCTTCTTTAGCGCCACTTTCATTTTTCAAAAACTCTTTTACAATTTTATCTTCCAGAGAGTGAAAGGATACAACAATTAACCTTCCATTTTTTTTTAATAAAATCTTAGATGCTTCTAAAACTTTTTCTAGCTCACCTAATTCGTTATTTATAAAAATTCGAATAGCCTGAAATGTTTTTGTTGCAGGATCTATTCTATATTTTTTCTTTGGAAAAACTGATCTAACGATATCAGCTAATTCCACTGTTGTTTCAATTGCTTTATTTTTTCTTAAACTAGCTACTTCTTTTGCAATTTGACGACTTTTTACTTCATCTCCATATTTATAAATTATATCTGCCAATTCTTTTTCCGAATAGGAATTTACTATATCAAAAGCAGTGAGTTCGGAACTTCCCATTCTCATATCTAATGCAGCATCTTTATTGAAAGAAAAACCTCTTTCAGTTTGGTCCAGCTGCATTGATGAAACTCCTAAATCCAAAATAATTCCATCAACTTTTTCTTTTAAAAATTTATCTGCATCGCCAAACAAACAATTTATAAATTCAAATCTTTTAGCAAATTCCTCTTTTATTTTGTCTGCATATTTTTTAACAGTTGTATCTCTGTCTAAACCAATAACTTTACAATTTGCAGATTCTAATATTTTTGTTGTATAACCACCAGCTCCAAAAGTGCAATCAACATAAACCTCATTATCTTTTGGTTCGAGAAATTTTAAAACCTCATTTAGCATTACAGGCTTATGTGGTTTTATTACACTTACATTCATGTTTTGTTTTTGATGTAATATTAAAATTATTTTGTTTTACTTCTTTCCTAGCAGTAAAAACACGTTTAGTAAAAGCAATTGGTTCCCATATTTCAAAAGTTTGTCCTTTACCTACAAATACTGCTTTATCTTGAATTCCAGCAAATAACATTAAAGTTTTCGGCAATATAATTCTTCCGTCAGGGTCAAAAGCTAGCTGTGCTGAACCACCTAAAACAGTCGTTGCAAAAGCATCTCTTTCTTTTGAAAAAGGATCAAGATCATCAATTGATTCACTTAACTTTTGTATTCTATCTATACTACAACCTTCAATACATGGATTAATTAAAGATTCATAAATCACAACACCAGAAAAATTATTTCCATACAACATAGCACGAAACTGTGAAGGTACAGACACTCTGCCTTTAACGTCTACCTTGTTTTCAAATGTTGATAAAAATAAAGCCATTTTTTATTGTTATGGTTTTTTATGGTTATATATGGAATTTAAAGGTAATTCTTGGGAATGTCAATAGGTTTGGAGTAAAGTTTTTGAGATGAAAATCTTTAGTGCTTGTTGTTTTTTAAATAAATTATATTCTTATATACGATGTAAACTTATTAAATAATATGAGATATTATGAAAACCAAACCTAAATTAATTATCTTTGACTGGGATAATACTTTAGCAACAGTCAGTTCCGCGTTTCTTTCCTCTATAGCCTTTGTTATCAAGAAGTATAATCTTCCTGAATGGAAAATAATAAGAAAAGAAAAAGGAGATGAGGCAAAATCTTTAAAAGATAATTTCCCCTTATTTTTTGGTTCTAATTCTGAAAAAGCTTATAAAGAATATTTGGAGTATTATACAGAACAAGCTTATGCCTTAATCAAAGCAGCCGACAACGCATCTTTCTTTTTAGAAATAATTCAAAAAGAAAAAATAATTCCTTGTATTGTATCTAATAAAGAAAAAAGTTTATTAATAAGGGAAATTAATAAATGCTTTCCTGATTTTGAATTTTTTAGAATACTGGGAAATAATGATGTAAAAAATAAAAAACCATCTCCAGAACCAGTATTAAAAATCATGGAAGACTTTTCTTTTGATTTAAATAGAGAAAATGTATGGCTTATAGGAGATAGTAAAAAAGATACTGAATGTGCTTTTAATGCTGGATGTTCTTCTATTCTTATAGGAGAAGGAGACTTGATGGATGATGTTTATATAAACAAAATAAAAGAAAAAAGTGATTTCTACCATTTTGAAAATTTCGAAAAATTAATAGACAGGTATCAACAAATATAAATAAAATTATGAATAAATTATATTTTGCAACGGGTAATAAAGCTAAGTCTGATGCAGCTAAAGAACATTTAAAAGATTTCTTTGAAATTGAAAATGTTAAATTAGATATTATAGAGCCACAAACTTTAGATCAAGAAGAGGTTGCTTTATGTAAAGTTAGACAAGCTTTTGATCTAGTTAAAAAACCAGTATTTTGTGAAGATCTTGGTTTGTATATTGAAAAATATAATAACTTTCCAGGTGTTTTAACCGCTTTTGTTTTGCAGGGAATTGGTTTGGAAGAAGTAAAAAAATTAATTAAAGATAAAGAACCAGCTTTTTATAAAACTACTATAGCTTATAAAGATAATGAAACTGAATTCTGTTCTCAGATAATAATGAAAGGATATTTAACCACTAATATCTCTAAAAAATCGAATGCAACTTTTAGAAGTATGTTCGTACCCAAGGGTTGTAATTGTACAGTAACTGATTTAGACAAAAAAGAATATTCAGAATTACCTTACAATAAAGGGCTTTATGAAGTTTTTATAAAGGATTTAAAAAAGTTTAATAAAATTTAAAGAAAAACATTGAATAATATAATTTACGGAAAATTGAAATAATCATTTATTTTATATGAGAAGTTTAAAAAACAGACAAAGAGAAATATTTTTTGCTACAAGTAATAAATTTAAATTAGAAAATGCGCAAAAAAGAATTGGTGCTAGTTTAACACTAAAACAAGTAAAACTTGATATAATGGAACCTCAGTCTTTAGATCAGAAATATGTATGTACGTATAAAACACGCGAAGCTTACAAAATATTACAAGCTCCTGTATTTTGCGAAGATTCTGGATTATATATAGAAAAATTTAATAATTTTCCTGGAATTTTAACAAAATTTATAGTTCAAGGTATCGGCTTAGAAAATATTGAAAAATTAATTAACGAAAATGAATCAGCTTATTATTTAGATACAATAGTATATAAAGATAAAGAAAGAGAGTTTGTTGTATCAACAAAGAAATATGGATACTTAACAATAAAAAATAAATCGAACAAATTCAATAACAATGCAGTATTTGACACCTTATTTGTGCCGAAAGGTTTTAATGTTACAGTTAATGATATGACAGATGAGGAATATAATAAGATGGCTAGTGAAAATGGAATTTTTGATGAATTTAAAAAATATTTAAAATAAAAAAGCCTGTCTAAATCTGTGATCTGTACCCCAAAATTCGGACAGTGAAAAAAGACCTCAGAATTATTTACAATTCTGAGGTCTTTTGTTTTACTGT
>Ga0307989_1001740_pt1 | contig 11165 bp, 3 predicted proteins | sample EllFjometagen185_FD_203164 | JGI IMG/M metagenome (GOLD analysis project Ga0307989, IMG submission 203164) | Marine microbial communities from Ellis Fjord, Antarctic Ocean - #185 | ecosystem: Environmental > Aquatic > Marine > Unclassified | place: Southern Ocean | collected 2014-10-08 | reverse complement strand
TTCCTCTCCACATGATCATATTAGATGGTAAAGCATTATCAGAGCAATTGGTTGATTCCGTAAAAGAGAAGGCTGCAAAGTTAAAACCTACGCTGGCCGTTATTTTAGTTGGTGAAAATCCTGCTTCTATGGCTTATGTTCGCAATAAGCATAGAGCTTGTGAGAGAGCTGGAATTGAATATAAAGAATATAAATATCCAATTACAATCACTCAAAAAGAATTACTTGAGAAAATTGAAGAATTAAACCAAGATCCAGAAGTAAATGGCCTTATCGTTCAACTCCCACTTCCAGACCATATATATGTACCGGAAGTAATTAGAGCGGTTGAGCCAAATAAAGATGTAGATGGTTTTCATGCTTATAATCTTGGAAAGATGTTTTTAAGCCCAGAGTTCGAAGACTTGCCACCTGCTACTCCATATGGAATTGTGAAGCTGCTTGATCATTATAATATTCAAATTCAAGGCAAAGAAGTGGTGGTTGTTGGTCATAGTAATATTGTAGGCAAACCAATTAGTACAATGATGCTAAACCGCGATGCTACTGTTACAACATGTCATATATATACAAAAGACCTGTCCGCTCACACTAAACGAGCGGATATTTTAATTGTCGCTGTTGGTAAGGCTAATTTAATATCGGGTGATATGGTAAAAGAGGGTGCAACTATTATTGATGTTGGAATTAATAGAACAGAAGAAGGAAAATTATGTGGAGATGTAAATTTTGAAGAAGTAAGCCCAAAGGCAGGTTATATCACTCCAGTACCTGGTGGAGTTGGCCCTATGACAGTTGCTGCCCTGATCCTTAACACCATCCGTGCTACAGAAAGACAACGAAACTAATTTTTATTTTTAAATTTTTAATTTTTATTGAATATTTAATTCTTAAATAATCCCAATTCTGAAAACTGACTTGGTCTAGGAGTTATTACATTCATAAATTGATTAAAAATTTAAAATTAATAATTAAAAATTTAATATTATGTGTGGAGTTCTTGGAATTTATTCTAATGGTCCTGTAGCCCAGGACGTATACGATGGGCTAATCGCTTTGCAACATCGAGGTCAAGATGCTTGTGGAATGGTGACATATGATGGTCGTTTTCATCTTCGGAAGAACCTTGGTTTAGTCAGAGATGTATTTCACACCCGTCATATGCGGAATTTAAAAGGGTATGCTGGAATCGGTCATACAAGGTATTCAACCATTGGAGCTGGTGGAGCGGATGATGCCCAACCTTTTTTAGGACAATCCCCTTTTGGAGTAATGTTTGCACACAATGGAAATATTTTTAATGGAGATGAGCTTAAAAAGGAAATGTATGAAAATGATCATCGTCTAATTAATTCAGATTGTGATGCTGAAATTCTTTTAAACTTATTTACAAAATCATTATCAAATCAAAATGCTGACCATATTGAATCTGAACATATTTGGAAAGCTGTAAAGAGTGTTCACGATAGAGCTAAAGGTGCTTATAGCGTAGTAACTTACGTTGCTGGCCAAGGAATGGCGGCATTTCGGGATCCACATGGAATTCGCCCATTACTATTTGGTAGACGTAAAAATGGATTAAAGGATGATTATATCTTTGCCTCTGAATCGATTGCTCTTGATTTACTTGGTTTTGAAATTATTGATGATGTTGCCCCAGGTGAAGCTATATTTATTGATGAACATACCAGAGAAGTGACCCGTAAGATTGTCACTCAAAAAAATCACACACCATGCTTATTCGAACATATTTATTTTGCAAGACCTGATTCACTACTTGATCAAATATCAGTATATAAATCTCGGTCTAGGATGGGTAGAAAGTTAGCGAAGAAAATTAAAGAATTAAACTTGGATATTGATGTAGTAATGCCTGTACCAGATTCATCTAGAACAGCAACTATTGCCCTTGCTGATGAGCTTAACATTAAATATTCCGAAGGCCTTGTTAAGAACAGATATATTGGACGAACCTTTATTATGCCTAATCAAGCAATTAGAAAGAAATCAATTAAATACAAGTTGAATCCCATGAAAATGGAAATTGATGGGAAAAAGATACTTCTTGTAGACGATAGTATTGTTAGAGGGAATACTTCTAAAAAAATCGTTGAAGTAATGAGGAAGGCGGGTGCTGAAAAGATATATTTTATTTCTTATGCCCCCCCTGTAAAACACCCATGTTTATATGGTGTGGATGTTCCAACTAGACAAGAGCTTATAGCTGCCAATAACTCTGTTGAAGATATTAGAAAATTTATGAATGCTGATGTACTCCTTTATGGCGAATTAGAAGATGCCAAAGAAGCCTGTATTGTTGGTAATAAAAAAATTAAAGATATGTGTATGGCATGTTTTGATGGAGATTATAAAAAGAATAGTGAAATAGATGAGGAAATTTTAAAAAGGACTTCTGATGCACGAATTCAAGAACGCACTTGTGCTCGTAAGCTTGAAGATGAAGAAGGCGGAGATCAACTAAACCTTATCTAACCGAAAATCTTTAAAAAAGGTTTTCGGCCTTTCCCAAATATTGTTATTCATCCATTAATCTACAATCAATTAACATTTTGTCCTATGAAAATTCTATTAATTGGAAATGGCGCACGTGAACATATTATTGCAGAGAAACTTGCTGCTTCACCTAAGTGCACCTCTCTTGTTGTCTTTGCTAGTGCAATTAACCCTGGTATCAAAAAGTTATCTGAATTTTACGAAATTGGTAATTTAGGAGATATGAAAGCTATCGAAGCTTTTGCAATGGAGCATGATCCAGATTTTGCAGTAGTAGGACCGGATAACCCAATTGCGGATGGTGCTGCGGATTCATTACTTAAGGTTGGAGTGCCAAGCATGGCCCCTCTTGCAGAACTTGCTCAGATCGAAAGTTCAAAATCATTTGCTCGTGAACTTGTCGAAAAATATAAAGTACCCGGAAATCCATTCTTTAAGACTTTCACTAGCAGTGAAGGTATGATGGAATTTGCAAAAGAACTTGGAGAAATTGTTGTAAAGGCAGATGGACTCACTGGTGGTAAGGGGGTTCAGGTTCAGGGAGATCATTTTGAAACAATTGAAGACGGTGTTGCTTATGCAAAAGACTGTGTTACGAAAGATGGAAAAGTTGTTATTGAAGAAAAATTTATTGGTCAAGAGTTTAGTCTAATGAGCTTTGTAGATGGTACAAACGTCGTAGATATGCCACCTATTCAAGATCATAAGAGAGCATATGAAGGAGATACTGGGCCAAACACTGGAGGAATGGGAACTTATAATTTTGCTGGGAACTTACCATTTTTAACTCAGAAAGATCTAGATGATGCCCATGCAATTAATGTTCAAACAGCTAGCGCTTTAAAATCAGAAACAGGAAAAGAATTTAAAGGAATTTTATATGGAGGTTTTATTGCTGTTAAACACGGAGTGAGATTAATTGAATATAATGCTCGCTTTGGTGACCCGGAAGCAATGAATGCACTTGTACTACTTGAAACTGACTTTGTGGATGTTTGCAAGGCAGTAATCGATGGAACATTAAGAGATTTGGATATTAAGTTTTCTCACAAAGCCACTGTTTGCAAATATGCGGTACCAGAAGGGTATCCAACAAATCCCGTGAAAGGTGAAAGAATCAAACTCAACGATGTTCCGGAAGGAGTTCATGTATATTATGCTTCTGTGAATGAGGATGAAGATGGATTGAGTATGAGTGGATCTCGCGCTATTGCATTTGTAGGTGTTGCTGATACCATCGAAGAAGCTGAACAACTAGCCCAAAAGGGAGTGGAATCTGTTGAAGGCCCAGTGTTTTTCAGAGCAGACATTGGTACTAGAGAATTGATTCAAAAACGAATAGATATGATGAATGTTCTTCGACCATAACTTTTTGTTTTTTTTCATATTTATTATCCTTGTAATATTCCAGTCATAATACAAGCCCTTTTTGTTTTATTTGACATGAAAATGATGTAAAATGTTCTTAATATATTTTGGGCTTAAACCATCCATATGAAAGATAAAAACAATATTTTACAAACATTGAACCTAAAGCAGTTGCATTTAGGCGGTATTTTGGCTATGTGTGCCACAATACTCATGTCACTCTTCATCGCATCTTTTTATCAAGAAAATGTATATGCGTCTGAAGATGTTTATGATTTACATTGTTTTAAGTGTTCTGATGAAAATAACTTCCCAGGTAGTTGTACTACTTCTTGCACATCTGCGACTATTGAAACTAATGATATTCTTCTTCTTACGGTGGACGTACTTGGAACAACTACAATACCTATAACTGGAGTTGGAGCTTATGTTCATTATCCAAAAGAAAAAATTTATATCGAGGATTCATACCTAGATTTTCCATTTCCTAGCAATATAGAGTCAATCTTTGATCATTTATTTTATCAAAACTCTGTACTTGGACGCGTAAGAATTATTGCATCTGTTTCTAATCCCGATGATTCCATAATAAGGACTAGGAGAATTGGTGAAGTGAAAATGCTTGTTAAGGCTGCTGGATCGATTAGTTTATCATTTGAAATTCCTGAGCCTGGAGACACTGATCATGAACAAAGTCAATTTACTACCGAGTTATCTGGTAGTATAAACCTTGCATCCTCTAGCGATGTAATATCTTTTACGGCTAGTGGTGAAGACTTATGTGGGGATGATAATATCGATACACCTCCTGAAGATTGTGATGGAACAAAACTTACTTTGTCTCTTTGCAATGAATATGACTCAGAATACACTTCTGGAAACTTAAGTTGTTGGGGCATGGCAGATGTTAATGATATTGATGGAATATCTGAAGATCAAATTTGTACATATAATACCTCTGGTTGTGTTCTATCTTCTTGTGGTGATGAAGACTGCAATGGAACAGAAACATTCGATACTTGCCCTGAGGATTGTACAGAACCTGATTGCAATAACGATGGAACTTGCCAATTTCCCGATGAAGACCCTATTACTTGCCCTGATGATTGTTGTAAAAAGGATTTAAGTTGTGACACAGAATGCAAGGGTGATGGCTATCGTTATAATGATGGACTTACTGACTTATGCTACAATGATGCATCTTGTGAGACAATGTGTAGTGGTAGTGCATCTTGTGGTGATGGTCATACTGATGAGGGTGAGGAGTGTGATGATGGAATAAATGGTAACCAACAAGATTCCGTAACATGTGATAAAAATTGCACCTTCGCTCTTTGTGGCGATGGTTATGACAACACTAAGGCAGAGGTGTGCGATAGTGGTTTAAGTAATACTCATTATGATTCAAGGGGAACAATCACTACTGCATTTTGTAATATGGATTGTACCGATGATGCTTTTTACTGTGGTGATGGTGATGTACAAGATGAGTATTCAGAAGAATGCGATGGAAGTAATTTAAATGGATCTACATGTCAAACATTTGACTATGCTATTGGAACCCTCGCGTGTAATAAGTGTAGATACGACAAAACTGATTGTCTGACTGATTCTTGTGGTGGTGATGACGAATGTACAAACGGTGAAACTGAATCTTCTTGTCCTGAGGATTGTACCGACCACTGTATTAATGGTGAACAAGATAGTGATGAAGGAGGAGTTGATTGTGGTGGAACTGATTGCGATACTGCATGTCCTGTTTGTGGAGATGGTAATGCTGAAGGAACTGAGGAGTGTGATATATCAGACTTTAAAGGAAGAAGTTGTATTACAGAGGAATATCTTAGTGGAACACTTACTTGTACTGATGAATGTGCCTTTGATGTTTCAGGATGTGAAATCGATCCAGAATGTGGAAATGGTGATCCAGATGATGGTGAAGAGTGTGAACCTGGAGATACTGAGGCTTGTAATATTTATCAATTCCAAAGTGGTACTGTAACTTGTACTAATACATGTTCATGGGATGAAAATGCTTGTGTGCCATTAGATACTTGTAACGACAGTGGATATGGACAGATTGATTCAGGAGAAGAATGTGATGGTACTAATTTAAATGGACGAACTTGTATATTAGAACAATATGACTCAGGAACCCTTAGTTGCAATAATCAATGTCAGTTTGACACTTCTGATTGTAATGTTGATCCAGAATGTGGTGATGGGAATCCAGATGAAGGTGAGCAGTGTGAAGGTGAAGATACCAGGTTTTGTGACACAGGATTTACTGGAACGGTCACTTGTAATAATGAGAATTGCACCTGGAATGAGAGCTCATGTGTTCCAAATGAAGATTGTGGGAATGATGAAGTAGATGATCCGAGTGAAGAATGTGATGGTCCTGATTTAAACAATGCTACTTGTGTATCAGAGGATTTTGCAAGTGGTGCTCTTTCTTGTACTACTCAATGTCTATTTGATACCTCCGCTTGTGTACCTATCACAGGATGTGGAGACGGTGAACCAGATGATGGAGAAGAGTGTGAACCTGGAGATATTGACCAGTGCTCAGATCATTATTTTTTAAGTGGAACTGTAACTTGTAATGATGCTTGTACTTGGGATACCAGTGAATGTAATCCATTTATAAGCTGTGGAAATGATGAAGTAGATGATCCGAGTGAAGAATGTGATGGTCCTGATTTAAATAATGCTACTTGTGTATCAGAAGAATATGAGCCTGGAATACTAGGATGCACTGATCAATGTTTATTTAATTTCAATGAATGTGATATTGATCCTGACTGTGGAAATGGAACACCTAATACCGGTGAACAATGTGATGGAAATTCCGCTGAATGTTCTGATTATGATTTCTTAAGTGGAACCATGACTTGTAATGAAAATTGTACCTGGAATGATACAGCATGTATTCCAAATGAAGATTGTGGGAATGGTGATATAGATGCTGGTGAAGATTGTGATTCAGATGATTTAAACGGTAGAACTTGTTTCTCGAAAGGTTTCGCAGGTGGAGATCTAGCCTGTAATAATAATCAATGTACGTTTAATACGAATAATTGTGATCCAATTATTACATGTGGAAATGGTAATCCAGATGATGAAGGTGAAGAATGCGATGGAAACACAGCACTATGTCCAGAAGGTCAAACTGGATATGTAACCTGTAATAGTTGTCTTTGGAATTTTGAAGCTTGTATACCGGATGAAGATTGTGGTAACACTGCAATTAATATTCATGAAGATTGTGATGGAACAAATTTGAATAACACAACTTGTGAAGATTTATTTTTTGAAAGCGGAGATCTATCATGTAATTATCAATGTAACTTTGATACAGGTGGATGTGTCCCAACACCCAATTGTGGAAATGGTGTGATAAATGAAGGTGAGTTTTGTGACGTAGGAAAAATAAATACAACCTGTGAGGATGAAGAGTTTATGAGCGGTGTTATGCAATGTTCTGACTCTTGTCAGCTAAATACTAACCTTTGCATCCCCTTCCCTACTTGTCCTAATGGAGAAATTGATGAAGGCGAAGATTGTGAATCTACACTTCCATTAAATGATACTTGTGAATCACTCGACTTTGATGGTGGTACATTAAGTTGCGCTAGTGATTGTACTTATAATACTGATATCTGTTGGGATGAAGATAATTGTGGAAATTCTATCTGCGACATAAATGAGGCTATATGTCACCAAAAAGCTGTTTACTGTGAAGAAAATGATATTATAATTTGTCCTGAAGATTGTGATGAACCATCCAATCACTGTTCAAATACAATTCGCGATGGAGATGAGGAAGGAATTGACTGTGGTGGAACTGATTGTGGAATCTGTGTTTTCGAATGTACTGAAGAGATTTGTGAAACTTGTGGTGTAGGTCTTGCAAATTTGTGTGACCTAGAAGAATGTTCTGGATTATCTGGAAGTTGCCAATATTATAAAGGAAGGAATTGTACTTGCGCTACATCTGCATGTGGAAATGGAGATATTGATGATGGCGAAGAGTGTGATGGACTTAATTTAGGAAATAGAAGTTGTTTATCTGAAGAATTTGCTAGTGGAACACTTAGTTGTAATACATTCTGCCAATTCGACACCTCTGCCTGTGTTCCTAATATCGGATGTGGGAATGATACTGTTGATAATAATGAGGACTGTGATGATAACACTGCAGACTGTACTACCCTTGGATTTACTAGTGGAACCGCAACTTGTAATAACTCATGTTCTTGGGATAAGAGTGGGTGTGTACTTGAAGGGTGCTTAAATGGAAAAATTAATGGTAATGAAGAATGTGATCAAGATAAACTTGATGGAAAAACATGTGAACTACTAGAATATGCATCTGGAACACTTTCTTGTTCTAATCAATGTACATTTGATACCTCTGCTTGTGTTCCTAATATCGGATGTGGGAATGGAAGCGTTGATCCCGGTGAACAATGTGATGGAATTTCTAAGCTATGTCCTGATGGAATTGATGGTGTGAATACCTGTATGGATAATTGCCTATGGGATCCAACTGATTGCCAGGTAGTACCTCATTGTGGGGATGGTGATATGAATACTGATGAAGAAGAATGTGATGATGGAAATGATAATAGCGATACTGCAGTAAACTCTTGTCGAATGGATTGCACATTATTCACTTGTGGTGACTTAGTTCAAGATGAAGGTGAGGAATGTGATGATGGAACTGATAATAGCGATTTAGATGCAGATGCCTGTAGAACAGACTGTAAATTACCAATTTGTGGTGACAATGCAATTGATACAGATGAAGAGTGTGATTTAGATAATTTAGACTCTAAAGTTTGTTCTGACTTTTTAGGATTTAACGGGGGAGATTTAGACTGTAATATTTCTTGTGAATTTACTACAGCTAGTTGCAGCGATATTGAACATTGTATAAACGGCGTTCAAGATGCAAGTGAAGATGGAATAGATTGTGGAGGTGGCTGCGTTACATGTGGTAGTGCAACTGCGCATTGTACCAATGACACTATGGATGAAGATGAGACAGGAGAGGATTGTGGAGGTGCTGACTGCGTTGCGTGTTCCTCTTCTGATCACTGTACTAATAATTCAATTGATGAGGATGAGGATGGAATCGATTGTGGTGGTGTTGACTGTGGAGCCTGCAGTGTTCTGAATCATTGTACTAATGGGACAATGGATCAAGGCGAAACGGGAAGGGATTGCGGAGGTGCTGACTGTAATAAATGCAGAAAAAGAAAGGATAACCATTGTACAAATGGTATTCAAAATACAACTGAAGATGGAATCGATTGTGGGGGAAGAGATTGTCCTAGCTGTGATGCTGATCACTGTTTTGATGATGTAATGAATGATGACGAAGAAGGAATTGATTGCGGTGGTGTTAGTTGCCTAGAATGTGCAGTTGATCATTGTACTGATGGAACATTGAATGAAGATGAAGTTGGAATTGATTGTGGCGGCCCTACTTGCGCTACATGTCATGGGGCTGATCATTGTTCTGATGGAATTCAGAACCCAGATGAGTCTGGAATTGATTGTGGTGGTACTGACTGTGGATCATGTAAATCATCTCTCAAGCTACATTGTACTGATGGTGTTATGAATAATGATGAAGGAGGAATAGATTGCGGTGGGCTAGACTGTCACCTTTGTGATGATACCGGTGAAAATATTACAGATAGAGACGTAAATGAAGAAGCTGAAAATGCACTTGATTCATCCCCTACTGAAACTGATCACTTTGAAATTACATTAACTGATAAAGAATGTTCAGAAGATGTAAATGATGTTGATGAAGATGGTCTTTCTGCAGGAACTGAATGTTATATAGGTACCGATCCTACGAAGTGGGATACAGATGAAGATGGTTGTTCTGATGGAGAAGAGGTTAATCAATTCTATAGCAATCCATTAGATAATACTGATTGTGATGCTGATATGAAAAAGAAGAGTCAAATTACTATTACGGATCCTAAACCAGGATGGATTGTAACAGATATACAGGTAACTGGTATTACACCTCTGAGTACAATATCTGTTGGTGTTATTGCCTTCCCTTCGGAATATCGCATTATTGAAACAATCCTTAAATCTATACAAGACAATCAAAATGTAAACACTGAAGATTTAACAGCTTTCTTAAGTGACTATGAAAAGTATGAAGATTATGGATATGATGATACTTACCTTGAGGAAATTCTTTTAAAATTACAAGTTGGTAATAATTTACCTGAATTAAAACCTCAATTAACAGAAATACTTAATAGTAAGGTCAATCTTGGTGTTACAGATGATATACGAGATCTCTCTTCTGGGGATGATATTTTAAAAGAATTTAGATTGAATCCTAATGATGAAATTTCATCAAAAATTATATCTTCTAAGCTTTATGATTTAGTTGCTGTTGCAAACTTAAAAGATGGATCAATCCTTCACTCTACTCCTATTAGATTTAGTTTAAATTCAGAAGCTTTAAGAGGACCAATTCCTTATACCATCGGTGGTAAATCTATTCCCCCTGGAGCAATCTCAATGCAAAATTTATTCATTGATGGTGCTATCGCTGATGGTGATGAAATTTTAATTCAGGATTCAAGACCTCTTGTAACTGGTCTTAGTGAATATGGTGTTCACACATATGCAATATGGAATTCAGTAGTACTTATGTCTTCTATTATTTCGGATTCTGAAGAAGGATCATTTGCGATTCAAGCTCCTAAAAATCTTAAGAAGGATATAAGTCACAAAATTACCTTATATTCCGTTAAAACTGATGGAGATAATAAATTAAGGTCTGAAAATGTTAATGTCTTCTTTAGAATTAAAGATGCTGGAGCAGGAAGTCTATTCTGGAAAATATTCTTTATCATAATCATTATCTTGATTCTAGGATTAGTTGGCTATATGGCCTATAAGAAGAAGAAAGAATCCATGAAGCATCAAGAGCACACTCAGGACATTTTGGACGAAGCTGAGGAAGCATACCGTGCCTCACGAGGAGATGATCTATGAAAATCCATCTGAAAATGACGGGGTGTCGTAATAATAGATATGAACTAGATCAGATTCAAAGCTGGGCTACTAACCATAATGTTTCAATCGTTCCCGAGAATGATGCTGATTTTGCGATTATTAACACTTGTACGGTTACCCATGTGGCGGATAGAAAATCTAGACAAATGATTCGTAAGACAAAATCCAAGAATCCCAAATTAAAAACTATTGTTTTTGGATGTGGAGCAAGAATGCAAAAG
>Ga0307989_1001738_pt1 | contig 11171 bp, 4 predicted proteins | sample EllFjometagen185_FD_203164 | JGI IMG/M metagenome (GOLD analysis project Ga0307989, IMG submission 203164) | Marine microbial communities from Ellis Fjord, Antarctic Ocean - #185 | ecosystem: Environmental > Aquatic > Marine > Unclassified | place: Southern Ocean | collected 2014-10-08 | reverse complement strand
GAGCGCATTTTTTTAGGGTCACTCAAGAAAGGGCATCGGGGGTACAAAATGAAAAAACTGATGATTACTAAATGTCTTCTGCTTATTTTGGCTACTGTAGTTTTCTCAACAAATGTGTGGGGAAAAACAGTCACCCTCTCTTGGGATGCTAGCCCGAGTGCTGTCGACGGTTATAAAGTGTATTATGACACTGCTTCATCAGCTTCTTTGGAGGGTACAGGTGCCACAGAAGGAGATTCTCCCATTACTGTCGGGAATGTTTTGACTTACGTCATTCATGGGTTAGCGGATGATTCAGATCATTATTTTGCAGTGACAGCCTCTGATGCTTCTGGAAATGAAAGCACTTATTCTAATACAGTCTTTAGCCCAATTGTCAGTAGCAGCAATAATCCCCCTGTTCTTGCCTCTATTGGAAATACATCAATACTTGAAGGGGCAAACTTAAGCTTTACCCTTTCTGCGACCGATGCCGATGGTGATGTGATCACCTACAGTGTTACGAACCTTCCCGCCGGAGCTGGTTTTAACTCCTCAACAGGAGAGTTCAGCTGGACGCCGGCATCAAATCAATCCGGCCAGTATAACGTAACCTTCAATGCCAGTGATGAAACGACATCTGACTCTGAGACGATTCAGATTACTGTAACTGACGTTGTAGTCAATCAGCCTCCAGTTCTGGAAATAATCGGTACAAAAACCATAGGAGAGGGGTCGCTGTTGAGTTTTACCATCAGTGGAACTGATCCAGATGATAATGCTTTGAGCTACAGCGCAGAAAATTTACCGGCGGGCGCAATTTTTGATCCTGTGCGTCGCTTGTTCACCTGGATCCCAGATTTTGAGGTATCAGATAATATCCGCGTTTATCATCCGGTACTTTTTAGTGTCAGTGATGGTTTGGTTACAGATTCAGAGACCATCACTATCAATGTGACGAACGTAAATCGAGCCCCGGTACTTGAAACAGTTGGTGCACAGGTTATGACGGAAGGGGACAGCTTTAATCTGGTAATCAATGCTTCAGACCCTGACAATAATACGCTGACTTACACGACCAACGATCTCCCTGAAGGCTCTGTATTTATTTCTTCAACACGTTCATTCAGTTGGATACCCGGGAGTGAGCAGGCTGGCTCCTATCTGGTGAGATTCAATGTTAGTGATGGATCCCTTAGTGATTCTGAAACCGTAACTTTGACCGTTAATAATGGCAATGAAGCTCCAATTTTGAACGCTATCGGGATTCAGACGGTTGCAGAAAATTCTTTGCTTTCATTCGTGGTAACAGCCAGTGATGTCAACGGTGATAGCCTTAGCTACAGTGTTTCAGGTCTTCCTACTGGAGCGGTCTTTGATGTTGACCAACAGCGTTTTAGTTGGACTCCGGATTACATGCAAGCTGGTAATTTTACAGTTCTCTTTAACGCAACAGATGGGTTTCTCAGTGATTCTGAAACGGTAGCAATAACGGTCACAAACAGCAATCGAACTCCTGTTCTCAGCGGTATTCCTGGCGGTTCGGCTATGGCAACAACGAGTTACTCTTTTACCCCGGTTGCCAGTGATCCTGATGGTGATCCTTTGGCCTTCTCCATTATTAACAAACCGGTCTGGGCTAGTTTTAGTACCGCGACCGGTGAACTGAGTGGTACGCCGACAGAAGATCAGGTTGGCACTACTGCAGATATTATTATTGGTGTCAGCGACAGTATCAATACTGCTTCTCTGTCGCCATTCACTGTCGACGTGATTACCTATGTCCAACAGGACTCTGATGGTGATGGAATCCTGGATCATTTGGACGCCTTCCCGAATGATATTAACGAATGGACAGACACTGATGGCGATCAAATTGGTAATAACAGTGATCTGGATGACGATAATGACGGGATTGCTGATGTCCGCGATGGTTTTCCGCTGGACAACTCTCAGTCTGGATGGGTTATTTTAGCAACTGCGGGAACAGGTGGATATTTAACTCCAGAAGGAGATACCTCTGTTCTTTATGGTGGTTCACAGAGCTACCAACTAACGCCAATGGCTGGATATTACATCCATGATTTATTGGTTGATAATGCTTCTGTTGGTTTGGTTGACAATTATGAATTTGAAAATGTTGGTGACCATCACAATATTACTGCTGTTTTTGCCTTGATCCCAACGGGACTTAGCTATGATCCGATTTCTTTAGGGCTTATCGGGATTGAAAGGGTTGATGGCGGTGATGACAGCAGCAACCTGGTTGATGGCAAACCAAAGCAGGATCTTGACTATCGATTCCGAGTCGTATTGCGTGATTCAGCGACTGTCGATCAACGCAAGGTCTTCTTGATTTTTGATAATTATAAGTATGAGATGGATATTGATACAGGTGTCCTTGCCTCTGGTGCCGAATATGTTTTTAAAACCCGTTTGGGACCAGCTTTCTCACATCGCTTCTATTTTAGGGCTGAGGATGTGTCCGGGCACCAAGTATGGCGTTATCCGGCAAGTGGTGATTTGCCAGGTCCTGCGGTGTCACTTCTCAATGGCAAGAATATTGTCGGAATAGCTGCAAAGATTAATGTTTATGCCTTCACTGCAATGGAGGTTTTCAATGACAATCAGATTTATCGTTGGATGCCTGAAGCTGATCCAAGTGGTCAGTTTGATTTGGTTGACTCCGGCGCACCGATCTCGTCGGGTGAAGGCTATGTCCTGAAATGTACATGTGGATCTACTTTACCAAATCTCAGTATCTATGGTGAAATTAGCGATGTTGTTCACGAATTTCAAGTCGAATCAGGGTGGAATTTGATCAGCAATCCATACGGTGGAAATGTCTCTTTAGCCGATGTTGAAATTCGGTTGGGAGATGCTGCCCCGGCTTCATGGGTTGCTGCTGCTACTGATAATCTGATTGTCGATGTCATTTATTCTTACCTCGGAATTGATTGGGGCAATGGCAATGAATTTTCCAGCGCAGCTGGAACCAATTCGGCAATTCTCGTTCCATGGATTGGTTATTGGATCTATGTGAATCCAACGGATCAGGATATCTCATTGATCATTCCAAAGCCTTTGCAGTGATAGGAGGATAACCATGAAAAGGGTCCTTACGATAATTATACCTCTGTTTGCTTTACTCTCCTTATGTCTGTTATCAGCCTGTGGAGGTGGAGGTGGAGGTGATTCAAGCGGAACCAGTAGAACCGCTGATGATGGAAGCACTCCTGTGGTGACAACTTTAACTGGGACAGTTGCCGATGGTTATCTCAGGGATGCCCGGGTCTTTCTTGACCGAAATAATAATCGCGTCTATGACAATGGTGAGCCGACGGCACAATCTGCAACTGGCGGCGTTTATACGTTAGATGTAAATCCGGGAGACGGAGACTTGTACCCTGTTGTTGTCCAAGTTGTTGCAGGGCAAACGATTGATGAAGACAGTGGAAGCCCGGTTATCAATAGCTATTTACTGGAGTCACTGCCCGGTCGCTGGCAATTTGTGTCTCCTTTGACGACCCTGGTAAAGCTGGAAAGAGATAAAAACCCATCCTTTTCTCAACAACAGGCTGAAAACGCAGTTCGGTCTCAGCTTGGTATCACAGACTCCGTTTCGCTTTTTTCTGATTATATTACGCCCGGGAGTGTTGATGTCGCCCTAGCTGCAGAATACAATCGAGCTCATAGGACAGCGCAAGTTATTGCGAACCTTATGGGGAGTTTGCGTGACGGTATTTCTCAAAACCTAACTGGGGTTATTGAAGATTTTGAGCAGCGGCTAGTCTCATATATGGTTGGGGATCAGATTCTCTGGCAGGCGCCGTCGATAGAACAAGCGTTCAACAACGAACGGAACCTGGGGGCGGTTGTCGATGTTGCATCTTTGACCAATGATATTTCTGCTGAAATTAATATCGACGGTCTGGATGCCGCTGCGTTAGTTCTTTATGAACAGAGGGTGGAACAAAACTTTGATACGTGGGACATGTTACCCCCTCAAGTTCAGAGTCAATCTCCACCGGCAGATGATACTGCTTCAATAGATGCGGTTATCTCTCTGTCTTTTGATGAATTACTCGATGGTACCTTGTTGACCGAGGATATCGTTGAGCTGATGGGCCCTAATGGCTTGGTTTCTGGTAGTCTGAATTATGATCCTGAGCATATACGTTTAATCTTTACACCGAGCCAGCTCCTGATACCTTTCAGTAATTATCAGGTGACTGTGAGTGAAAGGCTAGCCGATACCCTTGGAAATTCACTAGGGGCGAATCTTACTTGGGCATTTACAACAATCTTTGATCAGTTACCGCCGTCACTTCCAGATTTTTGATGGATTAGGTGAATTATCCTCTTTTTATTCAAGCCAAAAGAAATGGCTGCATTCTACAAAGGTGCAGCCATTTCTTTGTTAACCCCTTAACTTTCTTCGTTTGTGTCCTGATCTTGAATCAGTCGCTGTTTGATCCGACGAGTAATGAACCAAATTGTTGACAGAACAACTGGGATCGAGCAGGCAAGTAGAATGTTTTTATCCAGACCCCATTGCTTGAGAGGCAGACCCTGGAATAAATAGCTGAGCAGGCCGATAGAATAATAACTGATAGCGGCAATAGACAATCCTTCAACGGTTTCCTGTAATCGGAACTGCAGACGACTACGCCGGTTCATTGCTGATAGCTGAGATCGGTTCTGTTCTTGTAAATTGAGATTAACTCTGGTCCTCATCAAATCACTGGCTCGTTCAATTCGTTTGGATAGATTTTCCATCCAATTCTGCACTGATTCACCGGTTCGTAGCGCTGGATTTAGGCGTCTATTGATAAACTCTCCTATCGAAAGATGTCCATCTATTTTTTCTTCACTGATGCGCTCGAGACGATCCTTAACCAACTGATGATAGGCTTGTGTCGCGGAAAAACGTTGTGTGGTTTCAGCTCGATAGGTTTCGAGTTGAGCTTCAATTTCAGTGATTTTTTCTAGCAACTGGCGCTCACTGCTGGTAGTGTCCAGCGTAGCAACAACCGTTAGGATTTCAGCCATTTGCTTGTCCATATTAAGCAATTCAGGAGCAATTCTTTTTGCGATTGGAAGTGAAAGTAGAGACAGCAAGCGGTAGGTTTCTAAGTCGATTAACCGCCTGGTCAATCGTCCTGTTTGTAGATTACTCATCCCTTTGTCGCAAATCATGAACCGACCATGGCCATCGCCATGTAATTTAAAGGCAGTATAAATTTGTGCTTTTCCGTCATAGGCACTACTCATCATCATCGGGTGCCCTTCAAAATTATGAGAAAGGGAGTGCCCATCATAATTGAGTTGTTGGTCATCAATGATAATGTGAAATGCTGCGATCATTTGCCCGGGGAGTTGTTTCAACCAGTCAGCTGGAAGTAAATCAACCGCTGTGTATTCAAATGGCTTTCCTTGAGGAGGAGCTGGCTGCATAATTGTCAACGAGTAAAATTCTACATGTCGTTCCCAGTTGATAGTGAAATTGCCAAAGTCCTGATAGAAAGTAACAGCATCCGCTTGAGGTGGATTGATTTCATAACGTTTACAGAGTTCAGATATGAGATCGTAAGACTTTTCAAGCACTTGCGGATTTTCACAGCAGGCTGCCAGATGAGTAACCTGTTGCGGCGAATCCAGGGTATGAAAAGGTCTTATGTGCAATTCGTTATACAGTGCGTCACGTAAAGGGTGAAGCTGATAGGCGATACCGCCACATTTGTTCATGTTTGCTTTCCTCGTCTCATCAGTGTTCAGGTGTTTCAAGAATACTATTCTTGTGTTAGCAACTTGGTTTACGAAAAAGTTTTATTTTCCTGCTCCTGAACGCGAATGAAAGTTGTCCGTTTGGTTAGCTGCTTGAGTGCTGAAGCTCCCACATAGGTGCAGCTGGAACGGACTCCGCCTAGGATATCTTTCACTGTTGCTGCGACAGTTCCTCGATATGGAACTTCCACTGTTTTTCCTTCTGAGGCACGATATTCGGCAACGCCACCTGCATGCTGCTCCATTGCCGTTTCTGAGCTCATACCATAAAATTGTTTAAACTGCTGGCCATCTCGTTCAATCAACTGGCCGCCACTTTCATCATGGCCGGCTAGCATTCCTCCTAGCATGACAAAATCTGCACCACCGCCAAAGGCTTTTGCTACATCTCCGGGACTGACACAGCCACCATCTGAAATGATACGACCACCGAGTCCGTGAGCTGCATCGGCACATTCAATGACGGCTGAGAGTTGCGGATAACCAACCCCTGTTTTGATTCGTGTGGTGCAGACAGAGCCTGGGCCGATACCAACTTTAACAATGTCAGCTCCAGAGAGGATTAATTCTTCAACCATCTCACCTGTAACTACGTTGCCGGCAACAATGGTTTTGTCCGGGAAACTCTCACGGCAAAGCTTGACAAAATCGACAAATGCCTCAGCATAGCCATTGGCGACATCAATACAGAGGAATTCGAGTTTAGGGTGTTGTGAAAGAATATTTTTCAGATGGCTGAAATCGGCTTCGGCGGTGCCGGTACTCGCCATAACTCGTTGATAAATAAAATCATCTTGTTGGGTGAGGAAGTTTTTCCATTCTTGAAGGGTGTAATGTTTGTGGATTGCTGTCAATAGTCCGAAATCTGCAAGGACTTTTGCTAGTTCGAAGGTGCCAACTGTGTCCATGTTGGCTGCGATGATTGGAGTTCCAGTCCAAGCCTTTTGACTGTGTAAAAACGTAAAATTTCGTTCAAGATTGACTTGGGAACGACTTCTCAGCGTTGATCGTTTTGGGCGAATCAGAACATCTTTAAAGCCGAGTTTTAGATCAGATTCTATGCGCATCGGATTTCCTTATATGGTTGAAGATCATAGTCATGGGGTCCTTGAATGTATTTGTTGTTTTGGAAAAATAGCGCAAATTAACTTTCTTGGAAAGAGGGGATAATTCATTTGAAGATTATTGACCAGAGAACTCCGGCGGTGCTAATCTTTTGAAGCTGGTGGCGCGTTTAAATATGTCTCTTTTTTATTCGCTCCGCAAGGCCGTAATCCCCCTGATTATTTGCTGACGACTTCTTCCTTCTCGGATAATATATCACCTATGGAACACTCTAACTTCGTACATCTCCATTTGCACAGCCAGTACAGTTTACTGGACGGGGCGATCAAGCTTGATGAGCTTGTCTCACGTGCTAAAGAATTTAAAATGCCGGCTATCGCAGTTACCGACCATGGCAATATGTTTGGTGCCGTCGAGTTTTATAGCAAAGCAATGAGTGCAGGGATTAAGCCCATTGTTGGCTGTGAGGTTTACGTTGCTCCGGGTTCACGTTTTACCAAAGGGAATGCCCGTGGTTCCTCCGAGGCTTCCTATCACCTGGTTCTGCTTTGTATGAATCAGGTTGGGTACAAAAATATCTGTCATCTGGTTTCAGCCGCTTATCGCGAAGGATTTTATTATAAGCCGCGAATTGATTGGGAGCTGTTGGCTGAGCATAACGAGGGATTAATTGCCCTGTCAGCTTGTCTTGGTGGTGAGCTGCCAACGATGATTAATCTCAACCACCCCGAAGAGGCGTTGGTGCGTGCTGGCGAAATGGCACAAATTTTTGACAATCAACGTTTTTATCTGGAATTACAGGAGAATTTTTTACCGGAACAGGCGAAAGCGAATGCTGGTCTTATTTCGATTGCGGAAGAGCTGAATTTGCCTCTAGTGGCAACCAACGATTGCCACTACTTATCCCGTGAGGACTCTTTCGCTCACGAAATATTGCTTTGCATTCAAACCGGTAAAACCATGGATGATCCGAATCGAATGCGATTTCCAAATGACGAATTCTATGTCAAGTCGCCACAAGAAATGGTGCAGTTGTTTCCAGATCATCCTGAAGCAATTGCCAATACAATTCAAATTGCCGAACGTTGTAACCTCGATCTTGATTTTAATACCTACCACTTTCCGCAGTACGACAAACCCGCTGATAAAACTCTTGACCAGGTGTTGGAAGAGCAAAGTCGATTGGGGCTGGCAGAGCGGCTCAAAGAGATTGGTAAACTTCGTGATTTAAGTGAGGATGATCTGCAGATTTACCATGATCGTCTGGAAGAAGAGTTGACCTGTATTGAACAGATGGGTTTCCCCGGATATTTCCTGATTGTTGCCGATTTTATTAACTGGGGCAAAGATCAAGGCATTCCGGTAGGACCAGGGCGCGGGTCAGCAGCTGGGAGCCTGGTTGCCTACGCTATTCGAATTACCGACATCGATCCGATACCGTACAACCTTTTGTTTGAACGTTTTTTGAATCCTGAACGGATATCGATGCCTGATATTGATGTCGACTTTTGTATATATGGTCGTGAGCGGGTGATTGAGTATGTGCGGCAGAAATATGGTTCAGAGAATGTTGCCCAGATCATTACCTTTGGAACGATGCAAGCAAAAGGCGCTTTGCGTGATGTTGGTCGAGCACTGAATATTCCTTATGGGGAAGTGGATAAAATTGCCAAGCTGGTACCAAACGTTCTGGGAATCACCCTGAAACAGGCAATTAATCAGGAACCACAATTAAAGGCTCTGATTGATAAGGATCCCAAGATAAAGGAGTTGTCAACAATTGCGCTGGCTCTTGAGGGGTTGACCCGACATGCGTCCACCCATGCCGCCGGTGTTGTGGTGACACCCAAACCGCTTCCTGAATATCTTCCCCTGTATGTTGATCCTAAATCTGGCGGACAAGTGACTCAATACCCGATGAGCTATGTTGAAAAAATCGGCTTGGTCAAGTTTGACTTCCTTGGGTTAAAAACTCTGACTGTTATTGAAAACGCTGTTCGGATCATTCGTGAAGGAAAAGATTCGGCTTTTGATCTGAAATCAATCCCTATCGATGACAAGACCACCTTTGAGCTATTAAGCCGTGGAGAAACAACAGGGGTTTTTCAGCTTGAGTCGAGTGGCATGAAAGAATATCTGGTCAAGCTGAAGCCCAACTGCTTTGAAGATTTAATCGCGATGGTCGCTTTGTATCGTCCCGGCCCTCTGGGCTCCGGGATGGTTGATTCGTTTATCAAACGAAAACATGGAACCGAACAATTCAAGTATGATTTTTCACAGCTTGAGCCAATTCTTAAGGATACCTACGGGGTTATTGTTTACCAGGAGCAGGTTATGCTGATTGCCCAGGTCCTGGCAAAGTATAGCTTGGGGGCTGCCGATTTATTGCGTCGCGCAATGGGTAAAAAGAAGCCTGAAGAGATGGCAAAGCAGAAGAAAATCTTCCTTGCTGGCGCTGCTGAGAATAAACTGAACATTAAAAAAGCAGAATCTGTATTTGATTTAATGGAAAAATTTGCTGCTTATGGTTTCAATAAGTCCCATTCGGCTGCCTATGCACTGATTGCCTATCAAACGGCCTATTTAAAAGCACACTTCCCTGTTGAGTTTATGGCCGCCCTTTTGACCGAGGATATGGAAAACACCGACAAGGTGATTAAGGATATTGGCGAAGTTCGTGCTATGGGTGTTGAGGTTCTCCCCCCGGACATTAATGCTTCGGCGCGCTCTTTTACTGTTGCTGAAGAAGTTATGCGTTTTGGTCTTGGTGCCGTTAAGGGGGTTGGTGCTGCCGCTCTAGATTCAATCCAGCTGGTGCGGAAAGAGAAAGCATTTACTTCATTGCAGGATTTTTGTGAGCGCGTAGATTTGCGTAAGGTGAATAAAAAGGTCGCTGAAGCTTTGATCAAGTGCGGAGCATTTGATTCCCTCGGTGGGAAAAGAGCCCAATTCTTTGCTGGCCTAGAGGAAGCAATGGATATCGGACAGCGTCTACAGCGCGAACAAGACTCGGGGCAGGACTCGCTGTTTGGCAGCCAAGAGATTTTATCCGTTGGTGGAAATGGCTATGGTGAACTTCCCGATATTGATGAGTGGGATGAAAAATCCCTGCTGAGCTATGAAAAAGAAATTCTTGGTTTTTATGTAACAGGACATCCCTTGGCTCGCTACAGTGATTCAATCAAGCGCTTTGCAACTTGTGGCGCATCTGAATTGTCAGAACGGACGGACAAGGAGCAGGTGCGAGTGTGCGGTATAATTTCAGGGATTAAGGAGTTGATCACCAAAAAAGGTGACCGAATGGCGTTTGTCACTCTGGAAGATTTGAGCGGTTCTGTTGAAGTTATCGTATTTCCAGAGGTCTACACTGCTTCGATGGATCTGCTGAAAGGCGAAGATCCGCTGTTAATAAGCGGAGAACTGGATGTTGGAGAGGAAGCCTGCAAAATTTTAGCGACGGAAGTCGCTTTGCTCCGTGATGTTAAGGAGACGATGGCCAAGCGGGTTCATATAAGACTGACAACACCTGGTCTTGAAGAGGTGCAAATGCGCCAACTTAAGGGGATCGTCCAGCGCTACAGAGGGAACTGTGATGTGCAATTACATATTGTCATCCCCAATCGCAGTGAAACAGTTATTTCTTTGCCGGATCAGTTGAAAATGTCAGCGACTGATGAAGCATTGGCTGATGCCGAAGCGCTGTTTGGTTACAGTGTCATGAATTTTGAGTGAACATCGCTTGTGTCAGGTGGATTAATTAGAGCTTAATGCTGTCTAATACTTGACCTCCGGCGGGCGAAGATTTATGGTTAAGTTTTATTTAAAGAGCAGGGAAATAAATAAATCAATGTCCTTTTGGGGCAGGGAGAATCTTGATGAATCAATACCTCGATTTTGAACAACCTATTGCAGATCTTGAAACAAAAATTGGTGAATTACGTGAGTATTCGACAGATAATGTTGATTTTTCAAGTGAAATAAAAAGACTCGAAAAAAAAGCCGATAAGCTGAAAAAAGAGGTCTATTCCAACCTCAGCCGTTGGCAAAGGACCCAATTAGCTCGACATGCCAAGCGTCCTTACAGCCTTGATTATATTGAGCGGATTTTTACCGACTGGTCTGAAGTCCATGGTGATAGGAATTACCGTGATGACCCTGCTCTGGTTTGTGGCTTTGCCCGAATTGATGGGAAACCCTGCTGCGTTATCGGTCATCAAAAAGGGCGTAATACCAAGGAAAAAGTTCACCGGAATTTTGGTATGCCAAACCCCGAAGGTTACCGCAAAGCTCTACGAGTTATGCAGTTGGCCGATCAATTTGGTTTGCCAATTTTTACTTTT
>Ga0307989_1001736_pt1 | contig 11173 bp, 10 predicted proteins | sample EllFjometagen185_FD_203164 | JGI IMG/M metagenome (GOLD analysis project Ga0307989, IMG submission 203164) | Marine microbial communities from Ellis Fjord, Antarctic Ocean - #185 | ecosystem: Environmental > Aquatic > Marine > Unclassified | place: Southern Ocean | collected 2014-10-08 | reverse complement strand
CACCAAAAAATCTTTCAAGTGCAATTTCGCTGTAGGCTCCATGAACGCCCTGAAAAGCTGCTTTCGGACGATCTTGGGACTTTTTCCCCTTGTCCTTATTCGAAAAGCTCTCTATTGAAGCTGTCTGGTAGTGTGGGATTTTCTCAATTGATTTACCAACAACAGGAGCCATTGCCTGGATATCACGCATCAGTTTTTCAAATTGTTCAGGATATAGCGATTGAGGCCCGTCAGAGAGAGCCTTATCAGGATTATTATGGACTTCAATCATCAATCCGTCTGCTCCTGCAGCTACTGCAGCAAGTGCCATGGGGATAACTTTTTCTCTTAAGCCTGTTGCATGGCTTGGATCTACAATAACGGGAAGATGGCTGAGTTTCTTAACAACAGGAATAGCACTCAGGTCAAGTGTGTTTCTGGTCGAGGGTTCAAAAGTTCTGATTCCCCGCTCACAAAGAATTACATCATCTGTCCCATGAGCCATTAAATATTCGGCAGCCATAAGCCACTCTTCAATTGTTGCAGCCAAACCTCTCTTAAGAATAACCGGCTTACCAGCTTTGCCGACCTCCTTAAGAAGCTCGAAATTCTGCATATTTCTTGCCCCAATCTGAAAGATATCAATGTATTTTGTCATCATATCCACATGTACAGGGCTTACCACTTCACTTGTTATTGCCAGACCATATGCCTCGCCAGCTTCTTTCATGATTTTAAGGCCTTCTTCTCCCAGTCCTTGAAAAGCATAGGGGGAAGTCCTTGGTTTGAAAGCCCCGCCACGTAAAATTACTGCTCCGGCTTCACTTACAGATTTTGCTACAGCAAACATCTGTTCTCGGCTCTCTACTGCGCAGGGTCCGGCGATTACTGCAATACGATTCCCGCCAATTTTAATTTTATCTACCTGAACTATGGTATCATCTTTTTTCAGCTCGCGGGAAGCAAGTTTGTAGGGGCGGGAAATTGGGATTACTTTTGCTACACCACTTAAGAGTTCAACCTCACGCAGATCTACCCGTGCAATCCCGACAGCTCCCAAAATTGTCTCTTCTTCTCCGGCAATTTCTCTAATCTGAAGATCTCTCTGTTCCAAAAAATCTTTAATATGAGCCTTTTGCTGAGAAGTAATGCTTTTCTTTAATACTATAATCATAGAACTAAATTAGTGGGATTAGTGATAGGTGTCAAGACATGAGAAAGATGAAATTAATTTTCCAATACAATGTAAATGATCATTATTAATTTATATGGTAAAACAGAACAATGAAAACTAAAAAATTAACAATAGATTATTGGGAGACCGTTTTTTCTCTTTTTTCTTCTGCACTTAAAGTGCGGGGCGTTGGGCTTCCATCAGTATCAGAAATTGCAGAAACAAATAAAGATCCTTTTAGAGTACTTATATCCACTATCATCTCTCTCAGAACCAAGGATGCCGTTACATTAGCCTCATCAAATCGTCTTTTTTCACGTGCTGATACCCCTCAGGCAACTATGGAATTAGCGGCAGAAGAGATTGAAAAACTCATTTATCCTGCTGGTTTTTATAGAACTAAAGCGAAAAATATTTTAGCGATTTCCAGAATACTTCTAGACCAGTATAATGGTCAGGTTCCTTCAAATAAGGAGCAGCTTCTTTTTTTACCTGGAGTTGGTATAAAAACAGCAAATTTAACATTGAATCTGGGATTCGGGATTGATGCTATATGTGTTGATACCCATGTTCACCGTATATCAAACAGGTGCGGCTGGATACAAACGAAAACCCCGGAAGAATCTGAAAAAGCCCTTGAACTGGTTATGCCCCGAAAATTCTGGATTCCACTAAATGAACTTCTGGTTTCCTATGGTCAGCAAATATGTACACCCGTTTCCCCCCGCTGCTCTGAGTGTCCAATTAGAGAAGAGTGTCTAAAGATTGGTGTTACAAGAACCAGATAAGATCGTAATTTCCATTGTTTTTTCACTTAACGTATGTTAACCTTTGTTGATGGATGTAGTAGAAAAATTAAACCTGTTAGCTCAAGATGCGCAATACGACCTTGCCTGTGCCTGCGGCACTAAAAACAGCGATGATCATCGCAAAAGAGGTGCTGATGGAAACTGGCTCTATCCGGTAACTGTCCCTGGCGGAGGAAGCGGTATTTTACTGAAAACGCTTGTAACCAATGCCTGTACCAGTGACTGCAAATATTGCCCTTTGCGTTTAAACGGAAAAAGTCGACGAGTTAGTCTTATTCCGGATAAACTCGCAGCTTTTTTTATAGATTTGTGTCGAAGAAAAAATCTTATAGGAATATTTCTCAGTTCCGGTCTGCTTGATCACCCTGATAAATCCATGCAGCTGCTCATTGATACGGCCTCTATCCTTAGATATAAATATCGGTACAGAGGATATATTCATACTAAAATAATTCCGGGGGCATCTACAGAATCCATTATTAAAGCGGTTTCCTTATCTTCAGCTGTTTCTCTCAATATAGAGACTCCCGGGGAGACCTACTTTTCCAAACTATCCTCCCGAAAAAAATACTTAACAGATATTATTGAACCACTCAAACTATTAAGCTCATTAACTGATAAGCATTCCAAGTATAAACGAGTCAAGACTTCAACCCAGTTTATAGTGGGAGCCTCTGATGAACCGGATCAGGAAATAGTAAAATATATGTGGGGATTATATGACCGTCTGAATTTAAATAGAATCTATTTTTCCGCCTATCAGAAGGGGTTGGGGCATCCGGAGATACCAGGTGAACTTTACGTCCCGGAATCCCCTGATAATATATTTGTAAGAGAGCATCGATTATATCAGAGCGATTTTCTTATGCGTTCTTATGGTTTCACCTATCAGGATTTTATGTTTGGATCCGGCGGAAATCTTGACCTTTCAAAAGATCCAAAACAGCAATGGGCAGATTCTCATCCTGAATTTTACCCCGTCTCTATAAAGCGCAGCTCTAAAGAGGAATTACTACGGGTACCTGGATTGGGACCAGTTATTGTTAAAAGAATTGTTAAATATAGAAAATCAACACCTTTAAGTTCATTGGACTCAATAAAAATGCCTAAGCATCTCTTACAGAAAGCTTCTCCTTATATAATGCTATAGATCAGAATTTCATATTTCGTTTCAGATAATTTCTCTTATTGCAAATCCTGCCTCTCTTCCGTATTATTACTGTATGATTCTTATTAGTGCTTGTTTACTCGGAATTTCCTGCAGATATAATGGAGGTTGCTTTAACCTGCCAAAACTTCTTGCCCTTGTAGAAACAGGAGCAGCAGTCCCGGTTTGTCCGGAAACTTCGGGTGGCCTTCCCATTCCCAGAAATTGTATTGAGATTAGAGAAAATCATAGAGCCTATGAATCAACAGGGATAGATCGTACAGAAGAGATTGAAAAGGGTATCTTTCAAATTCTCAACACCTATCCAGCTGATACAATTTCTGCTGCTGTTCTTAAAGACAAATCTCCTTCATGCGGAAGTTGTTTGGTCTATGACGGAAGCTTTACAGGAAAGACTATTCCCGGGAAAGGTTTGTTTGCTCAAGAATTATATAAGCTAAGAATACCAGTTTATCATGAGAACAATTATATAAATCTTATTGAAACTGCTCTTTAGCAGCTTTACGAACTCTTTCTTTTTTCTGAGCTATCAGCACACCAGACAGTATTACTACCATTCCCACTATTTTATACAAAGAAAATTGCTCATTAAAAAACAGAAACGATACGACAGCAGTAACCACCGGAACAAGATTAACGAACCCGTTGGCCTTTGATGGACCAAGTTTTTTTATACCGAAATTAAGAAATATAAAAGCAAGACTGGATGCAAAAATTGAAAGAAATACAATACTGATGATGGTTTCTTTCCCGGGCACTACAGTAATGAAATCCTGGTAATCAATAACGAAAAACACTGGCAGAAAGAGAAAAAGTCCAAGTGAATTCTGAACTGCAGTGATTGTCAGAGCTGAATAGGTGTGAGGCAATTTTTTAACTATAATAGTATAGAAAACAGCAGCCAGGACCGCTCCAAACAGCAAAAGGAGTCCTGAAATCGTAAAACTTTTCTCAGATATGTTTGAATCAGAAAAAGCTACAAGTAATATCACTCCGGTAAAAGACAAAACCAGGCCCATAAAATTAAATACCGTAAGTTTTTCACGAATGAAAAATCGTGAGATGAGTGGGGTAAAAACAGGAATGGTTGCAATAATTAAAGATGATACTGCAGCTGATACAGAAGTAAGTCCATATGTCTCTAATAGGAAATAGAGGAAGGGTTGGAAAGCCGCAATTAACAGGAAAAGAGAAAAATCCTTTTTAAGAGGAATTGCACCTCTTCTATAAACAAAAATATTTACGATCATCAATATCACTGAAGAGATGAGAAGCCGCAGTGTAATTAAAGAGACAGGATTGTAATCATTCAAAGCAATTCTGGTTGCCGGAAAAGATATTCCATAAAAAACCATTGAGAGAACTACTAATACAACCGCAAGGGTGTTTTTATTTTGTTTGATTTCTTTCATTAAGAATCGAGTATATAGGCACTATTTATTCATTTCAATAGAGTTTTAAATTTATATTTGTTTACCTGTTATCTATTAACCTGTTAATTTCTATAAATATTATTGAAATATACATTTAAAGCATGCTAGTATCGAAACATGCTGATACCTTTAAAAACTGTTTCTAGAGAAATAGAGATTAAAAAATCCCGATTTATTGCAATTGTATCCCCTTTGACCACTCATGAACAAGCAAAGTCTCTTATTTCACAATCCAGAAAGGAACATCCTGATGCCTCGCATGTCGTACATGCCTATATTCTGGGGAAACGTGGTGATTCATTTAGTATGAGTGATGATCGTGAACCGCGTAATACTGCAGGAAGACCCATTCTTGAGGTACTTAAAGGAAGCGGGATAACTAATATTTTAGTTAGGGTGATTCGTTATTTCGGAGGTACAAAACTGGGGACTGGCGGTCTTGTTCATGCCTATTCAGCCGCGGCTAAGGAGGTCCTCTCTTGTATCCCTGTGGAAGAACTTATCGAGAAAACCACTTGTACGCTAATTATTGGCTATGAGTTGTACGAACAGACAAAAATTATCCTTTCATCCCATCATTTTGAGATACTTAATGAGAGTTTTGAAACATCAATCACTATTAACGGGAAATTGCCGAAAATTGAATTTAGTACCGCTTCTGAAAAGATCACCAACCTGTCTTCAGGAAGAGTGTCTCTTATTCCCATCCCTTAACAGCTCTAGCCAGCTCTTTTGCTTTCATGTATGCAGTCTGTTTGTCTACTTCTGTAGGAGACCCCTGATATTCAATTGATCCAAGACAATCCCATTTCATAGCTGCAGAAAACTCATCGAATTGTTTCTGAGCTCCACCCGACCAACCATAAGAACCAAATCTTAATACTTTTCTGTTTTTAACATGGCTTCTTTCAAGTACATCCAAAACTGCATACATAGGGGGGAACATCTTATACTCATAGGTTGGTGTTCCAATAATAATTCCAGAAGACTTCCAGGCAGATGCTAAAACAAATGAGACATGTTCTTGCGGAATTCTATGAAGAGTAATTGGGACTCCTTCTTCTTCTACCCCTTTTATAATTGAATCGAGAAGAGCCTCAGTGTTTCCATACATGCTGCTCCATATCAGGGTAATCTCTTTTTCTGCCGGTCCGTTCATATAAGATGCGAGCTTTATATAATCCTGTATTATCTCATCTGGTTTCGAACGCCAGATTATTCCATGACTTGGTGCAATTATTTTTAAATCAAGATTGGCTAATTTTTTAATCCCTCTCTCCACAAATGTAGAAAAGGTTGAAACAATATTTGCGTAGTAGCGAAGGGTTTCTCTTTTAAAGAATTCACGATCCTTTTCTGAAAGTTGATCATCAAATACAGCCTCACCCACTTTACCAAAAGAACCAAATGCATCACACGAGAAGAGAATCCCTGCTTCAGGTTCAATAGTCATCATAGTTTCCGGCCAATGTATATTGGGGGTATCTTCAAACAGCAGTCTACGCCCACCTAAATCCAAAGAATCACCAGAGCCGACTGCAATTACATTATCTTCAATATCATAAAATGCTTTTACCAATGGTACAGCCTTTTTTGAGCATAAAATCTTAATATTGGGATTCTTTTTCTGTAGTTCTGAGAGCCATCCGGTATGATCAGGTTCCATATGATTTAAAATCAAATAATCAATATCCTCAATTTGGATTTGAAGAGAGTTGAGTTGTACAGAAATCTTATCAACAGCTCCTTCCCAGTCTTTGACCATATCAATTAGAGCTATTTTATCCCCTCTCACAATATATGAGTTTAGAGAGACCCCATTCGGTATTGGCCAGATCCCTTCAAAAAGATCCTGAGATCCAATATTTGCACTTATGCGAAAAATACCTTTAGCCAACTCTGTAGGTTTCATAAATTTCCTTCCTAAATTTTTTATAGTATGACGTAATCAAGATAACAGAGGATTGAATTTGTAGAAAGTCTCTTATTACAAGTTCTTGGTAATTTCTCTTATATATGAGAATCTCTATATACATTTTTCATACGTTTTTTTATTATTTGTGCATGAAAGTAATGAAATTACATCTGTATCAATCAATTCCCTATCTGGTAACTGGTGAAAGTCAGAATTTTACTATCGACTTCTTCTCCCCGAAAAACTCGTTGAAATACTTACACTCCCAGATTGCTCTTTTTGCCGGAAACAACTACTCCTGCCAGGAAGCAGCAATATTCGGAAAATGGAAACCGGGGAAAAATACTATTTCTCTTGATAAATGTACTGCCGGATTCTCTTTAATATCCGAGGAGCTTCAAACAGTTCCGGTAATATTTTCAGAAGATGTCTTTCATTCCGGTAGTTATGTATTTTTACAATTTGACGATAGCTCTCCGGAAGGAATAAAAAACGCTGTTAAGGAAGTATCTGATTATCTAATATCTCATCAGCTCCAACTCGCTTCAGACACTATTATGTTAAGAATGGTCCTTGAGTCTGGTGGATTATTGGCAGGGGATTTGCAAAACTTTGCATTTCAGGTATGTGTAGCTCTTTCTAAATAAGTATGATCTGAATCGAAGAAGGTGGGATTCTACTTAGTAGAAATCGACATGAGATAAGGATTTATCAGGATCTGGCAACTAAAAAAACAAAATCATTTTTTTTGTTCGAATAACTCTTTTGTTGGAATGGATTTATCGACTATATAACCCACCGTTTTCGATTCAGATTAAAATAAGTAAGCTGTCCTAACTTATTCCAGAAGCATATAAAACAGGTACTAAAAACGGAACTACCAAAGTCAGCAGAATTCCATGGGCCAACGATAGTGGAACATAATCAACACCACAGAACTTCTCAACCATAGGAAGAGTAACATCCATACTCGTTGCACCGCAAACACTAATTGCAGCTCTCTGCTTTCCAAAACCAGCAAGTAACGGAATAAGTAGAAAAGCCGTACTCTCTCTGAATAGGTTACTCAAAAAAGCAATTGACCCTAAAAGCGGATCACCCAGATCAGATATGAGAACTCCTGAAAGAGAGTACCAACCAAAACCAGCACCAACAGCCAAAGCCTCTGACAAGTTAATATCAAAAAAGAGAGGTATAATACTTGATCCAGCTAAAGTCCCAACAATAGTAAGCAGGGGTAAAGCTAATGATATCGGATTTTTTAGAACTGATAGCAGGTCCGTTTTTCCATGAACCATTTGGACTCCTACCAAAAAAAGCAGGACATATAAAAGCCATTCAGTAATAGAATCTGAGAACCAGGAAAACAAATTTGTTGTTGCTGCTGCTGTTGCCCCAACAACAACTATGCTGATCAGTAAAGCGGGTTCTTTAAGGTGAGAAATAATATTTATGAATGATTTCTTCTTGTTTGCAGCTGTATTCTTTCTCTCTCTATTTTGTACTTTTGTTGCTTTAAAACGACTTTTTCTAAACAATAAGTATACGTATCCAGAAATTAGGACGATTAATAGACTTCCCCCAGCAGTAAGAAGGGCAAAGGCTAATGCAGTCAAACCAATCATAGAAAGCTTACTTCCTATGTTTTCAATAAGCCCGGTTTTAATACCCATACTGAATAAAAGAGCATACAGGCAGATAGTAAGAAGAAGATCAATGATCTTTTCGGCCTTTTGAGGAATAAGCTTAACCCCTGCGGCGGCGGCTCCTAATAATAATGCGGCAAATAACAAACCAAGATATACTATCATTTCCATGCGATGACACTAATCTATAAAACTGTATTTTGCAACATGGCCTTGTTCATTTTTTCATTCGTTAGTATATTTGATAAGATTGTAAAAAACGTTTATAAATTTGATTAGTTTCTCTTTTTTCAACACGGAGGATTTTAGTGAAAAGCGAAAATATTTCTGACACACTTACTATTGTCACTATAAAAAATAAAACTATCTTTCTTTTGGGGACTGCCCATATATCATCAGAAAGTGTTGAGGAAGTTGAGACTTTAATTCAGGAAAAAACCCCCGATCATATTTGTGTGGAAATTGATGCCGGAAGATTCAAAGTCATGAAAGAGGGGCAATCCTGGCAAAGCCTGAATATTGGGAAAGTATTAAAGCAGGGAAAGGGTTTCTTCATGCTGGCAAATCTGGCACTCTCCTCTTTTCAACGGCGAATGGGTGAAAACTCAGGAACAACTCCGGGGCAGGAGATGAAAATTGCTATAGAAGCAGCAGAAAAAGCTGGAATTCCTTTTTCATTGAGTGATAGAGATATCCAGATAACATTGAGGCGCGCCTGGAAAAAATCTGGTTTCTGGAACAAAATGAAACTTCTGGCAGCTCTGCTTTCATCGGCGTTTTCCCGTGAAAAACTATCCCAGGAAGATGTAGAATCTCTAAAAGAACGTTCCGCCCTTCAGAGTATGATGGAAGAGCTGGCAAAGGAACTTCCAACTGTTAAAAAAGTATTAATTGATGAAAGAGATATTTATTTAGCTACTAATATTTACAAAGCCCCGGGAGAAAAAACGCTGGCAGTTATTGGTGCCGGGCATGCAGACGGAATTATCTCGACAATAGCAGAACTTGAAAAAGGAACTCTCTCAGAAGACCTCTCTGAATTAAACCAAATTCCGGTTTCCTCAAAAATAACTAAATTCCTACCATGGATTATCCCTGCAGCAGTTGCAGCACTGCTAATTGTAGGGTTTATCAATGCCGGATGGTCTCAGGGACTTGAGATGTTTGTTTATTGGTTTGTGATAAATGGTGTCTTGTCAGGAATTGGAGCAATTTTATCACTGGCCCATCCACTAACTATTTTAGCCTCCATTGTGCTGGCGCCATTCACCTCATTAAACCCTACTATTGGTGTTGGTATTGTTTCCGGAGGAATAGAAGCCTACTTAAGAAAGCCCAGAGTTATAGATTTTGAAAAAATAAACGAAGACATCCTCTCTTTCAAAGGGTTTTTCAGGAACAGAGTAACTCATGCACTGCTTGTTTTTCTCTTTACCAGTATTGGAAGTGCTATTGGAACTTTTGCAGCCTTCCCTTTCCTTGTCAGCCTCTTGAAGTAGAGCCTCCCGGGAATAGTGCCTGAACCGCTTCCCGAATATTCTTACAGGAAGTGTATAACCTGCCCGAAGCTTCGGAATGCATTTTGGGATCTTGAGTTGCTGGTCCCAGAAATCGATTAAATCCCATTTTACCAGATGTATTTATGCGTTTATCAAGATGCCCGACACGTCTAACTTCTCCGGCAAGGCTCAGTTCTCCTGCAGAGGCCAGCTGATTTAACAATGGTTTTCCGGTTCTAGCAGAATATAATGCCAATGCAAGAGGTAGTTCTATACCTACTTCCAATAATCTTATACCCCCAGCTACATTGATATATATATCCTGATCTGAAAATCTCAAACCTATATGCTTTTCAAGAATAGCAGCTATGCGTGATACTTTTGCTGAATCAATCTTATCAGAATATACCCGGGTATATCCGCTTTTTGCAGGAACAGTAAGTGCTTGAATCTCAACCATAAAAGTTCTTGATCCTTCAAAAACTGCTGCGGCTGCAACTCCGGCTGGGACCTTTCCTTCTCTTTTTTCAAGAAAAAAAGATTCGGGATGTTCTGCAGGTTTAAGACCCTTTTCTGTCATGGTGAAAATTCCAATTTCATCTACAGATCCAAATCGGTTTTTCCCTGCTCGTACAATTCTCACACCAGTTTCTGCATGATCAAAATAGAGAACTGTATCAACAAGATGTTCAATCAATTTAGGTCCTGCCAGCGCTCCCTCTTTTGTCACATGTCCAATAATAAATAGTGATGCATTTAAATATCTGGCAGTATCTACAAGTTCCATGGAACAATATTTAATCTGGTTTACCGTTCCCGCTATAGGTCCTGCATCTTCACTTACAACAGTCTGTATTGAATCAATAACTATGAGATCATATTTATCTTTTGTTAATATGTTAACTATTTTGTTTAGCCTGGTTTCACAAAGAACTGTGATCTTTTCAAGGTCAAGTCCGATCCGCTCTGCTCGAAGTTTAATTTGTCCAGCAGACTCCTCTCCAGATATATAAAGTGCTTTTTTAGCGCCCGAATCAGACATTAGTTGCAATAATAACGTGGATTTTCCTATTCCAGGCTCTCCACCAATCAAGACAGAGCTCCCTTTCATGATTCCACCACCAAGAACTTTGTCTACTTCTGATATTCCGGAAGTAAACCGAAGCTCTTGCTGAGACTGCATACTCTTTAGGTTTTGAGGAGTGTTTGTTAACGTGTTAATCTTTCTACTTGCTTGAATACTGCTGCTTGACTCTTTTGCAGAAATCGAATCTTCTACAAAAGAGTTCCACTTTCCACACTGCGGACATCGACCCAACCACTTCTGTTCAATATGGTTGCATTCACTACATGTATAAACGGTTTTTTGCTTTGCCATATTTTTCTAATTAAAAATCAATTAACTCAATATCAAAAATAAGAAAACTATTTGGCGGGATAACGCCAGGGTAACCCTTTTTCCCATAACCCAATTCGGGGGGAATTATTAAGACTCTTTTTTCACCTTTTTTCATGGTAAGAAGTGCTTCGTTCCAACCTTCAATTACCTG
>Ga0307989_1001735_pt1 | contig 11178 bp, 9 predicted proteins | sample EllFjometagen185_FD_203164 | JGI IMG/M metagenome (GOLD analysis project Ga0307989, IMG submission 203164) | Marine microbial communities from Ellis Fjord, Antarctic Ocean - #185 | ecosystem: Environmental > Aquatic > Marine > Unclassified | place: Southern Ocean | collected 2014-10-08 | reverse complement strand
TATATCAGTTATTCCGGTATCAGGGGGCGGGTGGCACAAGCAATGACAAAAGCATTTTGGAAGCAATTCGGTGGTGCCACCTTCATGGAAGGAGGACTGAGTTTGGAGGCTGCTACAACAGCTCAGGATATTGACTTTGGGAGTGATTGCACCCATGCCCCGGAGGATTTGGTAAATAGCAATGCTTTTGTAATTTGGGGTAAGAATGTTTCCATAACCAGGGTACACAGTTGGCCATTCATCAAGCAGGCACGCAAACAAGGTGCCCGATTGGTGGTGATTGACCCCGTTAGCTGTAGGAGCGCTAAACAGGCTGATCTTCATATTGCACTTAAACCAGGTAGCGATGGCATGTTGGCCTTGGCAATTGCACGTCTTTTGCTTGAGAATGGCCAAATCGCTCATAATTTTATAGCTGATCATAGTGTTGGCTTTGAGGCCTATCGAGATCTTGTACTCTCAATATCTATGAAGGATGTGATGGATGCCACAGGGATTTCATTACACGATATTCAACAGCTTGCACAGCTCTATAGCAAATCAAAGCCCCTTGCTTCCTTGATTGGTTTGGGACCTTCCTATTGGTGACAAGGGGGGACTGCTGTACGACTTATCGACGCACTGACAGCTATTTCTGGTAATATTGGCATCCTAGGGGGAGGAGCCCACACGGACTTTGGTGGTGAGACAAATTTAAACACCGCTATCTTCGGTGATTCACAGCTGAATGAAACCCGCAGAATTTTACTTCCCAAATTAGGTGAAGAAATTTTAGCGGCCTCCAATCCCCCAATAAAGATGGGGTTTGTTGCTGGTGCAAATCCAGCAGCCACATGTCTGGATACAGGAAGTGTGCTAAAAGGATTGAAAAGCCTCGATTTTTTGGTCGTCATTGATCAATTTATGACTGCAACTGCCGAAGCAGCAGACCTGTTTTTGCCATGCACCACCTATCTAGAGATGGATGATTTAGTGACTGCCTATGGGCATCATTGGCTGGGCTTGTGCCAAGCAGTTGTGCCACCCCAGGGGGAATCCAAAAGTGATAGCACAATTTACCAAGAACTGGCACAGCTTCTTGGCTTTGGGGAAGTACTGGCTGGAGAACCATCAATCTTGATTGATCGGATGCTGGCACCTTTAAATAAATATGGGATTACCAGGGAAAAATTGATCGATGCACCAATGCTTAATCCGACAATTGATCCTGTTCCATTTGCTGATAAAAAATTTGGCACTGCTTCCGGAAAATATGAGTTTGTGGCGCAGTTTAAACCGCCAAAATCCAACACTAAGTTTCAAAAACAGCTACAACTTTTGGCCACTAAGACCTTAAAAATGGTCAACGCTCAAATTAATTTAGAAGATCTCCCTGCTAGCCCTTGTGTCTTGGCCAATCCAGAGACGATTAATGATCTTGATCTTTCAACAGGCGAACAAGTAGTGGTTGAAAGCAAAGTAGGTTCTGTTCAGGCGCTTCTTGAAGCAGACCCCACCGTATTGCCTGGAGTTCTTATGTTTAACCCTGCGGCTTGGCAGGGAGATATGCAGGGGGTTAATCAGCTTCGGGAATTGGCTATCAGTGACCTGGGAGTCGCTGCGGCGTTTCATGAAACATTGGTTACCATCAGAAGGGGGTAGATCGAAAGCGCAGGGATAAACCGGCACTGTTTTTATAACCACAAGATGTGAATAATCAATTGGAAAGCGTCTGGAACAAAATGATTTTTGGGAAAATGTCGGTTGTCTTATCCTTCGGATTGGTTTTCAAATGGTAAAACAAAGTGAATTTGAGTCCCCTGGTTTTCCTTGCTTTCTGCCCAGATCTCACCCTTGTGGGAGTTAATTATGTGTTTGCAGATGGGTAAGCCAAGACCAGCCCCTTCTCCAACACGGGATTTTCGACTTTGCCTGAATTTTTCGAAAACAAAATCTAATTGATCAACTGGAATACCGATCCCTTGATCATGGATCGTTGTTTTCATCGCGGGGTAGCTTTCCTCTTTTAAATCCAATTGTGTTTCTGTCAGCTTAATCGATATTTTTGATTCGGGATTGCTAAATTTGATCGCATTGCTGAGAAGATTGCGCATAACTTGACCGATACGAAAAGGATCACAATAGACTTCTACAGAATCATTTGTTTTATCAATTTCCAGTGTTATTTGTTTAGATTCAGTAATAGCAGCTACTTCTTCGCAAGCTTCGTTAATTATCTTCAACAGATCGGATCTGATGATATTGAATTCCATTTTACTAGATTCCAACTTTGATAAAACCAAAAGTTCATCCGATAACCTCAACAGTCTACTTCCTGAGTTGTAGATAGTATTAAAGTACTTGGTAAATTTACCATCACGATATTCAAGCTGATTTTGTAAGGTTTCAAAATTCTTGATTGTATTCTGTTTATCTTCAGATGACGCTTGATTCAGGTTTGGATTTGCTCTAACAAAATCGGATGTTAACTGTCCACTACTACGTGTTTTGAGCATGTTAATGCCTAGATCGGCAAATTGTAACAAACCATTCATTGGCGTTTTCAACTCATGAACAATAAATGCAATCCACTCTGATATTGCTTTGTTGGTCTGCTCGGCTATTTCTTTCTCTTTTCTGTTTTTTTCGTGTTCGAGTCTTTCTGAAATATTTAAAACAATACATTGTACACCCGCAATTTTCTGGTTGATGTTGATTACAGACGCGAGTAATTCGATGGGAATTTCTTGCCCATCGGCAGTTAATCCAGTGTACTGTACCCATTGATTGGTTTGGGTTTGCATCAGTTTTGCGAAAGCTGTAGACGCTTTGGCGCGATCTACAGGAATTAATAATTCAGTGGCAGTTTTCGGCAGTGCTTTTGAATCAGCTTGATTATTGTACATGAACGTCTCTAGCGTTTTAATGTTCATATATTTTAGATTCAAATCTGTATCTACCAGAAAGTAAGACAGAGGTAGCATGTTGACCAAATCCTGGAATTTTAACTCAGACGCTTCCAAGTCTTGCTCAAAGCGATTTCTATCATTGATAACACTTTGGAGGCGTATATTAGATTCATGTAATTCTTTGTTTTTATGTTCAACTGAAGCAAGCGCCGCTTGTTCTTGACTCAGAGAGTTTTGGAGCCCATTCAATACTGAAACGCTTACCCATGTAGACATTATATTGAGGAGAAGGAAATTTACACCAATTATCGCCCAGGATTCAAGTGGGAAGCCTGCAGACCGCCGCCATCCGTATGTATCATAATATAAAATAAAGCCAAGAACGATGATCGTTGCTGCGTTGATTAGAAGTGAAATAGTAGCGGCACGAGCATTAAGGAGAAGACTTGTAATGATAGGGAAAAAAAATAACCATACGGGACCCGCACCAAATGGACCAATGGTTAGCAAGAGAATAATAGCCAGGACATAGCTTAAGATTATAAAGCTGTATGCTCTGAAATTAAATGGTAATGACCGTTTGATAAACAGGAAAACGACCCAGAAGTAAATAAATGTATCTACGATAGCGACAATCCAAAGGCCTTCGACGATCGAAAGGATAACACTGGGGATGTAAACCAAAAAACCAAAAGATACACCAATTGTTAGCAATATAAAAAGGAGACGATCCTGCCAGTATCGAATTCCTTGCCGGTCACTGTCGATTTTTGGTAATGCGTAATTTATGATTCTAGTTTTGAGTTTATTAAAAACTTGCATGAAGTAATTGATTTGTATGTTTTTCCAAAAGTTATAATACCGGACATAGATGATTGCACTTTTTCTGATTTAAATTAGCTCTTCTTACCCATTCCTTCAACGAGTAAAGGTGATAAATCTTGTAATCAGTTGCATTGTGCGATTCTTTTGGGGCATGAACACTACTCTTTCTTTGACCTCACGTTAATATTCTGGTATGTTATAAGGAGCAGTGCAAAAGAATGAACAAACCCCTTTGACTAATCTGTCCATCACTTTAAACAAAGGTCAAGAAATGATTTGACCCCTATGCGATGAAATCCAAAAATAAATTGATACTTTACACTCTTCCAGCCCTTGCAGTATTAAACCTCCTTGATGCATTCCTGTCCTTTTCCCTCTTAAAGGCCATTGGCTCAGATTTCAAAGCTAATATTGTTGCTATGAAATTATTCCAACTGGAACCGACAGGGACCTTGTTTCTTGTATTGAAGGTTTTATTTTCTGTACTGTTGTTTATATATTGGAAGAGAAAAATATCGATTTCAGGAGTTGTTAATGCTTTGGGGCTCTTCGGAATTGGCGTCTATCTTTTTTTGATTTGCCATGGCTTAAACTACCTAATTTGAAACTATTGTTTTTAAGGTTATCCGAGATAGAAAAAGCTTTTCTATCTCGGAATTTTCGACTCTATAGTATCTACTTGCTCTGTTTTGGTAGATCCGTCGCAAGCTCCTTGATCTACCCTACGATAAAAAGGAAAATAGAATAATATATTATACTTAAAACCCACTCAATATGACGAGGAACCACTATTAATGGTTAAAATGTCGTAAGCCTGTAAATGCCATGGCCACGCCTAATTCATTACAAGCTTTGATGGCATCATCATCTCGCATGGAACCACCGGGTTGAACAATGTGTTTGATCCCAAAGGAGGCAGCTTCTCTGACAGTATCATCGAATGGGAAGAAGGCATCGGATGCCAATACCATTTTTCCAACCTGTTCCAGCCACCAGGTTTCAAAATCGCCCTGGATATTTTGAGTTTCAAACTCTCGTTTCATATTTTCCCGAGCCTTGGTAACTGATAACTTCCTCATTGAATCCACCCTGTTCGGTTGGCCGGCTCCCATCCCAATAACCTGGAATTGATTTGGGGCATACTCTCTACCCAGGACGATGGCATTTGATTTAGTGTTCTTGCAGGCGACAATGGTAAACTCAGCCAAAGCTCTGTAGTTGTCAGAAAACTGTTTCTCTGTCACTACCTCAAACCGGTCTGTTAGCTGATCGTCCCTGGTTTGCACTAATAAACCACCTGTGATTGAGCGGAAGGTGGTTTTTTCTTTTTCGATAGTTGGCTTGGTTTTTAGTAAGCGGATGGTTTTGCTTTTTGCTTTTAGAAACTCAAAAGCATCATCATCATAACCCGGAGCAATAACCACTTCCACAAATTTACCAGTGGGAACCTCAGCAGGTATATATTCACCATTCACCACTGAATAAGATAAATGCTTAACACTCTCACCCTTTAGAAATTCAGCAAATTCCATATCTACTTGAGTATTTGTGGCAAGTACGCCGCCAAACGAAGATACGACATCTCCTTCCCAAGCTCTGGCAATGGCTTCACCAACTGTGTTTCCAGTAGCCAGTCCACAAGGATTCATATGTTTGATAACCGATACAGCTGGTTTATCCTCTGGTAAATCCTTAACCACTTCTAGTGCTGCATTAGCGTCCACATAATTATTATAGGACATGGCTTTGCCATTCAACACTTCAGCATCTGCAGTTGAAGTCTCAGTTGAGGTGAGATCTTTAAAGAATTTTGCCTGTTGGTGGCTATTTTCTCCATAGCGCAATTCCTGTCCATTTGAATAATGCAGGTGAACCTTGCTTTCTGATAAAATCTTTTTGCTCAAATAAGTGTCGATAGCTGCATCATATCGACTGGTTGTATTAAAAACCTTGATCGCCAGTTCTGCCCGGGTATCTTCATCAATAGCGCCACTCGACTTAACCTGATCAAGGACCCGAGAATAGTCATCTGGGTCAGTAACGACTGTGACGTGTTTATAATTCTTAGCAGCAGCTCTCAACATAGTTGGACCACCAATATCAATATTCTCAATGGCGACATCCAAAGCTACGTTTTCATCTTTAATCACTTCTAAAAACGGATACAAATTCACGACAATCAAATCTATTAAGGGAATTTTTAAATCGGTGACTGATTGCATATGACTGTCATTGTCACGACAGGCCAGAATTCCGCCATGAATCAGGGGATGTAAAGTCTTAACGCGACCATTCATCGTCTCGGGGAAGCCTGTAACCTCTGAAACATCTTTCACGGGAATGCCTGCATCCCGAATCGCTTTTGCCGTTCCTCCTGTGCTAATAATTTCAATTTCGTTCTTGTGGAGTTCCCGAACAAAGTCTATAATTCCCGTTTTATCAAAAACACTAACTAAGGCCCTTTTTATTTTCATGATGACTTCTGATTAATTGATGGATTTTAATGATAAATGAAGTTAAATAGCAATGCTACAAAATGAGATTAGTAAGAAAAACGAGCAAATACAAGAACATTTTTTCAAATTAATAAATGTCTGGAATATTCAAATTAGAAGCACCATTCAAACCGAAGGGCGATCAAATTAAAGCGATTGATCAGCTAATGAAAGGTTTGGAAAGTGATGAAAAATATCAAATTTTGCTAGGGGTTACCGGATCAGGGAAAACCTATTCCATTGCCAATGTCATTGAGCAATATAATCGGCCCACTCTAATTATGACACACAATAAAACTCTGGCGACACAGCTCTATCAGGAGTTTAAAGGATTTTTCCCCCATAATGCAGTAGAGTATTTTGTCAGCTACTATGATTATTATCAGCCGGAAGCCTATATTCCCCGAACGGATGTTTTTATCGAGAAAGATACTTCCATCAATGATGAGCTTGACAAACTGCGCCTCTCAGCTACGCGGTCTCTATTGGAAAGGGAAGATGTCATCATCATCTCATCGGTATCTTGTATTTATGGATTAGGATCTCCAGATTCTTATTCTGATATGCAATTACCGCTGGAAGCTGGATCAGAAATCGACCGGAGTTTTTTGTTTTCCCGGCTGGTTGAAATTCAATACGATCGTAATGATCTGGATTTTCACAGGGGAACATTTCGGGTCCGGGGAGATACGGTGGAAATTTTCCCAGCTTATGATGATTACGCTATTCGTTTAGAAATGTTCGGAGATGAGATTGAAACCATCCATTTAATCGATTCTCTCACGGGAAAGATTTTAGAAGATTTGAAGAAAGTATCGATATATCCGGGGAGTCATTATGTTAGCCCTGAAGATCAAATGCCTAGAACGATGGAACTTATCCGGGAAGAGTTAAAAACTACACTGGAAAAGCTGCATAATCAGAATAAGTTATTGGAATATCAACGCCTGGAACAACGAACGAATTTCGACCTGGAGATGCTGGAAGAGACAGGTCGCTGTAGTGGTATAGAGAATTACTCTCGAATCATGAATCGCCGTAAAGCAGGAGAAGCACCACCAACATTGATTGACTATTTTCCCAAAAAATCATTGTTCGTGATGGATGAAAGTCATGTTAGCCTTCCACAGGTGAATGGGATGTATAAGGGTGATTATTCACGTAAAAGTACCCTGGTGGAACATGGTTTCAGACTTCCTTCTGCCATTGACAACAGACCACTGCGATATGACGAGTTTGATAAACTATTGCAAAATGTTATATATGTTTCTGCAACACCGGGTGATCCGGAAATGATTCAAACTGATGGTATCGTTGCTTCCCAAATTATTCGTCCGACAGGTTTACTGGACCCCATTATTGAAATACGTCCGATTAGTGGTCAGGTGGATGACATGTATAGTGAGATCCAAAAAGTGGTTAAGAAAAAAGAAAGGATTCTAATTACTACTTTGACAAAACGCATGGCTGAAGATCTGGCGGAATACTATGCAGAGCTGAATGTCCGTGTGAAATATATGCATTCCGATATAGAAACCCTACAACGCGCAGAAATCATCCGGGAATTACGATTGGGTGAATTTGATGTTCTAATCGGAATTAATTTACTTAGAGAGGGACTAGATTTGCCGGAAGTTAGCCTGGTGGCTATTTTTGATGCAGATAAAGAAGGATTTTTGAGATCACATCGTTCTCTGCTCCAAACATCCGGAAGAGCTTCGCGAAATGCAGGAGGTCGGGTAATCATGTATGCAGATAAAATCACAAAATCCATGCAAAAAACGATTGAAGAAACATCCCGACGAAGAAAAGTCCAACATGACTATAATCAGAAACATGGCATTACTCCCAAAACCATTATCAAAAAAGTTCAGGACAAAATGGTCAGCGAAGAAAATGCTGTGGCGGAACCAACGATCGGATACCATCAGAAAAAACCGAAAGATGCTCTGAAACATATTCGATCATTAGAGAAGGAAATGAAAAAAGCAGCCAAAGCGTTGAACTTTGAAAAAGCAGCCAAAATCAGAGATGAAATATTTTATTGGAAACAGAAAGATTTAGGATTAAAAGATTAATTTAATTAAGGAGGAATTATGAAAAAAGTTTATATTTCAAAAACAGAAATTCAAAAGCGAACGAAGGAACTTGGCCAACAAATCACCAAGGACTATGAAGGACAAAAAATCATTATGATTATTTTACTGAAAGGATCATTTATTTTTGGTGCAGATCTTATCCGTGAAATTAAAAGTGATGTGAATGTAGAATTTATGCAGGTATCCAGTTATGTGGGGCAGGAATCTTCCGGTGAAGTCAGAATATTAAAAGATCTTGATGCTAATATTCATGATAGCCATGTTCTGATTGTTGAGGATATCATTGATACCGGTTTGACTTTGAATAAAATCATTGAATTATTACAAAGTCGAAACCCCAAATCTATTGAAACCTGTAGTTTATTGAGCAAACCCAGCCGCCGGATAATGGATGTTGATGCGAAATATATCGGCTTTGTCATCGAAGATAAATTTGTAATCGGATATGGATTAGACGTCGATCAAAAATATCGCGGACTACCAGAAGTGATGGAAATGGTCGAAGATTAACAAAGAAAATAAATCCAGTAGTACTAAACAAAGATCAACTTATCGATGATTTACTACTGGATTCATCTTTTATTTTTTTAATTTTTTCTTAATAAAACCCAATATCCCACTTTTCTTTGGCTTGGATGAACCCTTTTTAACACCCACCAATTCACTAAGTTTCTTACCAGCAGTAAACTTAACAGCTGATTTGGCTGGAATTTCAATTTCTTCTCCATTATTTGGGTTTCGACCCATCCTGGCTGCTTTTTCGATGGTTTTAAAAGAACCAAATCCGATGAGTTGAACTGATCCACCCTTTACTAAAGAATCGGATATATTATCTATAATTGAAGTAAAGACCTTTCCGGCATCTTTCATAGTCATTTCTGTGTCTTCAGCTATCAGGGCTACCAATTCTGTTTTTGATAGATTTTTACTCATCTTACCTCCAATAAAACATTTGTTACAGGATTTGGTTTAAATATTGCCCATAGACTATGACTGAATGCAAAGGGTTGTCAAAATAAATTTTCTAAAATAAAAAATTATTCATCACCTAATAGTAGTCCATGCAATTTATCAATATAGTCCCAAATACCACTTGAATATCTGCAGTATCCTTTCAATAGGTCAAAACTATTTTGATATTTCTCAGTATCAACACATTTTTTAAAAAGTAGAAACTCCAGCATCATTACTGCGTTATAGTATTCAAGATGATGCCTTTGTGCCGCCCTTAATATGCCTTTATCTTCTGAAATAATGGGGAATGAATAGTTAACGGCCAGTGCCACTACTTTTTGATCAGTACTTTGACCGGTTTGATTGATACTATGGGTTTTAATGGCGGTGACAGGTATACCATATTCTGAGAAAACTTCATTAATAGTATGCAACTTTATCTGTTGCTGAAGATCAACCAGAAAATGCGACTTTTTAATATTAATTATGGAAGAAGTATCGATGACGGCGTTTTCTAAAGCAAGAAATTGTGATTTAATTTTGCCAACATCTAATAGTGATACTTCCATTGGCATCCATCAATTCTGAAGATTTGCCAATTATTAAAATCCGTCCCCAAAGGAGACGGTCTTGAATTGACTCAATAGGTTTCATGATACTAATCCAGAACCAAGAAAAGCTTGATTTAAACAGTATCATTATTTTAGATAACGCAAATCGCAGATACTTCCACTAAAACATCTTTAGGTAAACGAGCTACTTCTATACATTCTCTGGCAGGTAATGATCCTCCAAAATACTCTGCATAGATACTATTAAAGTTTGCAAAATCATTCATATTCTTTAAAAAGCAAGTACACTTGACGACTTGATCGAGCTTTGACCCACCCGCCTCAATAATGGCCTTTAGATTTTCAAGAACCTGTTTCGTTTGCGCTTTTACATCTCCCTCTAACAATTCGCCTGTTTCAGGAATCAAACAGATTTGTCCGGATACATACAATGTATTTCCAGCTTTTATTGCTTGTGAATAGGGTCCTACTGCTCCCGGAGCCTTGTCTGTATGAATCATTTCTCGCATTTTTTCTCCTTTTGAATTTTAGCGTTTTTTAAAGTTTTTCTTAGCTTATTGAATTGTTATTTGCTGTCAACCTGTTTTTTTTACAGAATAAAGGATGGCTTTTAAATTAATAAATTTGTTTAAATCCAATCAGTATTTATTGGAATTTTCAACCCAGATCATAAGCAACGAAGATAAACCGCTAAGAATTACAAATCCGATAATCATAGGAATAATTGTACCATCATAACTTTGTCCGATGAGTCCGCCAATAGATACCCCGATTAAAGTTGATACAGATCCGATCACTGCGGATCCCAGTCCTGCAATATGACCCAATGGTTCCATGGCTAGTGAATTAACATTTCCAAACAAAAATCCCACACAAAATAGTACCAGAATAAAATACATAATCACACTGAATAACGGTGGATTACCATCAAAGAACCAGGTAATTCCTAGAAAAAGGCAGGATATAAAAAACTTAGTGCGGATTGATTTTCTCACAATGAGTTGCGATCCGTATTGCATAACAATACGACCATTTAAAAAACCCGCTAAACCGATTGATAAAGCAAGCGTTGCAAATACAAATGGAAATATTTTACCCAAATCATACTGTATTTGAAACACCTGTTGGGCTGAAGTGATGTAACCCAGAAATGCACTGAAAACCAGTCCTGAAATCAATGTATAGGCCATTGAAACTCGATTTGAGACAATCGATACAATTGCAGAGATGATGCGTTTTACTGAAAACGGGATTCTGTTTTCTATTTTAAGGGTCTCAGGTTGACGGTGCCAAAACCAAATAGCCGCCAATATAATTAAAATGAGGTTAAAGGCAAAAATGTAGC
>Ga0307989_1001734_pt1 | contig 11180 bp, 12 predicted proteins | sample EllFjometagen185_FD_203164 | JGI IMG/M metagenome (GOLD analysis project Ga0307989, IMG submission 203164) | Marine microbial communities from Ellis Fjord, Antarctic Ocean - #185 | ecosystem: Environmental > Aquatic > Marine > Unclassified | place: Southern Ocean | collected 2014-10-08 | reverse complement strand
TCTTAACCTCAATTCGTGATGTAATATGGGCCATCAAACAGGCCGTAAATGCAGGGGAATTATGCTTCAATCGTGGGTACACTGACATACCTCTAGTTGTAAAGGATAGTACTGGCGACTTAGGGCCTGACGTATTACCGGTGTATCCACTTGACACACAGGAACGTGATAGTTTAGCCGAACAACTCGGTCTAGGTAGCGGAGAAAACCCAGGCACTGCCGCGCAGGCCGATGACTATTTAAACTCCCTATTCACCGAGGGTGAATCTAGTTCCAATAACACAACGGGTGCCCCTAATGTCGGTACCGGTGCATACAGTGGTGGTATACTAGCGCCTACGGAGGAAGAGATGGCACAGTTCTTAGAGAAGTATCTTAAGCTTTCACGTACGGACGCTATCGCTACAGTTATGAGTAACCGAGACACCCCATGTAAGGATAAACTCAGTTCCAGCCAAGCTGGTTATCTGGGTTCAATACTATCCCAAGCTGGATTGGAGTTATAATGAGAGTTACCAGACAGTTCCCTTACATTGAACGTACACCAGATACGCTACCAGATCGCGTATCTTCTATTGTTGACACTTACCTAGCGGACCGCGGTACTAGTCCAGCTGATGCGGCGTCTAAGCGTACGGGGCGTGTAGCCGGGGTATCGATAGTTAAAGTCTATCAAAAGATTAAGAGTAATGTTTTACAGCTATTCGGTGTGGACCGCACCGGGGAGTTTGAGGCCCCAGAGTGGAGCTTCAGAGAGGTTATGGATGTTATACAATCCGAGTCGATGGTACGTCGTGCCGTCGAGAAGTACGTTGAGCAAATATGGAAGAACGGTTATGAATTCGTAGGGAAGAATCCCAAAACTGTTAAGTACGTAAAGGAACGGTTCTCTCAAATTGCTCTAGTTACTGGTAAACCAACTCTCGTCCTATTCCAGGAAGTAGCTTACTCATTAGTAGCATTCGCTAATGTATTCCTTACTAAGAAACGTAACCTTAAAGGTTCCGGTGGTAAGGTAAGAACTACGTTTGATAAGAAGATACTGAATCCAATTGCCGGCTTATTCGTAGCAGACCCTGTCTCCATTAGGGTACGTAGGGATGAGTATGGTAATATTAAGAAGTGGAAGCAGATTTCACAAGCATACCTACTAGGATACGTGTACAAGAAACACGAGTGGAAACCTGCTGACATGATGCACATGCAGGATCGGTCCGCTACTAACCCAATGTACTTCTTCGCTATGCCTATGATCGTTCCTATCATTCCAGATATTAAAGCCCTACGTGAGATGGAAGAACTATCCATCGTGCAGGGTATTAAGTTTGCAACACCACGGTACCATGCTAAGATTGGTGATACCACTCGTCCTGGAACCACTACCGAAGTTGACCAACTAGCTGGAGACATTAACGCACTAGCCGATGATGCTATACTGGTTACCAGCAGTCGTGCAGAGATTGACAACGTAAGTAACGGTGATCAGGTCATGGATTTAGACAACTACCTTGGTTATTGGACTAAGCGTGTACGCTCAGGGCTAGGTATGTCAGCTGTAGGTATGGGCGATGGTGGAGATTCCAATAGAGCTACCGCGCAAACTGTAGTTGGTGAGATGCAAAGTACTACAATCAAATTTCAACAGATCATCAAGACTTATCTAGAGATGGTTATCCGTGAACTTCTGTATGAAGCCGGATACACCGAGTATACTCTTAGTGAGGATGATACTGTATCACTTCATATTCCTGAGATTGATCTTGAGAACAAGATTAAGAAAGAGAACCACGCACTACAACTATGGACATCTGATGCTATATCACATGAAGAGTTACGTTACATACTAGGCTTTGACAAGATGAGTGACGAAGATGAGAAGCGTTTATGCTCTTTCATGATTAAGAAAGAATTAGAAGAAGTAGCAGCGAATAACAAAGCAGTGGCAACTAAAGACATGCCAACTAACCAGCACGGCACGCAAGCTGCCAAGCCGAAAGTATCGAAAGACTAATACCATGAGTGAAACAGGAAAAGAACATACCAAAGCATTTAGCGCGGCCGCTGGTTATACATTCAGAAAGAATAAGAATAGAACTGATATACGATGTGCAGACCCATGTAAATCTTTATTAGGTAAATTTGATGCTACCATAGATTATGCTATTCAAATTAAATGCCACCAACGCAGTTGCAAGAAACTTAATAGTGTTGCTAACCACAAGCCTGACAAATTAGTCGACTTCCGCTGTACAGCCATAGATGATCGTAAGAGTAAACGAGCCGATGAGCCAGTAGTATGTAATAAACTACTAGCTAAGATATCTCCAGGTACAGCAATACAGATCAGATGTCCACGCTGTGGTGCATTTGTAGAATCAATTACAGAAGAGGAGTAACACCATGGGTGAGTCCATAATTGAGGTTTCCCAAGGCAAAGGGACAATGATGCGTACCACCGAGGAAGAGGGTGTGCATATACCACACCATATCATATCATCGGTTGGATCCGAAGATATGTTTGTTACTGGCAAACTAGATTTAGAAGCAGCTTCTCCGACACCGTTAGCTATATCCACACCCATCAAACAAGTGTTTGTTAAATCGGGATCTAGTAATGCCGGGGTTGTATTAGTGTTTCCAACTGGAAACTTATACTCTACTGGGTATGAATTATCCCCCGGGGAATCTATCCCACTGATCATCGATGATTTAGCTAAGATCAGTGTTTATACTGAAGATATCGGTGAAGAAGTGTTTTACATAGGGTCATGAGTGTACTACTTAATAAAGCGCGTACCGTATCCGTTATATGGTACAATCAAGCTGCAGTAGTATATGCGGAGATCCTTTCCTTTATCTGGCACCGTAATAAGACGTATACCTGGGATACCTGGGACAATGCTACATGGGAAAATCAGGAGTAAGTATGGCGTGGCTTAAAGTTCTATTTGGACAGTTTCCTAAAACAACTTATACACAGTTACCTGTACTCTATGATCCAGATGGAATAGGTGACTTCACGTTAGTTCGCGATAGCGCTGATGGTCTTAATAGCGCACCGATACCAGTGAGAGTTAAGCTTGATGATACCGCTGCTCTGCTCGCACAGAAAGCTGATGATACAGTTGTCTTCCAAGTAAACACTAATACTGAGGAAGCAATCGTCAGAGTTACCCGCGAAACAACAACTGAAACTATACCTTCTAGTTTAGCTGTAGGCCAAATTGCAGCTAATGTAGAAGATGGTCAGATTTTCCTAGGAGGAACGTCACAAATCTTTACATTCGACGTGATTGGTATGCCGGCTCCGCATACCCACGACATAGCTGATCTACTACAAAGTGGCTCGGCAGTGGGCGAAACCATCTATTGGGATGGTACAGCCTGGGAGCGTACAACGTTAGTTGCAATAGACGACAGCCTAGGTGCTGCAGTCATAACTATACAAGCTGACCTAATCGTAGACAATGATGCCTACGTAGGCGGCGACTTAACAGTCATTGGTACAATCAGTGGCGGAACATACTAAAGAGGATAAGACCTATGAATGATGAATTAATGATGAACATTGAGTTACCAGAGAACGAAAAGTATACCAAAGCCGTAGTGGTAGCGGTACAACGTGTAGTGGAAGTAGAAACGGAAGTGATTCCGATGTACAAAGCGCACGTCTCTCAGGGTACCGATAAATTTGAGCAAGCCCAGCAGGAACTCAACGAGGCTACTACTAATCTTAAAGCAGCCACAATCAGACATGATGAAATGATTAAGTTCCTACAATCTATGGAGTTGACCGACGAAGAAATCAAAGAAGTAGCTACAGCAATAGTGGAAGCTACACAACAGCCAGCTGCAGAACCAATGGCGGAAACTCCCAAAGAGGATGCTAAACCTAAATCTAAATAATATGTAAGGAAGCCACATGGCTACCATCCGTATTAAGTATAGATCAGCCGATGATACCGCCCCAGCTGTACTAGCTGTGGGCGAGTTCGCGCTAAATGACTTCTCAGGCCATGTGTACATTGGTACTACGGCCGGAGTTGTTAATATATTGGCTGCGGACAGATTGCTGTCTGGAATTGACGCCGTCAAGATTGGTGGGGGCTTGGTTAGTAATGCCGAGTTCGGCTATCTCAATGGTGTTACCTCTGGTATTCAGTCGCAATTCACCGGCAAGTCAGATACCGGCCACACCCATACACTATCAGAGGTAACCGACGCTGGTAATTCCGCTGGCTTAGATGTAGGCACTGGTGCTGGTTCGGTAGCTGCTGGTGATCATACTCATTCTCCCGGTTCACTGGACGGACTCTCAGATACTACTATAGTCAGTGAAGCTGAAAATGATCTATTATATTATAGTGGACCAACTCATGGCTGGCGTAACATGGTGCCGGGTAACCTCGCAGTGGATGTTACGAACTTTGACGGACACCTATCAGCATCCGAAACAACGATACAATTAGCTCTCGATAAGATCGATGACATAACCATAACATACCAATCAGCTATAGCCGAGGGTAACAGTGGTTTAGTACCAGCAGCTCCTGGAGTTCCCGCTGCTGAATTCCTACAGTATGATGGTACCTGGTCAGTACCTGCATATTACACACACCCAGTGGCCGACGGCGAGAAACACGTACCCGCAGATGGCGGCACTAACGATGGTAAGTTTCTCAAAGCTACCGCCGTAGCGGGAACGTATGAGTGGGGAGGTGTAGACTCTTCCAGTATTACACTCGTAACGGCAAGCTTTGGTGGGCATTTATCAGCAGCAGACACTAACATACAACTTGCACTCGACACATTAGACGACATAGTAGTACACTATACCGCTGCGGTAGATATTACAGAATTACAAACTACCTTAGGTATGGGCAATAGTGCTCTAGTACCTACCATAGGAACAGCTGGGCACTTCCTCCAACACGACGGAACGTTCGGAATACCAGCATACTACACGCACCCCGCTGCTGACGGGGATCTTCACGTACCAGCTACAAGTACAACTAACGAAGGCAAAGTATTAACCGCAGGTGCTACTGCGGGTGAATTCTACTGGCTAACTGCCAGGGAAGGTGGAGCTGCCGAGACGGTTACTAATGATACCACGAATTTCGATGGGTTATTCTCCGCGGCAACCACTAATATACAATTAGCATTAGATGTCGTAGATGATATCGTTGCGGCTGACATACCATTTACAGCTACTGGTAATTTAGAAGCTACAGATGTCCAAGCAGCCCTGCAAGAACTTGATTCTGAAAAGCTAAGTGACGGCGGTATAATAGACGGCGGCACGTTTTAATAACGAAAGAGAGTAAATAATGGCAGTAACAATCCAATTAAGACGCGGGGGCCTTGCCGGACTGGAAGATGAAATCTTCACAGAAGGTGAGCTGGCGTTCGATACTACGAATAATGACGTATACATTAATGATGTAGGACAAGGCAACAACTACAGATTGTCAATGGATAAAGACTGGACAGCTAACAGCTTCAGGTATGCTACCACTATTGGTACACCAGAGAACAAGTCTGCCACGCAGATCATGGCAATATTATCTGGTCAAGCAACTTCAGCTTTCGATTTCAATGGAGAAGTAGTCTCCGGTGTAGGCGCTCCCTCCGATCCAGGCGATGCTGTAAACAAAGCATATGTTGACCACTTAGTAAGTGCTGGTATCGTATGGCGTGCTCCTGTATTAACTATTACAAACACATCACCTCCTGGCGGAGATGCTACCGGAGACAGATACTATATTAATGGTGTAGGATCCGGAGCATGGTTAGGTTATACTAGAACAATTACCGAGTTGACCGCAGACGGTTGGGAATTTTGGCCCGACGATGCAGGCCCGCTCGAAGAGGGTGATGCATTCTATTGTGAGTTTGACAACAAGTTCTACTTCGTAAACGATACTAGTGGTAACATTGTTAACTTCTCAGATGGTATGGGTGCTCACGGCGCTAGTCATACTGATGAAACTGATGATATCCAAAACGCTACTGCAGGCCAAAAAGGACTAATGACTTCAGTGTACGCTACTAAACTTGATGGTATAGCCACTGGCGCTGATCTAACTAGCAGTGCTAATGTTGCAGCCGCGGGCGCAGTAATGGAAGCCGATTATAACGCACACACTGTTTTGCGTACGTTAGTTGACAATGGTGCCACAACTCCACCATCTCCATTAACCGTAAGTACACAAACTGTAGTTGGTCGCTTAACTGGTGCGAATATAGCAGCACTTAATGGCGCAGATCTGTGGACAATACTTACACAAACCGCAGCCATCGACGTGGACATGAATGGTCAGCAAATTACTAACATGGCCGATCCAGGTGCAGCCCAGGATGCCGCAACTCAGGCGTATGTACTTGCACAAGTAGCAGGTAAAGATACGTTCTTAGAACTAAATGATACACCTGGTAACTACACAGGTGCTGGTGGTAAACTAGTTTCTGTTGAAGATATAGCAACGCCTGCTGGTTTAGTATTTGCCACAGCCGACGGCGGAACCTGGGCGGACTAAATTATGGCTATAACTATATTACTAAGACGAGGAACAGCATCTAACCGAGCTACATATAGTGGTTTAGTCGGTGAGTTGCTCTATTCAACTAATACACAGGAAGTTCATGCTGTAGAAACTGCCATCACTCACCATAGATTATCTATGGACAAAGATTGGACTGCTAATACATTCCGACGAGATAGTGGTGCAGGCAGTGCTCCTGGGAATATTAGTAGACAAAGTTTCCTCTTGGCGTTGTCCGCGAGCGCTGGTGCTCCATTCGATTTTGGCGATCAGAGTGTAAAGAATGTACCAATCGCCACCCTCGGTACCCATCCCATGCGTAAAGATACCGTGGACGCTTTTGCAGAAGGTGGTGTTACCTGGATAGAATCTGTTTTAGACGTAAGGAGTGAGCCCTATCCAGACCCAACAAACGGAGATCGCTACTACGTACAAGAAACCCCTACTGGTATCTTCGTCGGACACGCTAATCACTTAGCTACTTACGATAACTCCACATGGACATATACATTAATCGCCGAGGGTAGTGCATTCTATGCACAAGGTGGTGCATTCTTTTATGTACTAGATACAGATGGCGGTATCGCTAAGATGGCACTAGGTATGGGTAACCACGCTGGTATCCACGTCTCGACAGATCCAATCCGCGATGCCGAAGGCACTGGTGGTGCTGATCAAAACGGACTTATGACTATTGATTTCGCTGGCAAACTAGATGGTATAGATGAGCTCGCAGAGGTAACTAATCCTACCACTGTTACTGCCGCTCTAGCCAACATGGAGTCGGATTATGCAGCACATAGTTTAATGATCGCTGTAAGTGACAATATACCCATAAGTTTAAACATAAGTGCACAACAAGTCATGGGTCGTCTGGCCGGTAACATTACCAACCTTACAGGTACCAACCTGTGGACGATGCTCACAACAGCTCCCGGCGCAGCATTGCACATGAATAGTAAGAAACTTACGAACCTAGTAGATCCAGATGGTACTGGTCTACAAGATCAGTACATCGCCACTCGGCAGTATGTATTAGATTCCATTAGTGACAACGCTGACTTTACAGATTTCGCAGATACTCCAGGTACTCCCACTGTTCCAGGCTGGGCCGGTAATCGTGCAAAGCTAGTCGCAGTCAACGGAACAGAAACCGGATTAGAATATTTAGCCATATTAGATGGCGGCGGTTTCACTTACTAATAACCCGAAAGAGGTAGAACATGACCAACGAACAAACTGTACAAACGGAGGGTAGTAAATATCCCACCGTAGTAGAATATCATCACCTAGTCACGGAGATTGGTAATCTAAATATTGAGAAGCTTAACATTGACATTCTATTAGGTAGAATGATTGAGAAGAACCAAGCTATGGAAGCAAACCAGCAAGCGCTCGTTACCGAACATGCTACAGCTGTAACCAACGCTAAGTTGTTCGAAGAGAAAGTTATCAATCATTCAACCCGTATAACGGAACTTAACACTGAGAATACCTCACTGCGTAACAAGGGCATAACGGTGAAGAATGAAACAAATAGTAAGCTTGCTGAACAAACAGAAGCGCATGACATCAAAGTAAAAGCCCTAGAAGCAGCGATCGAGAAGCTCAAGAAGCCCAAACGCACAAGGAAATAACCTATGGGTTTATTGATACAAGTAAAGCGTGGCGCTGTCGGCTCTATCCCAATCTTATCGGATGGGGAGTTCGGCTGGACTACCGCTGATCGCCTGTTCGTAGGTGACGGTAGCGCTAACCACGAAGTATCAATGAAGGGTCATGGTTTCCATGTACCCAGTAACGGAACCGGTAACGCCGGTAAATCTCTCACCGCTACAGCTATAGACGGTGTCTTCTCGTGGGAAAACGCCACGTCCGGTACAGTAACTGATGTTACCGCTACTGCCCCTGTAGCATCTACTGAAGGTACAAGTCCGAACATCTCTATGGTCGCTGCCTCAGACGCGGTAGATGGATACATGACTGGGGTGTACGCTACCAAGCTCGATGGCATCGATGAAAGTGCAAATGATTATAGTCACCCCAGCGGGGATGGAAACTTACACGTACCGGTCACTAGTACAAATAGTGAAGATAAAGTATTAACCGCAGGTGCTACTGCGGGTGTGTTTTCCTGGCAGACTCCAGCAACTACGTACACTCACCCCTCCGATGGCGGTGGAAACATCGGCGCACAGACAGGGGCAACAGTTATCTCTCAGCTCACTGTTAACACAGCAGGACATGTTACAGGGACAGCAACCCGTGAATTAACTCCAGCAAATATAGGTGCATTGCCCCTAACAGGCGGTACTTTAACAGGTGGGTTAGTGGTTGAAGATTTGTACACTACAGGATCCATCGATGCCTCCGAAAAACACTTCCGTATTCCTCACCCTACTCCTGCTAAGACAAGTACGCATATACTAACACACGGTTCATTAGAAGGCCCGGAGAATGGGGTATACGTTAGAGGAACTATCGAAGGTAACGTGATTGAGTTACCCTCCTACTGGGTAGATCTCGTACACGCCGACAGTATCACCTGTACAGTTACTCCATTCGGAAAACCACAGAAACTATTTATTAAGCAGATCGCGGATAACAAAGTTATCATCGGCAAACCATGGTATTCCTTCAAGAAGATCAAAGCCCAGTACTTTATTCAAGCAACACGTAAGGATGTGAAGAAACTAGAAGTGGAGCAGAAGAATGTCTAAGTACGGACCATCTATTATAACAGACGGGCTGGAGGTATACTTAGATTCGCAGAATCCCAACAGCTTCCCCGGGGAACCTACTACTAATATACTAGACGACCCGCTTGATCTAACTACAGGTAACTGGATACTAGGAAACGACTCCGGCGATATCACAATTACACCAGGGCAGCCTGACCCCTTTGGTGGAACGAATGCATTTAAGTTTGAATGTACGGATGGTGATGGAACATCTGAGTATCCTCACATACGACAAAACTCAGCTATATCAGGAACTACCGCACAACACAAGTTCTCTGTATATATAAAGTCATTAAGCGGAAGCACGACTCTTTCATTAATATCATTTAGGCAATCCCCGTGGAGTAGCGGCGGAGGAAGCTCAAACTTTAATATAACCGACGAGTGGGTACGGTATGAAATGACGTGCACCCCTATGGATACTTCGGCGCATACTATAGATATAATCCAAAACTTAGCAAATGCGAATGCCCAATCATATTTAATTGCATTCCCACAGGTAGAGGAGAAGGCCCATGTAACTCCATTTGTAAAGGGAACACGTCTCGTTGCTGATGGTTGGAAAGATCTCACAGGCAACGGCCACCACGGACAATTAGATAACATGGCGTACGATTCAAACGCAGAAATGGTATATAGTAGTGTTGTTGGGAATTACGTAGACACAGAGTTTATACCTTCTTTCGTACACAATGACGCAACCCAGATTATATGGATTAAATACTCAGCCTTCGGAGGGGGAAACGGGTGTCACAATAGTCGTAGATTCTACCTAGGGCTATCCTCGTCCACCGTATTTGGGTGGGGAGTGTGCAACGTCAATAACTGGAGTAGTGGAGCGTCCCATACTATATCCTTAAACGAGTACGTGATGCTAGCTGTAACGGCAGATAATGGTACAGCCCGAGGTTACATAAACGCGCAGGATACAGGAGTCACCTTTGCTTACACCAAGTCGGCTGATTTCTCCCCAAACCAATCCTACAAATTAGGCAGCTGGACAGGGGTTGATCAGTTTCTCAACGGAACTGTGGCAGTCTCCTTGCTGTACGATAGGACACTTACTCCTGAGGAGCTATTACAAAACTTCAATGCACTTCGTGGAAGATTTGGAATCTAATGGCTTTCCATAACAATCCACGTATCGTTAATAACGGGCTAGTGTTCTTAGTGGACGCGGCTAACCCCAATAGCTACCCGGGGAGTGGTACTGTGCTTACCGACATCATCGGAAGTAGAGTATGTACGCTCAACTCCGCAGTCATAGGTACCACGACGCCTGGGATATTTACATTCAACGGATCCACAGATCACATTCTTCTCCCAAACGACATTGGTTATAATACCGATGTTTCAGTAATAGCATTCTATAAGAAGACCAGCAATTCCACAACCGGAGGTTACCACATCGTTTGTGGTGGATCCCCACTTGAGATCTCTATCCAGCAAACCAGCGAGTGGCTACGTACCGGGGTGTCCACTGATGCGCGCTTCGTGAGCAATGCAGGTATCGGCTTGAACAACTTTAACTGGCACTCTGTGGGTTTGACATACCTATCCGCCTCTCGTACAAAGACAGGTTTCATAGATGGGGTGGGGCAGACCCAGTACAACGTACCCACCGGGGCACTGGATGCTTCATTCGCGGATCGAAGATTGGGTCAATTTGGCGCAGCCAGCTACTACTTAACGGGTGCTATTGCTTTATACGCGGTATACGACAGAGCCCTTAATGCCACCGAGATGATGCAAAACCATGATGCATTGAAAAGTAGGTTCGGACTATGAGCATAATCGGAGGCCCTGCTGTTATACGAACCAACCCTATCCTAAGGTACTCATCTCGCGCAAAGAACAGAGTATCAAAACTAGGCTGCGGAGGATTCATAGGAAG
>Ga0307989_1001733_pt1 | contig 11184 bp, 13 predicted proteins | sample EllFjometagen185_FD_203164 | JGI IMG/M metagenome (GOLD analysis project Ga0307989, IMG submission 203164) | Marine microbial communities from Ellis Fjord, Antarctic Ocean - #185 | ecosystem: Environmental > Aquatic > Marine > Unclassified | place: Southern Ocean | collected 2014-10-08 | reverse complement strand
GTTCTTTACATAAGCAGATACTATACATAATGGAAAAACCTATCTGGCATGTGTCCTGGGTAATCAAGCCATCCTTTCTGGGTTCTCAGTATACTACACCAGAATATCGCCGCTTGTCTCAGATATAGCTATGGCCAGAGCTGAAGGAACTTATCCCAGGTTGATGAAACGCATCACTGGTTTTGATCTGTTGATCCTGGATGACTTCGGCCTCTCATCACTGACAACAGGGCAAGCACAGGAACTATTGGAAGTAATAGAAGAAAGAACAGGGACTGGTAGTCACATTTTTACCAGCCAGCTGCTAGTTAAAGAATGGTACAGCTACTTTAATAACCCGACTCTGGCTGATGCCATAATGGACCGGGTAATACACAATGCTCACCGATTAGACTTGAAAGGAGAATCCATGAGAAAGGTCAAAAACAGAGTGGCGCTTTCGGACACATCGACTTAAACTAGACAGACCTGAACAGGGGCGATCGGGGTGTCCGAAGGAAACCGGAATGACTGTCCGAAACTTCCGGAATAACCAGCCAACTGCCGCCTGGAATTATAACTTTTTTTCGATGGTCTCCTTACGGAGCTCTGCTTTAAGACGTTCATCTGCGTACATACGTTTTAGTCGTGCGTTTTCCTGTTCAAGTTCTTTTAATCGCTTCAGCATGGAAACACTCATACCACCGTATTTCGAACGCCACTTATAAAATGTTGCCGTGCTTATTCCATGTTCCCGACACAGGTCTGGTACCTTGACTCCGTCCTCTGACTGCTTCAGAATCGATACGATCTTTTGCTCGCTGAAATTTGATTTCTTCATAGAATCTTCCTTTGCCTTCCTTATTTAGAAAATTCTACTTTCAAACTCCACTATTTTCTGGGGGGATTACACAACAAGTCGCTATGCTTAAAAAGATACTTGAAAATAAAAATGCAATCGCTCCACTCTGTGCTTGTGAATAGTCATCCACGCTTCTTGATGCAATGGCATTTTAAAAATGGTGCCAATCACTCGCACTGTACTCGAATCTAAAATGATACTCTCCATTCTTCAGGAATTCATCAATTCTAATATTTTCCATATAAAATAAATATTACTACCAGTTTTCTATAACTATATCATCGTAAATTATGCAGTTGCATAAATGATCGAGATATGGGTCTACACCAGGGTCTAATTCATTGAGCGTTTTAAAATTGTATCCCTTGAAGTTATTTGCATATGCTGATTCAGTCAGCTTCCAAGGAATACAACTTTTTATGAAATAAAAATATGCAAACATTCGTATTCTCTCAATTTCAGGTTCAAGGATTGGTCTACTGCCTAGCAGTAATGACCTGTACTCATCAAAGCTTCGGGGCTCATTCACCAATCTAAGATTACTGAAAGGAGCTTGCCCTGTAATTATTACAGGAATTCCATGCAGCAGCATTTCGAGACCTAGTGTTCCATTAAATACTACCCCTATATCTATCTTATTAAAGAGTGAATATGTATTAATTTTATCCTGTGGGTTAATTAAAAATACATTATTTGGAAGGGTAGGATATTGTTCACGAATATAGGACTCAACGCCTTTCTTGGATTTTGCTGTATCATACAATTCCCCTGGATGAGTTTTAATATATAGATCCACATCATTCAAATCCTTCACAATATTAATAGTATCAATCACCCAATCTAAGACAGAAGAATACAGATTATCACATTCGCTCAAACCTACATCCCAAAAGATGTTTGAAAACAGAAAGATATTTCTACGTTCCCTTGTTTTAAAACTTTTCTCATGATTGTTATCATCAAAAAATCCTAAGTCTCGAAAGATTTCAGATTCTCCTCTAACGCGGCAATTCACGAAATTATTCAGCTCTTTGTTTTCAGTTTCGTTTAAAGTACTATCATCACGTGAACTCAGGTATCGCTTGTATCTCTTATTTGATAGATATAATTCATTTATATTAAATATTATTGTCCTATAATTAAACTGATTAATTGAAATAGTACTTATCCTAACATCCTTCCTATTGCCATAATATTGGGTATATGGCGCCCATGCACTATAAACGTTCATATTGTTAAGTATCACATTTGGCTTGAATTCATCGTTAATTTTCTTGGCTGCAATAAATCCAAGTATTGAAGTGTGAATATTTCTTCTAATTAGCTGTTCATTGTCTGATTCTGAAGGAGCTGATCCTCCATAATAATATCTCGTAATTGACTCACTCACAGTTCTGCTAATATCATAGCCTTTATACGACCATGTTGAATCAGATGATCGACTAATGCTCTTTGCCATTTCAATGGACTCAGACATTTCTCGATCAGATATTAATGAAGAAAGTGTAATTACATCCAATCCATATAGGGGAAGTATATGTTTTCTATTAAAGCGACAATTTACACAATTATCGGGGTACGTTGAATTATTAGAACTTTTAATTTCACATGCCTCTAATATTTCATCACAAACTAAAACCTTAATGTGTGCACCACGTAGCTCTAGCGCCTTTCCTAATATTAACAACTGTAAATATTGATAGTGAGATGTTTCAATAAGTGGTATTAATATATTGATGCCTGAAAAGGGTGTTTTTAGATCTCTAATGTGGTTTGTATTCGTGAGCTGCCTTTTAATTTTGCTTCTAACTTGAAAAATATATTTAACACTTAGCTTTAAATTAAAAAGTCTAGGGTGTCTGTGGATGAAATGATTAAATATTTGTCGAACTTGCTTCATCGTTGCCCAACTTGTAATGATCTTGATCAGTTAGCTTAACCTTGAAAACCCACTGTGGCATACCGCCCCTTTTAAGTTCGGGACATCATGCTCACCTTTTTCTTCACCTGCAATTTCACTAAATATTTATTCAAGCGAATCAAAATAGCTATCTAGGATTTTATCTGTGTGATCGGTGCACACATAAATACTATTGCCTGTAAGAAATCCTTTCCTAAGCACTTCTTGAGTAATGTCAGTCTTATATAAAAGATTATTTTTACTCTTAATTGTAAATCCAGCAAGTGCAGGAAGTCCCCATTGTGAGATTTTTAGAGAGTTTTTGTTTTTGTCAGACAAAGCCTGCCATCGTTTTTTTATTCTCTCTTCAGTCTTTATTATTGTTTCCCATAATTTCTCTCTTTCCATTACCTTTAATGTTGCAAGTGCCGCACTGGGACCAATTCGTTCAGTCCAAAAAAGTGCAGCTTATGAAAGTTTTTTGAGCGGCTTCCACAACTTCTCGTCTACCTATCACTGCAGTGATGGCGTAAACATTCCCAAGAGCTTTCCCAAACAAGGATATATCTGGTTCTACGCTCTAATATTTATAAAGTCCACCAAACAGCTGCCTGAAACCTGACGTGCACTCATCAAAGATTAGAACAATGTTTCTCTTGGTCGCGAGAGCCCACACCTTGGAAGAAAATTGCCTTCAGGAGCCATATTACGTAAGACTCGCATTTTAATCGCACCAACACCATTGCCTTCAAGTATCACTATAAATTGATCCTAAATGTTAAGATTAAAAGGGGAAACGGTTTCCCGTAATCCTTGTGATACACTGGCCGGTGATAAGCCCGGCAGGTGTTGACCAGAGGGATGTTCATTTTCACCAAGATTAGCCGCAAGAGACCAATCAATCCAGCCATGATATCCGCATATTGAGATATTATCTTTTCCAATAGCACTCTGGCTATTATTATGGCAATTGATTTCTGCTTCCCACCAGTCCTCGCCAATCTGACTATATCGGTCCAAGGGTGCGATTTATTAAGTTTTTTAGCTAAAAACACTTTTTTCTGATAACAAGATGGCTGAACTAATTAATATCACTTACCCAGATTTTTGGATAAGGCCCAATCCAATTTCTAATTTGGAGAAAATTATCTAACAATCTTTCATTTAAAAATCGAGGGGTATTTACTCAACATGCTTGATGATTGTTTAGGTATTGTTTATTCCTCTGGAGACTCACATCTATTTGCTTTCAACTATAATTGTGGTATATGCATAAGTTGGGCTAGCAAAAGTATGCTTTTCTGTATATACAATATCACCAATATTTTCAAAATCACTCATATGTAACAACACATAGTCATTTTTCCGAAAGTGAGCCTTTCCAAAAATCGTCTGATGCTCATATATTGGTTCACGAACGACAACGTACTTTGCTACCCGAGCCATTTCATTGAGTGCCTGCTTTTTCCCCATTTTAATTTGCTCGAGTACACAATGGGAAATAGCGACATCAAATGATTTATCTTCATGAATTACATTCTTAGCATCTCCATTGTAAAAAGAGTAGTTTTTCAAGCTTTTTGTGCTAGAATGATTTCGAAATAGCCTATCTGCCCGCAATACCCGGTTAAATGCAAAATCAAATCCAGTCCATTTTAATTTCGAGAAGTAATCTGGAAACAAGAGTGCCATGCTAAATGGGACAATTCCTTCTCCCACTCCAAATTCCAATATATTAACAGTTTTAATTTTATCAAAAGCTGCTTTAAATGATCGAGCAACGTCGAAATGTTGATTCCAAATAGTAGTTAAAATTGGCTGGCTAGAACGTAATTGTAAGATAGGACGGAGGTCTAAACTTATTTCCGGCATTAACTTACTCAATTCTTCATACCTACGTTTTGAAACATGAGGGAGGTTTTTAATGGGAAGTGATAAAATATTCGAAAAAAAAGCTCTCCAGAAAATGATTTTTGCAAATGTTCGACCATATGGCACCTCGTATAATAATGATCCGAAGGTTGAAGGAGTCACCTCACTCAGTTCACGATAATAAGTATCCAGATTTCTAACAAAATCTTTATCATTTTTCTCCAAATATTCCATTGTTAATTTAAAATCTTCCTGCTCTAAGAAAATTGGTATCTCAAATGCCTTTGAAGATTGAAGAGAGGGTTTATTCTTTGTTTTATCCAATACTTACTCACCTTTCTGAAAGATACGAAGGACATAGTAATTTATAGTATATTTTAATCCCTGACAATATATATTAATCGGTATATTTATTTTTAATTCAGATTTGATTTAAATTGATGCGAAGTCTGTGATTTTAAAAGTTGTCAAGATTTGCATCTTATCCTAATTCTGCCTCCTTAATTATCAATTTTTTCCCATCGGAAGTTTTTATATATGCATTCGGATATGGGTCTGCAAGCATACGAATTTTATCATATAAATATTTTGCAGGCTTCTCTATAAGTTCATCAAGAGTTAATTCACTTTCTTCCGGTTTACGCCTTTTACAATAGCTTGCATTTGCATTATTTTGCGGGTGGTATTTTAGATCATCCACATCAATTATATTTTTTTTAGTTAAATTGTAACCATGATTAGTAATACGATGGAAAATATCATCTAATTTCCCCTCTAGAGAATATTCTTCTTGGGCGATAATATCCCCTCCATCCATTTCTCCATCCATTAAGAACAGAGAAACCATTGATTTTTTTTCGCCCGAGATAATTTGATTCTGGATTGGACTACCACCCCTATATTTTGGTAACGGTGATGGGTGGAGCATAATACATTTATATTTTGAAGTGATGTCTTCCCCAATTATCCAACTCCATCCATAGAACAAAACAATGTCTGGTTTGAAATCAATGATTACCTTTGATGAATATTGATTTTTGGATCGTATTATAAAACATGAATCATCATGTGTAGCTGCAATTCTATCATATATTTCCAACGCCCATTTACGATACCCAACACAAGCAATCCTCATTACACGATAGTCCTTATAAGTTTATATGCCTCTGCATATTTAACTCCAGCTTGCATTCCTCTATTGATACAATTATTCTTGATACCCTCAGGAGAACGTGGAAAAGGAAAAGCCCTAACCTCTGAGGAGTAGCATAGGAATGCTGCAATTTTATTTTCCACATTTTGCTCGCTTAGCTCTATAAAATAATTGGGGTCAAAACGTTTTTGCCCAAAATTCCATTCAGTAGAAGAAGAAATTTCATAGGTAAATACTGTTTTTACACAACTACCCGGAATCGGTCTGGTTGCCATTATTGTTGAATTATTTATAATGCGATGATCATTATTAGCATCATTCTCTGAATGTGTAAAAACTACATCCGGCTGGAATTCTTCTATTTCCCCTTCTATAATCTTGTTTATCTCTAGAATAGGTATCGTATCAAGGCGTCCACAGGGCAAGTTGTAAAAAGAGTGACTTTTTACACCTACATATTTTAAAGCATTTATTCCAAAATTATTTCTCCTCAAAATTTGAGATTGAACTTCATCTGAGGCCATTTCTTTGTCACTATATCTGCAAGATGTGCCCTCTGCTAAAAATATCACCTTGAATTCTGTCTCTGAGTGCTGGTATTTGGACAATAACCCTCCGCAACCTAATACTTCATCATCTGGATGTGCCGCAATAATAAGGACCTTATCCATGCTTGTATTCACTTTTTAACAAAGAAAGAATATTTGAAGTGTGATATTTTCCCTCATGGTAATAGTGTTCTCTTAACTTCCCGTCAATTGAAAATCCTATTTTTTTAAAAAAATCAAGTTTTTTATCATCGATCTCATATATCTCAACCCATAATTTGTTTAAATTCAATGTGAGATAGCCATACCCAAGAATTATCTTTATCGCCGTAGGGGAGTATTTATCGTCAATCCACTGTGCATCCTTTCCGATATAGAAATGCACATCCGCATGCCTGTTCACCCAATCAATATATGTTAGCCCGGTCACTCCAATGGATTCATCCCTTTCCAAATCAACAATTACAAACATCTCATTGTTTGAACTTTTTATCATTGTCTCATACCAACTATTTTTTTGGGCATGCGAGAATTCTCGGTGCTCCCTAAAGTACCTCCTCAAACGTGCATCGTTTCGCCACCCTTGCAACAAACGAAGGTCCTCGACCTCTATCGCACGTATACCGATATTATCTAATATTACCAATCTATGTGCTCCTTCCTCAAATAGTCACCCTTTACAATGTTGATTTTTATTTTTTTCCCAACAATATTTTCAATTTCGTTTATTGAGATTGCTTCTTTCGGACGTGGTCGTTGAAATTGAAATTTTCCTTTATCAAGAGTGTCCCCCGCAAAAACATCTTCCGTAGCTCTAATCGCCCTTCTTTGTAAAATTACAGTTTCTTTTTCATTTTCTTGAACTTCTTTTGTGCCGTGCCCCAATGCCAATTCTAGATGACGCGTTGCATCAACCATTTCCCGCCAAGATTTAGGATCCATGGAAAAAGGATGGTCTGGACCCTCTCGATTACAATCATCGGTGAAGTGCTTTTCAATGACTTTAGCCCCAAGCGCAACAGCCCCGAGAACCGTTACGTGTCCTTTCGTATGGTCACTTAATCCGATAATAACATCCGGATACATTACTTTATAAGTTTTCAACACATTAAGATGAATATACTTGAGATTAGACTCGTCACCGGTGTAATTCGTGTTGCACTGCATCAAAACTACTTTGTTGTTCAGTCTTGACAAAATGTCCATTGCATTTTGAACTTCAGCTATCGTTCCTGCGCCAGTAGCCAACAGTACCGGCTTGCTTGTTTTTGCTACTTTTTGTATCATTGCATCCCATGCAAGATCACCGCTACCGATCTTGTATGCTGAAACATAATCTCCTAACAAATCAACCATATCAAGATCATATGGTGTTGAAAGAAAATCAACATCAAGATCCTTACAAAATCCCATTAGTTCTTCAGTCCAATCTAATGGCACCTCCGCATCTTTATAAACCTCAAATATTGACTTCTTCCATGCCGATTGATGACTAAATTTGTTACCAAGTTCTCTAAATCCAAAATCACTAACATATTTCCCAACATCATGATGTTGAAATTTGACAGCATTTGTGCCACAACTTTTTGCCAATTCAATTAATTTTTTTGCTCTGTCAAGATTGCCGTCATGGTTTGCTGCGATATCAGCAATAAAATATGCTGGGGTTTTTTTGTTGATAATCGAATTACCAATTTTTATGTCATTATTCATGATTCACCTTTTTATAATCAATAGCTAATTGCTCTATCCCTGATTGGGTTGATGGTAACAAAATAAGATTTGAAGCTTTAGCGGTATTGAGAACCGTTTTTAAAGGCCTAGGAGCAGCTCCATTTATCTCTTTCGAGATAGATCGCCTAATTAAATTATTATCGTATCCAGCAAATTTAGCAAGGTATCGAAGGAATTCATATTTTGAAATAGGAGTAGTACCAGCAATATTAATAATCCCTATAAAGTTTAGTTCTATTAGTTGCCAAATACCGATAGCCAGATGTTTAGTATAGAGAGGATTAAAGATTACATCCGTGTATCCATGTATTATCTCTGAGTTAGCAAGAGATTTTAAGCCCCATTCAGCGAGAGATGATTTCAATGGTAAATTGAAACCAAAGATATTTGTTCGGATTATGATATAGTTTTGACTATTCGCCTGAATGGCCAACTCACCAAGATACTTTGTCTTCGCATAATTATTAAGAGGATCAGGAATATCTACCTCGTTGTAATAACCTTTTGATCCATTAAAAATGGAATCAGTTGATATGTAAATAATATTAGCATTAGTTTTTGCGAGTACACGACTTACATCGACATGCAACCTTCTTGCCAGACCAAAATCATCCTCACACGACTTCAAATTTACAATTGCTGCCGTATGAATTATAATATCGGGCTTAATGATAGAAATCGCGTCATTTAGTAAAGAAATATCTGTTAAATCAATAACATGTTCAATCAACCCTGGAATGGGATCAACATTTTCTTTGATGTCAACACCGTGGATCCTAGAAGATGTACGCTTTAGTAAGGTTTTAACAATCTCTTTCCCTAACATCCCATTTGAGCCTGTGACCATTATATTTTTTGAATGCATAATTATCTAGCTAGCTCAATTTAGTCGACTAAATCCACTGTGACAAACCGGGCCTTCTAATAGACTAAATACATCCTTGCCATCTTCACATGTTTTAATCATTCCAAATATTGGATCTAGAAATTCAATATATTTATTAATTAGTTCATCTGAATGGTCGATACATACATAAACACAATTTGCTGCAAGAAATCCTTTCTTTAACATCTCCTGGGTGATGAGTGTCTTATAAGCAAGCGAATTATTACTTCTAATTGTAAAGCCTGCCATCGCGGGCAATCCCCAGATATCGATTGGCAATTCATGTTTTTCAGCCAGTTTACGCCATTGATTTTTTATATCTAATCCCTGATTTGTAATTAACTGCCATGAATTTATTCGCTCCATCACACTAATAGTTGCTAGAGCTGCAGAAGGACCAATTCTCTCGGTCCAAAAAGTGCTACTAATAAAGGTCTTTTCTGCAACTTCCATAATGTTTCTTTTTCCAATAACTGCTGTAATTGCATATCCATTCCCTAGCGCCTTACCAAAAAGAGCCATATCGGGCTCAACGCCATACAATTTATGTAGCCCACCTAAAGTCTGCCGAAAACCAGAAGTGCATTCGTCAAAAATTAGCACAATATTTCTTTCAGTCGCTAAGGCTCTGACTCTTTGAAGAAAGTCGTCTTGTGGCTCAATATTCCGAGACACCTCCATTTTAATGACACCAATATCTTGACTATCAACTAATGATAAAAGCCCGTTAAAATCGTTATAGTTGAATGGTAAAGTTGTACCTCGTAGATTTTTTGGCACCCCAGATGGGTCTAAACCTGGAAGAAGGTGTTTATCTAGATTTTGTTTATCCACTAGATTAGCCGACAAATACCAATCATGCCACCCGTGATAACCACAGATAGCTACTTTGTCCTTGCCAGAAGCTGCTCTTGCTATCCTGATTGCAATGGCATTGGCCTCACCACCTGTCCGCGCAAAACGCACCATTTCTGCCCACGGATGCAATTCAATTAACTTTTCTGCCAATTTAACTTCTTCCGAACAATTAAAGGTACTCATATTACCTGAGTGTATGCTACGTATTACTGCTTCATCTACCTCCGTCCTCCCATAACCCAATATGTTTGTCCCGATTCCCATGATGGACATATCAATGTATTCATTGCCATCCAAATCCCAAACCCTGCAACCTTTTGCTTTACTGAAATAGGCAGGCCATTGCTCGGGAAGGAACATTTCAGGTCGTTTGGACAACAACATTGTCCCACCTGGAATGAGTGTCTTGGCTTTTTTATATAATTCTTGCCCACTATTCATACTCACCCTCTTGAATATCTTGATCATGTTTTAGTGACAGTTGGTAACCAGCATCTCTAATGAGATGCTTGTTCTTCTTGGATAGTTCCGGGTGCTTTATTACCTCGGACACATAATCAAGCCATCCCGCGTCTGTTCCTAAACGCTCAATCAACTGTTCAATAACTTCAAAATCATCTAAAGTGTCAACCGTCAATCTGATGTGAGAGAGATCTTCATCGTTCAGCACACATCCAGAATTGAACATACTTCCTCCCAAAAATGAAGAGTTTTTCCAAATATATGGTGTTACATGTTCCTGTTCAGAGCCTAAGGTAGCTTCTTTGTATGCTTTTGTTAGAGCAGAGTATTTCATTACTTCCACATCAAGACCATCTGGATACGTGGGTTTCATACGATTACATGCGTAATCTAAATTTTCATCAATGATATATTTAATAACCTTATCAATCACAAATGGATCAATAAAAGGACAGTCGGATGTTAGACGCACGACATAATCAGGGTTTTCGGGTTTTGCTGCTCTATAAAACCGTTCCAAGACATTTTCCAAAGATCCCTTAAAAACATTTACACCCAACTTTGTGGCAATATTCTCAATTTTTTCAGCACCCACTTCGTTAGTTGTTGCCACAAGTACCTTAGAAATTAGTTTAGAATTTAGAATCCGTTTCAAGTGTATTTCAAGCAAAGACTGCCCATTAATAGGCTTTAAAACTTTTGCAGGAAATCGGGTCGACCCTACACGGGCTTGGGTAATAGCTAATATTTTCATTTAATTCCAATTTTTAGGGTAAAGCAGTTCACTTTCCTTAACAAAAATCTGATTTACATATCCGATGGTTTCAGCGGATAGCGGAACATTAATATTTTCCAAATCAAGTTTAAGTTGCTTAATTGAGTCAACCCCAATAATGACATTGTCTATGTCGTCTTGTTGAATTGCATAAT
>Ga0307989_1001732_pt1 | contig 11186 bp, 6 predicted proteins | sample EllFjometagen185_FD_203164 | JGI IMG/M metagenome (GOLD analysis project Ga0307989, IMG submission 203164) | Marine microbial communities from Ellis Fjord, Antarctic Ocean - #185 | ecosystem: Environmental > Aquatic > Marine > Unclassified | place: Southern Ocean | collected 2014-10-08 | reverse complement strand
ACAAGCCCACTGCTGGCAACCGATGAATATCATATTGGTCTCCAAAAAAAAATGGGAGCTATCAAGTATTCAGGCAAAGCTTTGGCACTTCCAGCAAAAAGGGCAAGTGGACCTGCACAAGTCTTACGCCGGGGGACTCCTGAAGAAGCTGGATTTGATACGAATATCATGTCTGAACTGAAAGCCCTATGCGATGAGTGGTTTGAAGTGAGTGGTGAACCTTTCATCACCTTGGTAGCCCGCAATGGCATCATCGTTTATGAGGAAGCAACTGGATCTGAGGCAGGTAAGGAATTCACATTAAAAACGGCTACACCTGTCGCTTCTGTAACCAAGCTTATCACTGGTGTGACCTTCGCACAGTATGTTCATCAGGGATTGATAGATATTGATGATCCAGTGGGTAAATATTTCCAGGATTTTCCACTCGAAGGTGAAAAAGCACTTACCCTTCGGCATTGTTTTACCCATACATCAGGTATGATTGGACACGAAAGCTGGGGAGGTGTCCACAATCACCGATTAGAAAACCTTGTGGCAAACCAATTGGATTATTTGCCCGTAGGTAAACAGAGCACTTACAATGGCGATGGATATAATCTGGGAGGTCGCGTGATGGAGGCAGTCTCAGGTAAGAGTATTTTTAGGGTGATTCATGAAAATTTGATGGTTCCTCTTGATTTGACGAACTCCAGCATTGAAGAAGATCTGGCATTCAGTTTCCAAAGTACTGCAGGTGATCTCGCCAGAATAGGTCAACTACTCCTCAATCGTGGCTCATATGGAGAGTATGAGCTATTCTCGCCAGATGTTTTCGAGCAAATAATGCCCAAAAATCTTTCCCAGTATTATCCAGGAATGGATTGGGACCAGGGAATTGGTCTTACTTGGATGATGCAAAGACATCCCCAGGCTGGGATAAAGGATGTTCCAGATGATAAAATGATCCTCAGTAATCGTATTATCGGTCATGGATCAGCCACATCCACAGTGTTGCAAGTTGATCTGGAAAACAATATTGTAATAACCCAGTCTCGTAGACAAGCTGGCGCCCAATTCGATCAATATCTCACAAAGCTCCTCCTCACTATCGAAAAGAACTTGAAATAGGCTGATATGGTAGAACAGATTCTCAAAGAGAAAATAAAGCAGCGGTCATTTGGTGTTCTTCCAGATGGAAGAGCTGTGACATGCTTCGAGCTATCTAATAAAACAGGCATCGTTATCAGGGTTCTCAATTATGGTGGAATCATTCAAGCTATTGAGACACCTGATCGCTTGGGGCATATGGAGGATATCGTTTTAGGGTTTAATACACTTGAAGGATATTTGAATAATGTCAATTATCACGGTGCTCTTGTGGGTCGTTATGCCAATCGAATAGCTCGTGCAAAATTCAGTATCGGTGATCAGGAATATGCACTTGAAAAAAACGATGGTATGAATTGTTTACATGGAGGCACAGTAGGCTTTAATCGTATGATCTGGGATGCCAAAATTATCTCGAAGCAAGGACGAGAAACTCTTCGTCTTAGTTATACCAGTCCCGATGGTGATCAGGGTTTTCCAGGTGATGTGAAAGTTACTGCCGATTATTCCCTGAGTGATGCAAATAAATTTTCTGTTGATATGTCCGCATCGACAAACAAGCCGACTATCGTAAGTCTCACAATCCATCCATATTTTAATCTAACGGGAGATTCGCAAGCATCTATTTTAGATCACAGGATCACACTGAATTCTGATCATTATTTGCCAGTCTCACATACACTAGTACCATTGGGGAGATTTGAGAATGTTAGTGAAACACCCTTTGACTTGAGGACCGAAAGAGTAATTGGAACAGCTGCAAATATGGATCATGAGCAACTTAAAATCACTAACGGTATTGACCATTGTTTTGTAAATCGTCTCCCTGGGGATGCAAATTCCTGTCTTGGTAAACTATTTGATCCAGTAAGTGGCCGGATTCTAAAAGTATTCTCAGATGCCCCTGGTGTACAGCTTTACACTGGAAACTATTTGAGTGCAGATAACATTGGCAAGGGAAACAAAGCATTCAAGCCGTGGGGAGGTGTGTGTCTGGAGCCCCAGGAATTCCCCAATGCGCCGAACGAGCCGGGATTTGGCTACAAACCTTTACACCCTGGTGGTGTTTATAAGCATTCCATAACTTTTGGGTTTGCAACAGATTCAGAAGAGTTACAATGAGATTCCCTGGCGAAAAGCCCCACAGAAGATTTAATCCCTTAACTAGGGAATGGGTATTGGTCTCTGCACATCGTACAGAAAGACCCTGGCTGGGTCAGGAGGAGCCACAGGGTGCAACTAGCAGGCTCGCCCATGACCCCAACTGCTATTTATGTCCACAAGGCGCTAGAGCCACCGGTACCATAAACCCTGATTATGAGGGAACCTTTGTTTTTACCAATGATTATCCTGCACTTCTGCCTGATGACGGTGAGGATGGAGCCAATGATTCAGGTCTATATCGATGGGATTCAGCTTCAGGCACATCCAAGGTGATCTGTTATTCACCACGACATGATCTAACCTTACCTGAGTTGGATTTACCCGCTATTCAAGGGATTGTTTCCACCTGGAAGCAACAATCCCATGAACTGGGTGAGCGTTACAAGTGGGTCCAGATATTCGAGAACAAAGGACAGGCAATGGGGGCTTCAAATCCTCATCCTCATGGTCAGATCTGGGCTGGGGATTTTATTCCCACAGAATTGGCGAAGGAAGATAAATCTCAGAGGGCTTATTTTAAGGAAAATGGATCGCCTCTCCTGGCTGATTATGCCCGTCAGGAACGTGAAGTGGGTGAGCGGGTTGTTTGTCAGAATGAGGATTGGATAGCCGTGGTCCCGTTTTGGGCGACCTGGCCCTTCGAAACACTCCTGCTACCTTTGCATCCCATTCAGCGCATGCAAGATTTAACATTAAGCAGGTCTGCCAGTCTTGCTGATATTTTGAAACGACTCTTAACCAAATATGACAATCTATTTCAAGTGTCATTCCCTTATAGCATGGGATGGCACGGAGCACCAAATACCAAAGATGATGCATCACACTGGACATTGCATGCACATTTCTATCCACCGCTATTGAGATCCGCAACAATCAAAAAATTCCTGGTAGGCTACGAGATGCTTGGCGAATCTCAACGTGATCTCACTCCTGAATCTGCTGCTCATCGATTGGCTCAACTATCTGAAAATTATTTTTCCTAGCATGGAGTTTCCTATGTCTGTAATGACAACAACTGAACTTACACGACTCATTAGAGACCAGAAACGTGAGGACCTGTTCCTGGATGTATATGGCACTCTCGACCCACAACAGTTTGCCATAACAAGGATCGTTAGGCTTATTTCATCCTGCAGTTTTTCTCCATCCCATCTGTTTAGCGCACCTGGTCGGACAGAATTGGGCGGGAATCATACGGATCATAATCTGGGAAAGGTCTTATGTGCAGCGGTTCAAAAGGACACGCTGGCGGCTGCGAGCAAGCGGGATGATGGTATCGTAGTCGTTAATTCTGAGGGGTTTGACTCAAAATTCTCTGTCCATACCAATGATCTAGATCCCAAGGGGGATGAGCAGGGGACAACTCATGCTCTTATCCGTGGCGTATTGGCAGGAATTGAAGCATCAGGTGGAGTTGTTGGAGGTTTTAATGCCAGTGTCACAAGCGATGTTGCCATCGGCTCCGGATTATCATCAAGTGCAAGTTTTGAGGTATTAATCGGCACTATTTTAAACGGATTATATAATGATTTTTCCATCTCGCCAGAACAGATAGCCAGAATCAGTCAGCACGCAGAGAATGTGTACTTCGGTAAGCCATGCGGGCTTATGGATCAGACAGCGTCTGCAGTAGGTGGCATCATCAAAATTGATTTCAAGAATCCTGATGATCTTCAAATCACTAAACTTGGATTTAATCTAGATTATACAGACTATCGCATGGTAGTGGTGAATAGTGGCAGTGACCACATTGACCTGACACCGGCATATGCTTCAATTCCAGCTGAGATGCGTCAGGTTGCCAGGGAGCTTGATGGGAATGAATTACGGGAGACGAGTGAAAGCGCATTCCTGGAAAAAATGCAGGCCATCCGTTCAAAACTTGGAGATCGCCCTGTACTTAGGGCTTTGCATTTCTATAGCGAAAATGATCGAGTGGATCGCATGGAAACAGCGTTAGGGGATGATGACTTCCCGGGATTCCTATCTGCTGTACAAGCAAGTGGTGCCTCTTCTCAAAATATTTTGCAAAATGCAATACCTCCGCAAAGTAATGGTCATCAACAGGGTCTTGGTTTTGCTCTGGGATTATCGCAGATATTTTTCGAAAAAAAAGGGCGTGGCATCGCTCGGGTACATGGTGGTGGGTTTGCGGGAACGATTCAGGCCTATATTCACAAAGGTGATTTTGAGGAATATGAATCATTCATCGGGTCAATTATTGGTAAGGATGTGATTTCAGAATTGGTATTTCGTCATTCTGGAGCCTGTCTTCTTTTAAAGCTCTAACTGTTTCATGCCATAACACCCTCTGAGATGTTACTAGTAAACTAATGCACAAAATTAGGTTTTAGACGCCGTTTAGGAATGTTCCTGATGATGAAGAATCAAACAATTATGATTTGTATATGGCTTGTACTCCTGGGCTCAACAGGACTTGGTGATGTGATCATACCACCAAGCGATCCTAACCTAAGATATACGGGGAGATGGAACTTTGATGAGCCATTGATCCCATGGGTAGGGTGGCAGGGCGCTTCGATTATTGTAAAATTTCAGGGTACGGGCATCAGTGTCGATATGTCCGGAACACATACCGATCAATATCGAGTCATTGTGAATGGCGTACCCGAGGGCGATCGCGGGGTTTTTAATTCCACACGGAACACATACATACTAGCTGCAGGTCTTCCTGACACAATCCACACCCTGGAAATGATGAAAGAGACTTTTTACGGATTCTCCTATTTCTACGGTTTTGAAGTGGAGGGTACTGGCATCGTTTCACAACCAGACCGTCCGACATTGCGCATCGAGTTCTTCGGAGATTCCAACATGGATGGCTCTTCGAACTATAGTGAAAAGAATCAGGGCGATATGGGCACCTACTATGCATATCCAGCTATGGTAAGTAGAATGCTGGGTGCAGAGATGAATAATCAATCTGTGGGTGGTGCTCAGCTCGATGATAACGGTGACAACTCTGTTGGCTCCTTTATTTATTCTGAAGATTATTATAACCAGGATCCCGATTACCGCAGTGGTTTTGATCCGCATATTATTGTTGTCAACGCTGGTGCAAATGACATCGGAAACAGTAAATCAGTTGTAAAGAATCGTTACCAAAATGTCGTATCTGATTTACGATTAGTCTATGGATCTGACCCTCAAATCATCCTGTTTAATTCTTATGGGTGGGACATTAATGAGCCGGCGAATTACACTCAGGAAGTTGTCGATGAGTCAGGAGACCCGAATTTAACAGTTTGTCTTTTTCCCTGGTTGTGGGAACAGTGGCATGGATCCCAATGGGACCATAGTGGTGAAGCATATGTCTTGCTTGATCATATATCAGAACTCAATCCAAACTGGGGTCAGATAAACCCAGGCGATATCATAGATGGCTTTGGTAGAAACTGGGACTTTGCCAATGGTAGTTTTGAGTATTCCGCACCTTTTGGTGGATTCGGCTGGCGTTATTTTACTGATGGCGTTGAAAGGGTGTATGACCCAAGCCATGCCCCTGACGGTGATTACTACATTCGTCTCAATGCTGGCGAGGAAGTCCATCAGCCCACAGATGCTACAGGCAATCTACTGCCCGGCGCCACGCAGGGAGGAGAAGAATACTACATGTCAGCTAAAATTCGAGGGGTCACAAGTGGGGCAGAAGCCCAACTCATTACTGAGTTTCAGGGACAACAAATCTGGACCAGAGGCAATCCCCAAACCACAAACTTTGAGCTCACAGAAGAGTGGCAAAGTTATACAGCCTATGCAACAGCCCCAGCAGGAATATGGACCCTGTTCAATACCTTTAAGGCAGTCTCAGGTACAATAGAAATTGACTCAGTGAGCATGAGTAACATGGATCCAGTAGGCACAAATAATTTTGGAGAAGATTATTTAGGATCACCTCAAAACAACAGAATGGAAATTAAGTCCTACCCAAATCCCTTCAACCCAAGTGTAACCATTGAGTATAAAATTTACCGAGAGTCAGATGTTTCACTGACTATCTACGATGTTCAAGGGCGCGAGGTTAAAAAGCTTTTTAAGTGTGAACATATCCCTGGAAACTATATGGAGAGCTGGAGCGGATTGGATAATCAGGGAAATCAGGCACATGCTGGGACGTACTTCGCCAGGATAAAGACCGGTAATATTTCCAATGTAGTGAAGCTAGTATTACTAAAATAAAGTCATGGAATTGAACCGAATGAATAGAGCTCAGACCAAAATGGAGAAAACTTGCTTGCAAACAATTAAATGCAATAGGCTTTTGTACGTCGATCTATTTCTAGGGCTAATTTATGATGCTAGCGAGTGAATATTGATTGTGCTCTGATACCCTCTGACCCCCTATATAGTAATAATTATGAGATCATCCTTTGGATTTTCTTTCCAAAGGTCACAGGTTCGAATTCTGTGGGGTGTACTACATTAACCCATTGATACATAGGGAGTTACGAATTTATAGAAGATAGCAACATGTCAAGCAAATGTACATTAAGCCATCAAGTTTTATCGAATCATGTCGATATTGTGCCAGGGCATGGTTATATATAAGCTCAATATAATCTCTATCTGGTCCAATACGTCTCGCTACCCCTAGCGCCACGGCCTATGATCTGTGGATTGACATAGATTTGCATATAGCTATAGCATACTGGACAACGATAAGTTGAAAAGGAAAAATATTTTGTTTGAAGGACCACAACTCAATAATAACGATTCACAAATATCAACTCACTCACCCTGGAATTGGAAGCAAGGGTGGGTCCTCCTGGCCATTATAATTTCAGGTGAAATGATATTCACTCTACCATTTCATGTTGCCAGGTACTTTCGTCCAACCCTTGTGAACGTATTGGGGATCAGTCATGGTGGCCTGGGAGATGCCTTTGCTGTATATGGTGTGTTCGCATTTCTTTCCTACTTTCCAGGAGGGATGTTGGCGGACCGATTTTCCGCTCGAAAACTGATGAGTATTTCCCTGGTAGCCACTGCAATTGGGGGTCTCTACTTTGTCACTTTGCCTGCGCAGCTGGGGCTTTCCATCCTATTTGGTTACTTCGGTATTACCACAGTATTGCTTTTTTGGTCCGCTATGATCCGGGCAACCCGTGAGTGGGGTGGCGTACAAAGTCAGGGACGGGCCTTTGGTCTCCTGGATGGGGGGCGAGGTTTACTCGGGGCAACAGCAGGAATCATTGGGACTATCATCCTGGTACGCTTGGGCGCCAATGAATTTGAGATGAACACCCTGTCTGATAGGGAAACTGCCATGCAGGGGATCATCCTCTACTATTCCGGACTCACAACCCTGGCGGCAATCATAGCCTGGTTTGTAATACCAGATACAAAGCCCAATCTTAGTCGTCCCCATGCGCATCCACTGCGAGATATGCGCATGGTTCTCAGAAATCCTACAGCATGGCTTCAAGCTATAATTGTATTCACGGCATACTGCATGTATCGAGGATTGGATTATTATGCCATTTACATGACCGATGTACTTGGTTTGTCAGAAATCGAATCCTCCAGACTCATTTCGCTAGCCACTTACCTGAGACCTGTTGCTGCAGTAGCTACAGGATTTTTGGCGGACCGGCTCACCACCCGAAATACCCTGGGAGTCCTATTCCTAATTCTAGTCTCTTCTTATATCGTTCAAGCCTTTTTAGGGATGAACGGTCAGGCAAGTTCGATTATCATCCTGGCCATTTCATCAACATTTCTTTTGACCTATGCTCTGAGAAGCGTTTACTTTGCCCTTTTTGAAGAAACGAATATTGCCGGACATCGAACGGGGATAACTGCCGGTCTGGTTTCAGTGGTCGGTTTTGCACCAGATATCTTTTTCAACTCGATTGTTGGGCGAATGCTGGACACTGAAGTACCGGAGGTCGCCTTCCGTCAACTCTTTATCATACTCGGACTGCTGGCCATGCTTGGTGTCGCTGCTTCCGTAATAATCAAACAGAACCCTACTAAGGCTAAATGACTTTAGCTTACAATTATTCTAGCCCACGCCAAGGTATGTAAAAACAAAATGGATCGACTAAAGCCAATCCATTTTAATTAAGCTCCCTATCCACTTTTGCCAATTGAGTCCTGAATCAATTAGATTTTCATTCTTTACATTTTGAGTGCTTGATGGTGATGTCTCTGTGGGCTATTTATTTTAAAAAATCTCTTAGTCGAATCTGAGGCATGGTTAGTTGTGGCAAATAGGAAAAGGGGTATCTGCAAAACGCCCTGCAAACACCCCTTCGAACGAGCTATGATTATATTTTCAAATTAATTTATCAATAAAGATTTTCCGGTATCCGGTATCCTGGTCTATCCTTAAACCAATCGGAATAATTACTCCCGCTTGTCTCGGCCCATCCAATGAAATGATTATGGGCTTCATCGATAGTGACGCGCTCCAGAGGATAGGACAATGTCTCCACAATATCCAAAGCCCAGGGAAGGTTATTAGATGTCTTATAGTATCCTGATACATCGCTATTATCATCTCCCGACCCAAAGAATGCAGACCCGGCTGCCAGACTTGTTGGTGGGTGTTCTGCGAGATGAACTTCCCGACTTCTATCCTGATTCACAAAGATGAATGGATTGTATGGTGGTGTCCCCAGAATCGCAGATTGTTGCGGATGAGAAAATGAGATCACGATATTTACTGTATCTGGAATTACATAAGGTGCATTCACCTGGGTGTTCACATAGAATCCTTCCGGCCGTGGCATGATTCCATACACATTATCAAATACCATACAGACCGCCTTTGCCTGATTCATTTCAGTACCGTTCTCCGCTAATGTCACAGCACTTCCAACCACCTGTGATCCACTGATTGAAGTGATCTGATCTGGACTGATACCCATCTCAAACCCAAAACCATTTTCATAGCTTGCGCCAGTTGCTTTCAGTACAAAATCAGCTTTTAGATCAACAACTTCATTGGATGCGTTCAATACTTCTGTGTAGTAATAATCCACAACCAAATCATTGAAGTCATAATCACCTCTATTAGGCCAAAGATCTTCAAATGCCAGACTGCCAAATGTATTTAAAGCGGGATAATAATTATCATAGGCTCGTGTGGCATCATCAGGATAATCATCGACGGGATCGCTGATACCATCACCATCTGAATCATCCCCCGTATACGTGAGTTGGGCTACGCCCGACTGTGAAATAGCTGAGGCCGGATTCGAAGTGACATAAAAAAGGACATCATTAAAATCATTGTCACTAGATCCATCTCTACGCTCGTCCTCAAATCCTAGGACTGTTAAATCTCTGGCTTCATCATAGAGCAAGATGTTGTGCTGTTGGAGAGATGGATCTGTCTCAGGATTAAATTCTGGCATCGAATAGAATTGTTCGACCCCACTGCTGACACCAACCTTCTTTTCCCAACCATCAACTAGGAGTACCCACCCAATTTCGGTTCCAGCAGGAAAATAGCCCAGATTCATTTTATCACCAGGTCTCAGGTTTCCACCTGATCCTGCGAATGAAGCATTGGGAAAGATGATATAAATATTATCTATCTCTTCTAGCGATTGAGGCGGATTATTTACCTCGAAGTGATAAAAGCCCAAGACATTATTCCTATTTGTCCCTTCGTGAAAGAATGTGACATACACATCTGCATCCTGTGAAAGCAGCGTGTTTATCTGGCTTCCCTCAGCGAGATATTCAGGGTGCTCAGATGTTACTGAAAGCCCTTCTGGTAGGGAACCATTTACATCATTAAGAAAGGGGTGTTCAATGGGGTCTTGTGGTCTGACTAAATCGAATGGTTTACCATGGGTATTGTAATCAGATAGGAATACAAAATCAGAGGCACTGTTAGTCTTGTTTAGCAAACCCTCCCCATCATCGTCTACGACTATTTCATTAGAATAATCGAAGGAAATATCATATCCATTTATGGGCAAAGTCACTTCATTTACAAGACCAATATAATTCGTCCTCATGACGACCTGGCCTAAAGATGCAGCAAGGTCTACCTCTCGTTTGAAAACGCCTTCATTATCGGTCAATCCGCTAAAAAGTTCCGTTTCAGTGGCATTTTCGTCAAGCGCAAAAAATGTAAATTTTACACCACTTAAAGCATCGTCGTTATTTGTTCGTGCTTTAATGTGTACTGAAACTGTTTGCTTTGTCGAGTAATTAAAGTCAGCTGGCAGCTCTCTTTCTGCCAGTGGAATTATGTTCTCTTCTATTTCTGGACCAAGCTGGTCTTTGCTACAGGCCACTAGCAGTAAGCCACTAGCTATGATTAATGAAAACTTCAAATACATACTTTTTATATTCATTTTTTATCCTTCGAATTAGTTTTCTACTCAATACAGAGAATTTCAAGAATTGAGGAGGGGGGTGCTTGCAATATTTCCTGCAAACACCCCAGTTTATTGAACGTGGTTTTTCAATTGTTTATTGAATTTTCAGTAGAGATTTTCAGGAATTCGGTAGCCCGGTTTATCCTTGAACCAATCTGAGTAATTGCTTCCACCCGTCTCCGCCCAACCAATAAAATAGTTATGGGCTTCATCGATGGTTACGCGTTCGAGAGGATAGGATAATGTTTCCACAATATCCAAAGCCCATGGCAGATTATTTGATGTTTTATAATATCCCGAGACATCGCTATTGTCATCACCTGACCCAAAGTAGTCAGACCCAGCAGCAAGACTTGTGGGGGGATGTTCTGCAAGATGGACTTCCCGACTTCTATCCTGATTCACAAAGATGAATGGATTATACGGAGGTGTTCCCAAGCTCAAAGATGTTTGGGGTTGAGCAAAAGAGATGACAATATTTACTGTGTCTGCAATAACATAGGGTGCATCCGCTTGTGTATTTACATAGAACCCTTCAGGTCTTGTTACGATGCCATACACATTATCAAATAC
>Ga0307989_1001731_pt1 | contig 11199 bp, 10 predicted proteins | sample EllFjometagen185_FD_203164 | JGI IMG/M metagenome (GOLD analysis project Ga0307989, IMG submission 203164) | Marine microbial communities from Ellis Fjord, Antarctic Ocean - #185 | ecosystem: Environmental > Aquatic > Marine > Unclassified | place: Southern Ocean | collected 2014-10-08 | reverse complement strand
TGGATATGCATATTTTTTAATTAGAATCAAATGGCAATTCGCAGCTGTTGGATCACTTGCAATAATGATAACCTACTTTGTGTTAGCGCTTATTCATTTAGGTGATTACATGATTGATGTAGTTGTTATCTCATTATTTTACTTTGCATTTAATATTATTGCTGGCTTTAGTGGATATACATTTTCATCATATAGATTACACCGATATAATGAAAAAAAACTATTAAAAGGCGATAAAGTGATTTTAGAAAAAAAGAATTATAATAATTTAAGATAAATAGAAGCATCAAACCATATCACAATTTACTCTATCGCTAAATTGGCTGAATCTCGAGATAAATTTACTGGTAATCATATCGAAAGAGTTGGTAAGTTATCATTAAAATTAGCAAAACAAATCCATATAGGCGTGTACTTAGTAAATCATTGTGAAAAAGATGAATTTATTAGATCAATAGAATTAGCTAGTACACTCCATGATATTGGTAAAATAGCAATCCCTGAAACAATATTGATGAAGCCTTCAAAGTTTACATTTGATGAAATGGAAATTATGAAAGAACATTGTATGCTTGGTAGTTCTACACTTAGAGAAATACAAAATGAATATGAGAATAATGAGTTTGTAAATATGGGAATTGATATTTGTGAAAGTCATCATGAAAACTGGGACGGAAGTGGCTATCCTAAAAAATTAAAAGGGAAAGATATTCCATTTTCAGCTAGAATCGTCTCAGTAATTGATGTTTATGATGCATTAATTAGTGAAAGACCATATAAACAAGGATGGAGTGTTAAAAAATCAAAAGAAGAAATTTTAAGACTTAGTGGAATTAAGTTTGATCCTGATGTTGTGGATGCCTTTCTTAAACTTTAGATCCAATCAAATAAATAAAAAAGAACTGACACCTTCTGAATTTAGGTATCAGTTCTCGTATTAGTTTCTTTTTTACTTGTCCGTTTTTCTTGACACAGTGTTCACTTATTTACACAATTCCTTTATTTGTTTATTACTTATTCTACTTAATAAGGTTACTGCTAAAGCCATCATGACTGAAACAATAATAAATATTACAGTAAACCCAAACGAATCAATGATGAATGCACCAACAAGCGGTAAAATAACTATTAGAATGTTAAGCGACCCTCTAATCCCAAGATACTCTACGCGTTCTTCAGTTGGTATTATATCTAATAAGTAAGGTTCGAATCCTATTTTACGACCTGAAATCATAAAGCCTAATATAAAAAATACAATTCCAAAGATATCCGCATTGATTGAACCTAAATATATTGCTAGAAGAGGATTTAGTCCTCCAAGAATAATACAAAATCTAACAATTGATTTAGAATTAAACTTAGAAGCGAGTATTCCCCATACAATATTGGAAAAGATTGTACCTACAGTAAGCCAAATAAGATAAGTACCAATATAACTATCACTAATATCAAAGACATCCTTAGCATACAACATATAAAAAGGTAAAATCATAATACTGAATCCAGCTAGGTTCTCAACTATGATAAATAATTTAAAACTATTATCTTTTTTAAGAATAGAAGGAATTTTTTTTATAAAAGTAATTAAAGGCTCTCTATTTTTACTTATAATAGACTTTGGCTCTGGAAGAAACAAGAACCCTAAAGATGCAATTACAAGTCCCACAGCTCCGATTAAGAGTGATATAGTGTAATTCAATGGGTAATCGATACCTAGATTAAATATTCTAGCAATTAATAATCCACCTATAAATGCAGAAGTACTACCAAAAAACTGTTTTACTGTATACAACTTAACTCTATGTTCACTATTCAATGATTTAGCAATTATATCTGAATATGAAATTCCCGCAAATCCTGCTGAAACACTAAAAATAAATACAAAGAAGAAGAAACTAGCTATAGTTAAACTTGGATTGCTTTCGCTAAAGTAATAAGTAAATACAGCCATTCCAAGAAATGCAGAACTACGTAGATAAATTCCTATCAATAGGAATTTCTTTTTATATTCTTTATTTTTTAGGTAATGGCTAAAGATCACATTAAAGATCAAAGGCACTCCAAGCATAACGCTATATATTGCCCCAAAAATTATTTTAGATTCCGTTAAAGTAGTAATCAATGCTGGAAATACAGTATTTAGGTCTAGCATTGATACGGTTAAGGCAAGAAAAAAGCCGTGCCAGATGAATGCTATATAGATATATTTCCTAGATGTAGTAAATTTCATAGTAGGTCTCCTTTGATTTATATCAACATAATTATACAAGTTATTCTATAAATGTACTAATAAAAGGCAATTTTCTAAATCATTTAATATAAAATGCATTTCCCTATTGACATAAAAAGGATGATACAATATACTGTAAGTGTGCATATGCACATAAAGGAGTGATTCAATGATAAATAAAAGGAAGAAAAGGTACGCAAGAAGATTAGATAGCGGTAGGTCCTATAAACCACTCGGTGTTTCTAAATCAGATTTAGAAACTGTATATATTAAACTAGATGAGTTTGAAGCTCTTAGGTTAGTAGATTATGAAGGATTATCTCAAATTGAAGCTGGGGTTGAAATGCAAGTATCAAGAGCCACTGTTCAAAGATTACTTCTTAGTGGTAGAAAAAAGTTTATTGATGTACTTCTAGGTAATAAGGCACTTGAAATAAAAAATGAAATAACAAATATAAAACTAAAAGGAGAAAACAACATGAATATTGAGGAAAAATTAGTCAAAAAAATATCTTTTCCAACAAGCGACAAGGTAACTGTAGACGAGCATTTTGGTCATTGTAGAGAGTTTGTTATTTACACAGTTAAAGAAAATGAAGTGAACGAGGTTACTTATGTTAAACCACCAGAACATACACCCGGTAGTTTTCCTAAATTTTTAGCTGAGCAAGACGTTGACGTTATTATTACAGGTGGTATGGGGGCAATGGCAGTAAATTTATTTAAACAACAAAACATTGATGTTGTACTAGGAGCCAAAGGGCGAATAGATGTTAATTTAAGTGAATACTTAGGCGGATTTTTAACTAGCCAAGGTAGTGTTTGTGAACACGATCACGATCATTAACAAATTCTAGGCATTATTGTAAAAAATATTATAATTTCCAACAGAATTATGAACCATAGGTGAACATGATTACGATCATTCACAAAACAAAGGAGAGAAGAGAGAGATGAAAATTGGAATTTGTGCATCAAATGAATCAACAGATAGTGAAGTAGCAGATCGCTTTGCTAGAGCGGAATTTTTCGCTGTATACGATAGTGAAACACTGCAATTTACGTTCTATAGCAACACTGCAAAATTTGAAGGTAGTGGAGCTGGAGGTAAAGCAGTTAAAGTGTTAGGAGATTTAGATGTTGAGGTAGTTTTAGTACCAGAACTAGGTCCAAAAGCAATTGATGCTTTAAAAATATTTGAAATAAAAAGTTATCAATATAAACAAGGTAAAACAGTAAGAGAAGCGCTATATGAGTATTTCGAAAAGAAATTACCAGAATTATTAGAATCTTCAGTAAAAGGGAAACATTAGTGAAGATTGCGATTTTAAGTGGAAAAGGTGGGACAGGGAAGACAACTCTTTCCGTCAACCTTTTTTCAAGTCTAAAAAAAGCTACTCTTATAGATACAGACGTTGAAGAACCAAATAGTCATCTATTTTTAAAAGGAACAACTTACCATGAAGAAGATATTATGAAAGAATACCCAGTTGTAGATGATAATGTATGTAGTCTATGCGGGAAATGTGGTGATTTTTGTAATTTCAATGCGATCATCACATCTAAAAAGAAAGTTTTAGTATTTGATGATCTTTGTCATAGTTGTGGTGGATGTAAGTTAGTATGCCCTACTAATGCTATTTCTTATGCTGAAAAATCGATTGGTAAGATCTTTTATCAAAGTGTTGGAGACAATAAACAATTTTTATATGGAAAACTTCTCGTAGGAGAAATTTCTGGAGTAAAAATCATTGAACATTTAAAAAACGTTACTAAAAAAGAGGATATTTTATTAATTGACAGCCCTCCTGGTACTTCATGCAGTACGGTCTCTGCCATAGAAGGAGCTGATTACTGCATAATTGCCGCTGAGCCAACTCCTTTCGGATTAAGTGATATGAGAATGGTTGTAGAGTTGTTACGTGCTCAGAAGATGAATTTTGGGGTTGTAGTTAATAAAAGTAATCTAGGTAATGATGATATTTATACCTATTTAGAAGAAGAAGGCATTGATTTACTAGGAAACATTGAATTTAGAGAAGAATTCGCAAGAATTATTTCTGTTGGAGAGTTACTGGTTGATCATAGCGAATATGTTAGAAATATAATGACTGATATTATTAAGAAAGTTCTTGGTGAGACTTATGCTTAATGAAATAGCTATAATTAGCGGTAAAGGCGGAACTGGGAAGACTAGTATTGTCGCATCAATCATTCCGTTTTTAGACGATTTAGTAATGGCTGATTGTGATGTGGATGCGCCTGACTTAAATATCTTATTTCCTGGTGAAATAAGAGAATCTCGTGATTATATAGGATTTAAAAGACCAGTGATAGATTATGATTTATGTACGCACTGTGGTGTTTGTTATCAAAACTGTAAGTTTAATTCAATCACTGAAGATATCATAATAAAAAAATCTACATGCGAAGGATGTAAGGTATGCGAATATGTTTGTCCTACTAACGCAATTACAATGCATGACTATGTTATTGGTAAAGTGTTTAAAAGAGACACTTATTATGGTCCTATGATTGATGCTAGACTAATACCTGGTGAAGAATCTAGTGGAAAACTAGTCGCAGAAGTTAGACGATTAGCCAGAGAAGAAGCTAGAGAACAAGGAAAAGGAACTATTCTAATAGATGGTTCTCCTGGAATTGCATGTAATGTAATAAGTGCTATTACAGGAGTTTCTAAAGCTGTTATAGTCACAGAGCCAAGTGTTTCAGGACTTCATGATCTTAAACGAGTAGTAAAATTAGTTAAGACATTTAGTGTAGAAGCAACTGTTGTTATAAATAAGTTTGATTTAGAGCTTAATTTAGCTCAACAAATCAAGGATTACTGTGATTTAGAAGATTTAGAAGTAATTCTAGAAATACCATTTGATAGAGAAATGGTTTTAAGTATCGCAGATCTTAAAATCCCATCAATTAATAACATCCCCTTTTTCGAAACTCAAAAATGGCATAATTTTATTTCATATTTAGATCAAAAAGAAAGCTCATAAATTGAGTTTTCTTTTTTTCTCTTATATAAATATAATATATATATATTAATATAATATCTTTAAAGGGATTTTATCAGAAAATTATTTAATCCTTAAAAAATCATAAAAATAGCCACCTTTTAAAGGGTGGCTATTTTTCTTTATTTAATACTGATTTTATTATTTTATTTCTATCTTTTAATGCTCGTTCATATTTGCCTGTATCTAATCCATCATAATATATATTGTTTTTAAGTTCATCAGGTAAGTATTGTTGGTAAACAAGAGCATCTTTGTATGAATGAGGGTAGAGGTACTTTTCTTTGTCTTCATAATTAGCAATATTGATTAAATGATTGGGTATTTTAGGGGTTACTCCACTCATTATTTCATTTAAAGCTTTATCTATAGCGCTTACTGCGCTATTAGATTTAGGACTTAATGCCATATCTATTGTTAACATACTTAGTAAAATACGAGCTTCAGGGAATCCTACTCGTTCGCATCCCTTTGCGCAAGCGTCCATTCTTGTGACTATTTGGGGGTTGGCTAGTCCAATATCCTCATAAGCTATTACTGTCATTCTTCTAAGAATGCTTGTTAAGTCTTCCATAGCTATCAGTCTTCCTAAGTAGTGAAGAGCTGCGTCTACATCTGACCCTCTAATTGATTTTTGAAATGCACTTAAGATATTATAGTAATTATCTTCGTTCTTATCTAATGATAAAGATGGCTTTAATAGTACCATCTTAGCCATTTCTAGTGTTATGTTTGTATTTGGATATGTCATATGTAGTATTTCCATACTATTTAATGCATTTCTTATTTCATGATTTGCGCTTTGTGCGATGTATTCATAGACATTTTCTTCAATAGTACTCGTTAAATCTGTTTTATACTCTATAATAACTTGTTTAAGACGATATATTATGTCTTCGTTAGAAATGTTTTCAAGTTTCAAAACATGCGACCTAGAGCGAACTGCGGGATTCACAGAGTGATATGGATTACTTGTTGTAAGACCTACCATAATAATGTTTCCTTCTTCAACATGTGGAAGTAGATAATCTTGAATATCTTTATTCATTCGGTGAATTTCATCGATAATTACGAGTGAACCATAGTTTATGCTAACCTCGACTATTTCTCTTAATTGAGACTTCTTATCAGTTGATGCATTGAATTTAAATGTGTTTAATCCAAAATTATTGGCAATTACACTAGCAATTGTAGTTTTTCCAACTCCCGGTGGTCCATATAGGATTAAACTGAACATTTTATCATTCGAAATCATTTTTCTGATGACTCCGTTTTCTCCTACAAGATGAATTTGCCCAACTACTTCATCAAGTGTCTTTGGTCTAGCTCTATATGCTAAAGGTCTTTTAATTTCCATTAATACCACTCCTTTGTCGTCTTTATTCTACCATAAAGGGGTTAAAATATTCCATAATATTGTTTAGAGTAGTGTTTTTATGTCGTTTCTAACTGAGTTGCCTTTTGCATCTGATTTTGTGCTATTAGTAAGAATTAGAAAGTATGATAGTCGTTTCATGTATTAAATCGTGTTTATATATGTAAATCAAGAATAAAGTTAGGTTAGAAGAACTTATCATTTAGTGAATGTGAAGTATGATATCCAAAGATTTGTATCTAATGTAACATAAGGATACGCTATTATTTACATTGTGTTTTTTACGATCTCTTAACTTACATAATAGTGCTCTTTTTTGTAATTCGCACTATAAAATAGCTTCCAAAATCGGTGAATTATTGTTGTGTAATAGTACAATATTTTCAATCGATACATTTTTGAACTATTTTCGGGTAAAATATCGTGATTATTCACAAGAAATATTATTATGTTAACTTAGTATTTTTGTATCCGTAGTATAGTAGTAGTATTTATAATATTTAATGTCAAGAGTCTGTTTAAAGCCATAATATTACATATAGTTTTCATAATTATGTTAGTGTTTAGTTAAAACTTACTATCAATTTTACCAAAATTATTATAGAATTATGCTAAACGTTAATAGTGGTCTCTGTTTTACTATTTATAGACGGTAATTTTTATAAAAATTATATAAATTAGAGACAATAATGACGAAACAATTAATCATTGTATTTCCAATAATATTTCTATGAATATTTAGGTTATAAATTTATAAAACATATATAGTTAATACTTGTTTAGACAAGTTAACAGAGGATATAATTTTGATGCTTTTAGAAATTGCTTTCAACACACATTTTATTTTAAGATTTATATATTAGGTTTTTACTAATAATAGTACTTGAATATAACAATAAAAATAGCCGCAAACGGCTTTTTTTATTGTTTTGTGTTTGAGTTAATATGTGTAAAGTGTTAAAATATATCCGAGGTGATATTTTATGGAAAAATCAGTGATGATTGAAGAGATAAAACGTCTTAAAGAAGAGAAAAACGCAGTTATATTAGCTCACTATTATCAAGAGGGTGATGTTCAAGATATCGCTGACTTTACTGGTGATAGTTTATATTTAAGTCAAGTAGCAGCTGAAACAGACGCAGATGTTATCGTATTTGCCGGAGTTCATTTTATGGCTGAAACGGCTAAAATACTAAGTCCACAGAAAAAAGTATTGTTGCCAGTTGAAGAAGCAGGCTGCCCAATGGCAGACATGGTTACTGAAGCAAGATTGGCTAGATATAAAAGAGAACATCCAGAAAGAACGATTGTAGCATACGTTAATTCAACCGCTAAAATAAAGGCTATGAGTGATGTTTGTGTTACTAGTAGTAATGCTGAAAATATTATTAAGGCTTATGGAGATCAAAAACTACTTTATTTACCAGATAAGAACTTAGGGACTTATATGAAAGATAAATATGATCTTGATATTGAGGTTTGGCCTGGTTTTTGCTGTATTCATAATGATTTAACTATTTTTGATGTCGCAGATATGAGAAAAGCTCATCCAAACGCACAATTCATAGTTCATCCAGAGGCAAAATTAGAAGTTGTTAAACTTGCTGATTTTATTGGAAGTACTAAAGGACTGCTAAACTACGTTATCGAGAGTGATCACAATGAGTTTATTGTTGGTACTGAAGAAGGAATTCTTCATACTATGAGAAAAGCATGTCCTGATAAAATATTCCATATTTTATCAAAGGATCTAAGATGTTACGATATGAAAATGACACATTTAAGTGATGTATATCTTGCACTTAAAGAAGAGCAATATGAAATAACAGTTCCTGAAGACATAAGACAAAAAGCTTTTATCGCATTAGATAAAATGCTGAAACTAAGTTAGGTGATTCTATGAAACAAATATCAACTGACATTATAATTGTTGGAGCTGGACTTGCAGGTCTTTATACAGCTCTTAATATTGATTCAAGTAAAAGAATCGATGTTATTGTTAAAGAATCTTTAATAGATACAAACAGTAATCTAGCCCAGGGCGGAATCGCCGGAGAGCTTGATTTTGTACGTGAAAATTTAGACGCTCATATAGAAGATACAATGAAGGCAGGAAGCTATTTAAATAATGCTGGCGCTGTTGAAATATTAGTTAATGAAGCCAGCGATAATATAAAAAGATTAATGGAGTATAACGTTGATTTTGATAAAGATGACATGGGGAATATCTTAAAAACAATGGAAGGTGGCCATTCTACTAGACGTATTTTACATAGTGGTGGGGATGCTACTGGGAAAGATATTATGTTTGCACTTAAACAAGAGTGTTATTTAAGAGAAAATATTCACATTCATGAAAATACTATGGCAGTTAATCTTATTTACGAAGAAAATATATGCTATGGTGTTAATTGTTTGGTAAATAATAATGAAATAGTTCATTTTATATCTAATAACACAGTTCTTGCAACTGGTGGGATTGGTAATATTTATGGAAGTACTACTAATTCACAAGTTGCCACAGCTGATGCTATAGGTATGGCATTTAGAGCTAATGTTGAAATTGAAAAAATGGAGTTCATTCAGTTTCATCCAACCGCATTTCATAAGGAGAATGGTACCCATAGACAAAAATTCCTTATTAGTGAAGCTGTTCGAGGTGAAGGAGCTTATTTAATTAACTCTGAAAAAGAAAGATTTATGAGTAAATACAGTAATTTGTTAGAACTTGCACCTAGAGATACTGTTTCACAGGCGATTTATCGTGAAATGTATGATACATGGACAGATCATGTATATTTAGATACAAGACATATGAGTACTGAATTCCTAAGTAAAAGATTTCCAACTATCTTTAATACCCTTAAATCACAGGGAATTATGATGGGGACGGATTTAATCAGTGTTAGTCCTGTCCAACATTTTAATGTTGGAGGTATAAAAGTTGATTTATATGGTAGAACTAATATGAGAAACCTGTATGCTAACGGTGAATGTGCTAGTAACGGAGTACATGGAGCAAATAGATTAGCATCTAACTCACTACTAGAGTGTGTTGTCTTTGGAAACAGGATTGCAATTGATATTAATAAACAAGTAGCTCAAACAGTGTATTATGATAGTAAAATGGAGAAAAAAGATATTTATCAATATAACTATAAACCTATTAAAAAGAAACTAGGAACTATAATGGATGAGTACGTTGGTATTGTTCGTTCATTAGAAGGACTTATGTTTGCTAAAAATGAAGTAGAAAAGATTGAAAGAAACCTCAAAAAGTACTTAAATAGCTCAAAACCATACTTCGAGGCTTTGAATATGGTACAAACAGCGTTACTTATAATTAATTCTGCACTAGCTAGAAAGGAAAGTATCGGGTGTCATTTCCGAATTAACTAACTATGAAGAGAAACTACCACACACATCATCACTTATGCAACCATGCTGAAGGTGTAACTGAAGATTATATTAAAGAAGCAATTAAACAAAACTTTGATATCCTGGGAATGAGTGATCATGCCCCTAACCATAGAGTTAAAGATATTAATGTTCGTATGGATGAAAGTGAGTTAGATATCTATTTAAAAGATATTGAATCATCTCAAGCCAAATATGGTGACAAAATTACAATATTAAAAGGATTAGAAGTTGAATATTTTTATAACCATGATGAATATTACAAAAATCTAAAAGAAAAAACAGATTATTTGATACACGGACAGCATTGGGTATCAATGACCGAGAGTATGAATGACCTAATATCAGGTTTTGGACTTGAAAATAAAGAACATATACTTAAATATGCTGAAATATTAAAGGATGCAATGGAATCAAATAACTTCGATATCATGGCACATCCTGATTTATATATGTGTGGATATAAGGATTTTGATGAAACTGCATTAGAAGTTGCGCATGTAATATGTAAAGCTGCAATAGATAATGATATGGTACTTGAATTTAATGGAAATGGATTTAGAAGAAAGAAATCAGAAACACCTCAAGGTATTTTACCACCATACCCAAGACTAGAATTTTGGGAAGTAGTGAAATCTTATAACTGTAAAACTATTCTTAATAGTGATTGTCATAGTCCTGGTTTCTTGTATGACGGTATCATACAAGAAGCAGAAGAAGTATACAAAAATTTAAGATTAAACGATGTAGGTATTTTGAAATTAAAGTAGTAAGTAAAGGTTGCATATTAGCACCCTTTTTTTTATGTCAAATTTAGCCTCTAAACGTCTATTGGAAAAACCTATAAAAGTGTCAGTATGAAAGAGAAAGATACACCATAGGGTTGATTTCACTTTGAAATACAGGCCCATATTCCATTGTAATATAAGCGGGATTTAAACATGGTCATTCGATAAAAATGAATATGATTACGGAAGCAGAATGAAGAGAACATACCTTTTATATACTATAAAGAGAGGTTATCAGTATCCTTTCCAGTTGAATAGAGGCGCATTTAGAGTTTTCGTTTAAGTTCCTATAATATATATTATGTTAACTAGTATACAGTGGCTTTATTAAAGTGATTTGTGTGACGTTGTGGATA
>Ga0307989_1001730_pt1 | contig 11199 bp, 10 predicted proteins | sample EllFjometagen185_FD_203164 | JGI IMG/M metagenome (GOLD analysis project Ga0307989, IMG submission 203164) | Marine microbial communities from Ellis Fjord, Antarctic Ocean - #185 | ecosystem: Environmental > Aquatic > Marine > Unclassified | place: Southern Ocean | collected 2014-10-08 | reverse complement strand
AAAGGACTATTAAATGGTTTAGTATTCAGTCTATTAGATATGGTTAAAGATGGAGTATCTTGGATTGCTGGTAAATTTGGATTTGATAACTTCGCATCAATATTAGATAGTTTTAGTTTTGTTGAAATATTTAATGGTTTCATTGATTCTGTATTTAATGGTATTCAAGGTGTTATAACATATATTAAAGATTTATTTACCTTCCCTGAGACATTTGGAGAAGGTTTAGCTAAGTTGACAGACTTAATTTATGCTCCTTTGAACTTAGCAATAAACTTCTTAAAAGGAATGTTTAAGTGGGGTGATCCAGAAGAACCATTCAAATTAAGTTCATTTATCACAGGAATAGTTGATTCAGTTATATCATATGTTACAGACTTATTCAAATGGGAACATGAAGGTGAAGAATGGAGTCTAACTACATTATTAACTGATGCGATGAATAAGGTTTGGACTTCATTAAAGAATATAATGGATTTTGATTTTTGGAGTTTAATTCCAAAACCACTTGCTAAAATGTTAGGACATGGTGGTTCTAAAGTTGAAACTCTAGAGAAAGATGGTTATTTTACAGATGATTTAGGTAATAATACTCTTAATACCGATAAAGTAAAAGAAGGATTGAAGTCTGGTAAAATAACAAACGATGATTTACAAACACTAAAAGCAGAAGCTAACTTAGATGGTGATTCATCAGATGAATTAGAAAAATTATTAAAATCATCGGCACCACCTTCGAAACAATCAACTCCACAGTCAGATAGTAGTAAACAAGCCATGGATCATTTCATGTCTAAAAAAGGTGGTGGATTTACTAAAGAACAAGCTTCTGGATTAGTTGGTAATTTACAAGCTGAATCTGGTAAAAACTTAGATACAACTGCAACTGGTGATGGTGGAAAAGCTAAAGGTATCGCACAATGGCATCCAGATAGACAAGCTGAATTTACAAAGTTTAGTGGTAAAGATATAGGTGATTCTTCATTACAAGATCAATTAGATTTCACTACTCATGAATTAACTAATGGTAATGAAAAAAGAGCTGGTTTGAAATTAAGAGAATCTAAAACTCCAGAAGAATCAGCAATTGCAGTTGATAAATATTATGAAAGATCATCTGGAGAACATAGAGATAAAAGAATACAAAATGCTAAACAATTATCTCTAAATGAAACTATATCACCTATAACACCCAAACCAGAATTGAAATTATCTTCACAAAGTGAAACGAGACCAATAAAAGCATTAGAACGTGAAGGACAAACTACTAAATCGGGTTCAGGTAATACAGAAAATAATAACAATACAAGTATTAATAATTCTACTGTAAATAATATTCCTTCAAATGATATGAGTGTTGATTCACCAGATAGATCATTAACTTATGCAACATAGCACAAAGGATTAAGACAATTGGCATATCAATACAATAATTCGAGTAAGATTTATATTGTTGCTTTCAGTCGTTTATTTTCTGATATTCATGTTAAAAGATATGATTCATTAGGAACCGAAGTAAAAGACATTAAAGTTCCTTTAGTATATGCATCTAAAAGAAAAATGAGTTATATGATGCAACAAAATCCTGATGCTAAATCTGCTGGTTTAGTTTTACCTGCTATTGGTTTCAATATAGATGGAATAACATTTAGTGCTGAAAGAAAGATGAACTCATTAAATGAATTACAAGTATCTCCTACTAATTCTTTATTCGAAGGAATTCCTTATGATTATAATATTGAATTAACTGTAAGAACAAAATATCAAGATGACTATTGGCAGATCATAGAACAAATTCTCTATTTATTTAAGCCTGAACTATCTCTTAGTGTAAAGGAATTAGATTATTCAGATTTCAATAGAGATGTTATGGTTACTTTAGAATCAGTTTCATTAGAAGATGATCTCGAAATGGATCAATCAGAAGAATCTATTCGTAGTTTTAGAGCTGGATTTGGGTTTAAGTTGAAAGGATATATATATCCAGCAAGCACACCAGACTCTGTTATAGAACATGTTGATGTTAATATGTATACAGATGCTGATTTAACTAATGATATAGTTAAGATATCTCATGATTGGATAGGAGGAGCAGAAGATAATGTCACAACTACAATTACAGAATTCCCAGATTTATAACCTATACAAAGGAAATATATGACTTCAACTTCAAGCAACATCGAAGTTCTTAAAGGAATATCTGGAGAACTTACTGATGTAATTAAATCAAATAGCATAGCATATCAAACATGTGGTGTTCAACCATCTGATTCAAGAGCGCCTCTTGTATTTGGTATTAAAAAAGGAGATTCTGATCTTTCATTTGAAATAGTACATAAAACTCCGACAAATGTTTTTGCAACTGGAAGCACTCCTTCTACAGATTCTTTTACTGAAGAAATGATTGATGATGTTTATTCTATATTCGGCGAAGAAAGTACAGAAATATTGAAAAATATTGCCGCTAATAATATTATTGATGAATTAGATAATACTATTGTTGATCATATGTATGATCTTTCACATAAAGCATCTTCTGAAATATTGGATATGTATGATTATTCAGTTGAAGAAAATGTTTATAGATTACTTCTTAAAATAAATCAAGAACGTGTTATAATGGCAAAATCATTGAAGCGAGGTTTACCTAAAACATTAATCGTTTCCCCTGGCATTGCTACATTACTTATTACTAATAAAATACTATCCGGTAACGATTCAGATTTTATATCTGGTTCACAAGATAATATTAAATTGATTGGCTCTATCGGTGATATGAAGATTTTTATGATGGATCAAGACACTTTAGTGAATATTGATACCGAATTTGTTATTATATCACATAAATCAGATATTCCCGGTGACGCAAGTATTATTCTTATTCCTATACAAGAACCTAAACCAAGTATAAGAAGAGATAATGAATCTGGTCAATTAACTATTCATTATACTCAGAAATATGCTTATTCACAAAATCCTTTAGATATAAATGGTTCTGATAATTCAAACTTTATTACATCAATCGATGTTGGTTATGAAATTTATTCTTTATTTCTTAGAGTTGTAGAAGGTGCTTTAACACAAACTGAACAAGTATCTAAAACCTTAATAACCGACACCTCCGCAGGTCCAATAACCCAAATAAACCCGAATACAGGCTTGCTCGAAACCACAGCAGCAGAAGTGCCGTTAGTTGTGTATGATAAAGGGCTTACGAGCTTAGGGGCTTATACTTGTTTGAATGGAATGACTAATGATATTAGTGATGCTTATTGGGGTAAGGCTACAGCAGACACAGATGCACCAAACGAATTTCAAGCAACCGCTCAGTACGGCAGGATCATAAGCTATATTCCTACTGTCACTGGGGTAGTATATGTTATATCATATTATGCTTACGTTGAACCTGGTGGAACTTTAACTAGATACAGAATTAAACATAATAACAGCGCATCAGGTAATGATGAAGCTGTTACACTCACAGAAATAAGAACCCGTTATCACACAAAGATACTCGGTAATGCGCTCAGCGGTACAGTTGGCTTTGGAATCCAAGACAACAACACCTCAAACTGGTCAAAAGTCTACATAGACACAATAAACGTAACCCAGTCCCCAGTAGCCCTACCCGAAGTAGTAAACAACACAACAAGCCCTGTAACAGTATCAACAAGATCCGGCACATCAAGCTTTGATCTCACAACGATGCCGAAGACTGTTGATAGGCTTGATGGGGAGGCTGATGGGGTTGACCTATTTTCCGGCTTGGATTATTCTGACTTTACCCCATCATCTTCTATTGTCACAGGTGGGGTAGATGGGGAGATCATATGTGAAGCAACTGCATCAACTTTTTTTGGCGTTAACAAGTCGGGGCTGCAAGAAATAGGGAAATACTATGATGTGGAATTTGAAGCAAAATCATCTGCAAATCAGAGTTGGGGATTTACTGGAGTTGTTAATACTGGAGATCTGGGAAATGAGGCATCTAACCCTAACTTGGTGACTGTATATCAGAAATACAGATTTCGGGTTATAGCTACCAGTACGGCTTATAAGTGGTATGCGAATACTCAGAGTATTGGTGATGTTATGACTCTAAAAAATTACAAGATGAAAGCAGTGTCCCCCGCCCAAGGCCAAGCCCACGGGACTTTTGTTCCTTGGGTTAGTGCTGCGGATACTGATAATAATACATATTTGAACGTATTAGCCACAAACAGCATAGTTAATTCGCTGTTATTTTTACGAGTAGATGCTGGAGGGACTCCCAGTGTTAGAGCAGATGATGGCCCCAATGCAATGATAGCTACGCACAACTGGCTCGCAAACACCGAATACGAATACGACCTATTCTGGGGCTGGCACAACGCCACAGCAAAAAACGCAATGCAACTAAGAGTCCGAGCAGTAGGAGCAACAACATGGATAGAATCAAGCGTGACTGACTTCGTTGGACGCTGGCCTATCAGCTCAGAGAATGAACTTGTATTCGGGTACGGTGCAGGTGATTATCCGATCAGCACTGGGGAGTTGACGATTAAAGAACTTGATCAGATCGGTTGGTCAAAGGTGCACCATGATAACTAAATCAGAAATAAGATATTTCACTGGCAAACCTTCTCACGTTCTACCTGGTTGCAAGTTTGAACTCTGGCCGGATGATGACACACTGGCTCTGGATATCCTCGAAAACTCAATACAGATTTATCCGAGACCTGGACAGCCAGACACTGGATTAGTTGTGATGAAAGTGGTTATCAGTCCATTGGTTGAACGGGAGATTGCAAAGCAGACAGAGCTTGATAACCCTCTAAGTGACGAAAACGTGGTTGAAGCCATAAGTATTATGAATATTGCTGCCAAGGTTTTCCAAACACCGGAAGGGGTTAGGCTTGCACATCCTGAAACTGTTGGGACGTTTACGGTTATTGACACAGAAGAAGACGGGACCGAGACCATTAAAGAAGTTTCTAAACTTGACACAGAATCAAATTTCATGGGGGTTGGATAATGATGAATCGGCGATGGACAGACAAAATCACACCATCTTGGATAGGAGTTTACACGAGTGTTATTTCTGCGCTTAGTTTTTTAGCAGGATTTGCAGTAGCAATACTTTTATAATATACGGAACACAAACCACACAAGGAAATACAAAATGAAAAGTTTCAAGACATTACTAATGGAAGGTGCAGACAAAGACACAAAAGGCGATAAGAAAGAATATACAGCATTTGTAAACAAGATGCTCAAAAAGTATAAAGTAGATTCTATCGCAGATCTAAAAGGAGAACAAAAGAAGAAGTTCTTTTCGGAGCTAGATTCTGGTTGGAAAGGTGATGATGAGAAAGATGAACGATTGAAAGAAGCCAAACAAATTTTCTCCATCACTATTAAAGAACCAAAAGATGCGAGTAAAGCCATGTCGGCGTTGAGAAAAAGTAAAGTTAAGTTCAGTGATGAAAGTTCTAATTATTATACATTTAAGAAAGAAGAAGATTGGGATATGGCGATGGAGCTATTAGATGATCTTTCCATCGAATATGACTTCTCAGATGAAGATTAAGCTCAATTCTGACCTCTTAGCGCCTGTTTAATCTAAAAGTAATACTAATGTACCAGTTATTGCTATAAAATAAAAAACCGTCACTTTCCGTGGTTTCCCACTTCTTAACTAATTGATTTAATTAGACTAATTTCTGAGGAAAACCATTTTTAATAATTAAACTCACTATTATCACCAACCACTGAGTACAAATAAGAGTAAATACAACCAGAAAGGAACCAACCAATGAAAACGATGAAAGAAATACTCGAAGGTATAACGATTTATATAGTAGGAATGGTTGATGGGAAAAAGCAATCAGAGATTTATGGAGGAACAGCTGAACAAGCAGCATCATCATTCATGAAAGATAATAAGAAACCAGAATGTAAGATATTTGCTCCACCGAAATATTCCGGCATTTATGATGCTACAGTTGGTGGTAAATCAAAGAAAAGAAAAAGTTGAACTAAATATAACCAAAGGAGGAATACATGAAAGATATAAATGATATTTTCGATCCAGACAATGCTGACATTACTGAAATAGAATTAGATGAAGTATCTGTTCATTCTAATGGAACTACAATTGATATTACAGAAGATTATTCCTTCGTAAGAGAACAATTAATTAAAGCAATGATTCGTGGTTCTGAATTAATAGATGAATCTGTAAAAGAAGCTAAAACATCTCCTACAGCAAGAGCAATAGAAGCAGCATCAGCAAGTGTAAAAACTTTAACAGATGTTTCAAAAAGTCTGATTGAATTACATGAGAAAATAAGAAGCTTAGATAAGGTTGAAACAAATGATGATACTAATATATCAACTGATGATGGAATTGTTCTTAAATCAACTCTTACAGACTTAATTAAACAAATAGAAGAATCACGAGAATCTGAATAACCATATTTTACCATTCCTCTTCATCATGTAATACAAAACAGATATTTGGAATGTTTATATAGATCAAACAGTACAGACAGAAAAACCACTATAATTGAATAAACTTAATTATAGTGGTTTTCTTATTTCATATAGTTAATAGATTAAGAGTTTATTCATTTGGAGGTCTAATTCCCCAATCACCTGTATAATCTTGCCACAACCTAATATTTGGTGTATAACTTTCTACATCAATCTCTTCTCCATTAACCATAATAGAATCAAAGAAGTCTTTGTTTTCCATTTCAACACCATCTTCATTAGAAAGCTCTTCCATTACTTCATCATATAAATTTTCTGAAAGAAGTGCAGTAACAGCCCAAACTGAATTACTCCCTCGACAATAGAATCTAAAAAAATTACCTTCTAAATAATCACCACGCCTTTTAAGACTTTTTGTAATTTCTTCAATATCAGGAACTATTGTTTTATTTAATTCGTGATCTTGAATTAATAGTGGAATGATGTCATTTGAATAATCTTCATCGTCTTCATCGTCTTCATCGTCTTCATATTCTGTAACAGTATTACCATCAGGATGATGATTTTCAATTTCTCTAATCAATTCTTCCTTACTCCAACCAACATCACTTAAAGTATGAATACCATGAATAAATAAACTAAACATAACTCCATGAGGATCTGGAAATGAACCATTAAATACATCTTCTACAATATTATTTGCTATTTCAATACCCGCCTCAATCATTTCATCTTCATCTATATTATTTGTAATCTCTTGTAATTTATTATTTTTACAACTATCACGACTGGCACATTTGCTACAGTCTTCCTTGTCTTCCTTGTCTTCCTTTTTACTTCTTTCACTGATATCAATATATCCATCGATTTCATCATGAAGTTCTTCCCTCGTAAACTTAGTTTCACTGAGATAAAGTAATGAATTAACAAATGAATTATATACAGCCGGACCTGGGTTTGTTTTTGACTGCATTAATTCTTCAAAAAAATCATCCGCCATCTTTCCAGATTCCTCAATTTCCTCTCGCGTCATCTTCCTTCCCTCTTCTTTGTTCATACTTCCTCCTATACTTCGGTTATTGGTTGATTGTTCTGTTATTTCTTATTATATCACATAATAACATGAATTAGAATAAATGTCAAGCTCTAATTACTTTATTTCATCTTCTTCCCAGTTCCTATTGCAAACCAAAATATAAAACCAGCATCTATAGAAGCTTGCCGTTTCAATAAATTGATACTTGAAATATCTTCATCTACTGGATGTCGACTTCCCTTTTCTAATCTCAATGTATATGTGCTTTTGACTTCTATGATCATATTTCGTGATTTAATGAAAATATCAGGATAATATCGATGTTTCTCCCCATCATCAGTTGTATACCATATCTCAGGTACATTCTCGACTCCAACTATAATATCATCTTCCTCAAAGTGATAAACTAATTCTCTTAATATTTCAGGTTCATAACCTTGAACCCAATCAACATTACCAGATAAAAACATAAATGGCTTGAATGAATAAGACGATTTCTGTTGTTTAGCAAGTATAACTGGATCTTGTAAAGGATGGTCTACATTACGTCTCATTTGATTGGTATCAATTTTCTGTTGCTTTATTATTGGGTTTTGTGAACAGTTAGTGACGCCATGTTCAGCGAAATAATTAGCTTGAAATTGCTTTACAACTTCTGGATCTTGCCAAGAATAATTATAACCAGTTCTTATATAATGAGTATCTTTTTTTTGCTGCTTTACTGTTGGGTTTTGTGAACAATTAGTAACACCATGTTTAGCGAAATAATTATCTTTATGTAATTGTCTTACTTCTACTCTCTGCATTGGGTTTATAACGCCATATTTTGCTAAATGGTTTTCTTCTCGATCTTTAATTGCTTCTGGATTTTGCATATTATGTTCAAAACTATTTTTCTTACGATAAGTATCTTTTGCTTTTTGTCTTATTTTTGGATCTAATCCAGCACATGAATTACTACAATGTTCCCTATAAACACCAACCCCATTATAGTTCACATATTCATTACAAGTTTTACATATGGGTCTGTCAGTAATATTATTGATTACAGCATATAATCTTTCATTGTTTGTGATGTTTAGGAATTTATCAAATTCCTTAGTATAAAATAATATTGCATTGTGAAATGGTTTTAATACTATCGATTGAAATATTACCCCTTTATATTGTTTGGGTAATTGTATGATTTGGTAATGTAAGTCATCGCGATCTTTAATTACTGGAATTTGTATAATCTGTTTCACTTTAACTTTATTTCTTTGTGCATCTTCTCGTTTATTATTTTTCTGTTGTTGAACTTCTGGATCTAATCCAGCACATGAACTACTACAATATTCACAATATATTCCTATATTTTGATATTTTACATATTCACCACAATAACATTTCGGTCTGTCTTGGCGATTATTGATTATAGCATAAATTTGTTCTGCCTTTGTTAAATCTTCAAATTTATAAAACCCTTTAGTGTAAAATAATATATCATTGTGATATGGTTTTAACCTCTGCAATCTCCAACCCATTATTTTATAATGTTTGCTTATTTCTATAATTTGATATTGTAAATCATCTATAGAAAGAATTGGAGTATAATTTTCAATATTTATTAGAAAATTGTCTATCTCTTGCTGCTTCAATGGACTTTTACTAACACACTTTTTACTACAATAATCACCATATCTACCATTGTTTTTATATAAAACATACTCACCACAATAACACTTAGGTCTATCATGATGATCATTTAATATCGCAAAAATTCTCTCCGAATCAGTTAGTTTTTCAAACTTGCCAAATTCTACAGTGTAATATAAAATATCATCATGTAATGGCTTGATATCAGGCGATTTCCAAATCATTCTTATACTACTTTTTCTTATTTCAATTAATTGGGATTGTAGTTCGTCTCTGGATAGAGTAGGTGTGTAGATTTCCATATATGTTCCTTTGATAAATAGTAATGTAGATTGATGGGATACATCCTTTGAGTATCTTTGGTTATTTTCAGTAACCTAAACATCAATCTATTCCTATCATTACTTATCATATCAGGAATATCCCCTAAAATGGAAAAACACCACTGAAATTAATCAGCGATGTCATTTCCATATATGTGTCCTTTATATCAGATATTTAATTTCCAAATACCGCTAACTAACTGATATTACAAATTAATCACTCAAAAGACTATCAAAATCAATATCTGAGCCCTCATCACTATCCAGATCAATCTTATCTGGATCAAATGGAACAGCTTCCTTTGTTTCCTCAACTACAGGTTTTTTTCTTGCCTCCTTGGAAAATTCTGATTCTAAACTCGGAACACGATTAGCAGTTTTGGCACCAAGCAGTTTCTTCTGAAGTACATCATATGACTTGAATTTACTTGGGTCCATGAATTCCTTCAATTCGTGAATTTGATTATAAATTTCTTCTTGCAAATCTTCTTTTCCGTCCGCCACTTCTGTTGATTTGAATGCAAAAGAAGAAGTGTCAAAATTATTATAATTGGACACTTGAGTACACTTTAGCTTAAAATCTAAGCCATTGGTTATGTCGAATACATTTACACCGTCATCTTCATCAGAAATTCTTTCAAGAATCTTATCCGCTATCTTTTTTCCGAACTTGTAAAGGAAAACCTTCCCTTCGTTTTCTGGATTTGCTTTATCTTTTACCACCAGGATATTAGCGATATATGATTTTGATCTCCAGTGTTTTCTAGCTTCTGTTTCATTTTCGTTCCAGATAGCTGAGGAATGTTCACATACTGGGCATTTTTCACCGATAGTATGGGGACATTCTTCGATAAACCATTTTCCTGCTGACTGGAAAGCATGTCTAAAAGTAAGTACCATGGGTGATTCTGAAGGGTCTTTCTGAGGGAGGAAGCGTAGTGTAGCGAGTGCGTTACCTACTGTATCTTTTTTCATTGTCCAGAAACGATCATCTGCATAAGAATTAGTTGCTGGTTGTGCGAGTTTTTTGATTGAGTCTTTCAGTTTTGATTGGCTTGCTTTAAATTTTTTAAAATCCATTTCTTAATTCCTTTAGTTTTTACTTAATTATTCAATTATTACATTCTACAAATTATTGCTCACTTTTGTTCATTTATCAATTTATAGCATTTCTCCTCCTATACTTCGGTTATTGTTTAATTATTTTGTATAATAACATAATTCTGATGTAATGTCAAGCATTTTGTTGACTTATTTTAACTTGAATTGGTTTTTTCTTTTAGTACAAGACTTCCAATTTCTATTATTATGATTAGCACGCATCACATCATCGTCATCCCATCTATTCCAAAGTCCCATCGACTTTCTTCTTCTTTTACCTCTATTGTAAGGACTTTCATCTCTTTTAATATTAGCAGTTCTGGGTAATTTATAACTTCTACTTCTACCCCAACCAATACCTGCTGCTGGAATAGGATCAAATCTAAACAGACAATAAATCTTCTGTTGTGAATCATCCCAAATATTGAAACCAAATCGATCAGTATACATTTGTTCTTTATATTTGGTTGGTTTCATCCTTTGCTTCCCTTTCTTTATTATGTCGTATAATAACATACTTTAGAAGTAATGTCAACCTTTATCTTAATATATCTTTAGCTATTTGTTTCCAATCTTCTTTATTCAAATACTGTTGAATTATTTGTTTATAACATATTAAATTTAATTTTG
>Ga0307989_1001729_pt1 | contig 11201 bp, 7 predicted proteins | sample EllFjometagen185_FD_203164 | JGI IMG/M metagenome (GOLD analysis project Ga0307989, IMG submission 203164) | Marine microbial communities from Ellis Fjord, Antarctic Ocean - #185 | ecosystem: Environmental > Aquatic > Marine > Unclassified | place: Southern Ocean | collected 2014-10-08 | reverse complement strand
CAGGCCTACTGAAGCAATGCAAAATTCTTATGAATTGGGCGATGAAAGGTTTGAAGCTTCAATGGGAGTTTCATATATTAACGAATCTAATGATGTTATAATAGCTAATTATATTAAAAAATATAGCGGAAACCCTCCTTCAGAAAATGATTCAGATATTAATTTTGTAGTTTTTAGATATGCTGATGTTCTCTTAATGTTGGCTGAAGCTATTGGTGAGTCACCTGAAAGTTATGGGTATATTAATCAGGTTAGAGATAGAGCTGGATTGCCAGATATCAATGCATTATCAAGTGGGACATTTCTAGAGAAACTACTTCATGAAAGACGAGTAGAATTAGCCTTTGAAAATCACAGATGGGCAGATTTAAGAAGATTTGGAGTTTCCAAACAAATGATAAATAATGCTGAACCATTCATATCGCAATCAGCTGTAAAAGATCTGTTTTTTATCCCTCAAAGGGAAATGGATATAAACAAGAATTTTACCCAAAATAATTGAAACTTTCTAACAAAATTTAATTCATAATTTTAAATAATTTTTCTAACAATAAAACAGCATATATTATGACACATAACATCAAGTTGATTCTTTTAATTAATATACTGCTCTTTTGTTGTATTGGAAATATAGAGGCTCAAAACAAAATGGAAAAAAAATTAAATATAATCGTTTTCGGTGCTCACCCGGATGATTGTGATAATAAAATTGGTGGGACGGCAGCACTTTTTGCAGAAATGGGTCACAATGTGAAGTTTGTATCAGTTACTAATGGAGATGCTGGTCATTTTGAAAAAGGCGGTGGAGCACTTGCCAAAATTAGGAGAGCTGAAGCTAAAGAATCTGCAAGACGTTTAGGAATTGAATATACTGTATTGGACAACCATGATGGTGAACTTTTACCGAATTTAGATGTCCGACATCAAATAATTCGAGAGATAAGAAATTGGAATGCAGATGTTGTGCTGACGCACAGACCAGTTGATTACCATCCAGATCATAGATACACTGCTGTGTTGGTTCAAGATGCAGCTTATTTAGTAATTGTTCCTAATGTGGTATCAGATACACCACCTCTTCAGAAAAACCCTGTATTCCTCTATTTACAAGATCATTTTGAAAAACCATATGCTTTTCAGCCTGATATAGCCATTGATATTACAAGTACTTTGAATAAAAAAATGGATGGCCTAGATGCTCATGAATCTCAATTTTATGAATGGATACCTTGGACTGAGGGTGAATTAGATAATGTTCCAAATGAAAAATCGAAAAGATTAGAATATCTTAAAAAGATATGGAGCGGTAAAGGCACTATTACACCAGAAATTAGACAGTCCCTTATAAAATGGTATGGAGCAAAAGCAGGCAGTTCTGTTAAATATGCTGAAGCTTTTGAAATCTGTGAATATGGTAAACAGCCTACAGATACGGAAATTCTGGAACTTTTTCCTATGTTAAATTCTAAACTATAAAATAATGAAAAAATTAATATTATTATTACTCCTGTTAAGTACAGGAGTATTTTCCAACGCACAAAACAGTCAAAATATACCACTAAAGATAATCGCTTTCGGGGCACACCCGGACGATTGTGATGTTAAATTTGGAGGGACAGCAGCTTTATATGCGAAGATGGGTCATAAGGTCAAATTTGTATCACTCACTAATGGTGATGCAGGTCACCAAAGTGAAGGGGGTGGAGCCCTAGGAAAAAGAAGACGTGCTGAAGCGCAAAGGGCTGGTGAAATTTTAGGTGTAACTTATGATGTTCTTGACAATCATGATGCAGAGTTAATACCTACTTTAGAGGTAAGACATCAAGTTATACGGAAAATACGTGAGTGGGATGCTGATATTGTATTGGGTTTAAGACCTAACGATTATCATCCTGATCATAGAAACGCTGGAGTTGTTGTGCAAGATGCTGCTTATTTAGTAATTGTTCCTAATGTAACTCCGGATACTCCTCCGCTTAAAAAAAATCCTGTTTTTCTTTATATGAGAGATAATTTTCAAAAACCATATCCATTTTCAAAAGATATTGCAGTAATTATAGATGATGTAGTTGATCAAAAAATTGAAGCTCTAGCAGCTCACGTTTCTCAAATGTTTGAATGGTTACCTTGGGTTAGTGGTGTTGAAGAAAAAGACATCCCAACAGCAGAAATAGAACGATTGACTTGGTTAAAAAAACATTATGCAGCACAAGTTGATTGGAATGAAAATGATTTAAATGTAATAAAAAAATGGTATCCGAATGTTAAAAACACAATGGTAAAACATGTTGAATTTTTCGAGATTTGTGAATATGGAAAACAGCCTACTGATGTTGAAATTAAAATGCTCTTTCCAATGTTGAAGTAAATTTAGGTGCTTAAATCAAAATATATAATTTCTAATGGTCATAAAAATCATAGTTCATGAAAAAAGATAATTATCAATACAAAATACATTTTAATATTATTGCTTTAGTAATGTTAATATTTTTTGTGATATCGTTCATTACTAATATTCTTAATTCAATTATTGTAGATGTTAGAACAAGTTTTGATTTGAGTTTAACATTAACTGGCTTATTGCCATTTACTTTCTTTATTGCTTATGGAATAATGTCTATCCCTGCCGGTTTTTTATCGGAAAAATATAGCGATAAAAAATTATTATCAATTTCATTTTTAGTAATGGTCATGGCATCATTACTCTTTGTGATTTTTCCTGGTTATATGGCTTTTAGCATTACATTATTTAGTTTAGGTTCTTGCATGGCTGTATTGCAGGTAGTTATCAATCCGCTGTTGCGTATTGCCGGTGGTGAAGAACATTTTGCTTTTAACTCAGTTTTGGCTCAACTCGTATTTGGACTAGCATCATTTGCAAGCCCATTTTTATATCAAAGTTTAGTGAGTAACGATTATGAAACAAAAAATTACTTGTCAAGTTATTTGACAAGTTTAGTACCTAATGATCTTCCTTGGGTATCACTTTATGTTGTTTTTGCTCTTATTTGTTTTATTTTATTTTTAATTGTTTTGACAACTAAATACCCAAGTTTTGCAAAGAATGAAGATGAACGGGCTGGGGATTCGAGTTCATACTTGAATTTATTAAAAAACAAATGGACTGTTCTTTATTTTATATCCATCTTTTGTTATGTAGGTGTAGAGCAAGGAATAGGCAATTGGATTTCGCAATTTTTATTACAATATCATGGCTTTGATTCGCAAACTATTGGGGCAAATACAGTCGCTTATTTTTGGGCAATGCTAACAATTGGATGCCTACTTGGCTTATTGCTTTTGAAAATAATGGATAGTCGAAAATTATTAATTATGGCGACAATAGCTACGATTACTTGCTTATTATTTGCGTTAACCGGAAGTCCAAAAGTAGCACTAATTTCATTTCCTCTTGTTGGTTTTTTTATTTCAGTTATGTGGTCAATTATATTTTCTTTAGCGCTAAATTCAGTTAAAAAACATCATGGTTCTTTATCTGGAATTTTATGTACAGGTATTGCTGGTGGAGCAATTGTGCCTTTTATTGTTGGATGGTTGGGAGAGTTAACAACTTTGAAAACGGGAATGTTCTTTCTTATTATTCCATTAATTTTTATATTAAGCATTGGTTTTTGGGCATCTCCATTAATAAACAATAAAACAATAAATCTTAAAAAATCATTAAAGTAATTATGGATAGTGCATTACTTGGAATTGATATTGGCGGAACCAACATTAATATTGGGCGTGTCGAAAATAGTAAGGTTACAGAAGAAACCTACAAGGCCGTGGATAAAAATGCTACCAAAGATAAAATACTTGCTTTACTTTTTGAGGCCATTGATAAAGTAATTAAACCAAATGTTGTTGCCATAGGGATTGGCATTCCTGGAGTAGTAGACCAATTAACAGGAATTGTCTATGACATACAGAATATACCTGCTTGGAAAGAAGTTGCGTTAAAAGAAATAATTGAACAAAAGTATGGCTTACCTGTTTCCATTAATAATGATGCAAATTGTTTTGCTTTAGGGGAGAAAATATTTGGAAAAGGTAAGAATTATGAAAATTTTATTGGGCTTTCAATTGGTACAGGTATTGGAACAGGAATAATCATAAATAACCGTTTATATAATGGTGTACTTTGTGGGGCTGGAGAGGTTGGCATGCTATCCTATAAAGACGGTATAATAGAAGATTATGCAGGTAGCTTTTTCTTTTCCAATAAGAATAATATTAATGCAAAAGAATTAAGTGAAAGAGCCAGTAAAGGAGATGAAGATGCGTTAAAATTATTTAATGAATTTGGAATACATGTTGGAGAAGCCGTAAAGGCAATTTTATATATGTTTGCTCCAGAAGCTATTATTATAGGGGGATCAATTAGTAAATCTTTTCCGCTATTTAAAAATTCTCTAGAAATTTCATTGAATTCATTTGCATACCAAAAACAAATACAAAATTTAAAAATAGATATATCAAACCAAGCTGGAGTAGCTATTTTAGGAGCTGCATCTCTCTGTTTACAAGATTACAAATAACCTTTTATAAATTTAACATGAAAAATATAATTCTTTTAGTATCACTATTATTTCAAATATTAGTAATACACGCAAATGCAGTTAAACAAATTCCAATAAAAATAGAAAATAATAAAATTGGAGCACCAATAACAATCGGAATACCTTTTCCAAAAGGTGAATTATTTTCTATAGATAATGTACGCTTATTAAATAGTAACGGAAAAGAAATACTCTGTCAAACTACGGAAGTAACAACCTGGGAACCAGCTGACGATAGTATTAAATGGGTATGGGTATTTTTCTTTTCAGAGAAATCTACGGATTATATATTGGAATACGGTAAAGACATATCACCACTTCAACCAAAAGAGCGAATAATCTCAACGAACAATATGCGTCCACAGGGAGGTATTAGTGTAAATACGGGTCCCTTGTCGTTTAGTATAAATAAAATGGGTAATGGTTTTTTAGATGAAGTACATTTAGACTTAAACCAAGATGGTAATTTTACTGATGATGAACTTATTTCATCGGCCCCAAATAACAAAAGGGGGACTTTTTTAGATATTATCGATGATGCTGGAATTGATATGTCAAATGCTACAATTCATCAAGTTTTTAGAGAAAAGGGATCAGGGCCATTGCATGTTGTTTTTAGAGTTGAAGGAACTTATTTTTATAATCAAAAAGATAATAACGCTTCTCCTTTTGAAATAAGAATTCATGCATATGCAGGAAAGTCATATATTAAGGTGCTACATACTTTAACTTATACAGGTATACCGGATAAACATAAAACTCAGGTTGGAGAACATTATAATATTGCTACCCAAAATGAAAAGATCCTTTCTGAAGATACTGCTAATGACCCAGGGTGGACTCAACCTAATGATCAAATATCAGGATGTGGGCTAAGTTTAGTTTATCATTTAGATAAAAATCAACAAGTTCTAACACCTATTTATGATGAAGATTGGTCGATAAAAAATTCAAAAGAACGAATAGTCCAATTCGACGCATCTCTTATAGACAAAACAACTTTACTTCAAACAGGACCTAAACAAAACAATCCAAATGCTATATCTTCTCCAACAGAGAGAATTAAAGGGTTTGAGGCAAAAGTGTATCAAAATAAAACTTCAATTGAGAGTGTCCAAAAAGCAAAAGGTTGGATTGATCTCTCAGATTCTTCCAAGGGAATTGCTATAGGAATAAAGAATTTTTTTGAAGAATACCCTAAGGAATTACAAATTGATCCAAAAACAGGTACAGTTACTGGTTATATATGGCCTGCAGATGCTGATCCGATGAGCTTCGAAAGAAAAGGCACAAAACAAGATGGTGGCATGTTAGGCAATTTTGCGCAGGGTATAGCTAAAACAACTGAGTTTATTTATTATTTCCATAATAAAACTACTGGCAATGAAATAGATAACATCATGGATTATTCGTTAAAATCACCAGTTGCTCATGCATCCTCTGAATGGTATACAAGTTCCAAAGTGTACGGTAATATGGCACCGTTTTCGAAAAAACATCTAGAATATGAGAATGCCCTACAATATAAATATGATTGGTGGATTTATAATCAAAATTGGGAATCTTGGTATGGAATGTTTAATTATGGTGATGGGAAGGCTTATTATATTAAAGATAAATGGTATATGTGGGATAATAATGAGCCGACTGTAGATTTTATGTTATGGACGAATTTCATGAGAACTGGAAAAGCAAAATATTATTATGCTGCGCAAAATATGAGTAAACATACTATGGATGTGGACAATATTCATTGGCCAAAAAAACGAAAATTCTTAGGAGATATCAATGACGCAATTGATTATTGGAATTATGAAGATGAAGAAGAATCAACTCCATATCTTGGAATAGGAAGAAGACATGGCGATGAGCATTGGACTGCTCTTTTAAGTGCTCATGTATGGGTACAAGGTTGGATTGCATCGTATTATATTACGGGAGATAAAAGAGCCCTTGAAATAGCAAAAATGACTGGCGACACCTATATAAATAGAATTTGGGGAGATCACGATTTAAGGGGGAGAAGGCTTTACTTATCTATCCTAAATTTAGTTGAAATTTATGATGTCACTAAATTAGAGAAATACAAAAAGGAACTTGATGAAAGAATTCAAATATTACTTTCCCTACAAAAAGAGCAAGGAGGTAATCTTCTTCTTGACAGATTTGGATACAGTCAAAATTATGTTGCTCAAGGATTATATAAGTATTGGCAATTGACCAATGATAATAGGGTTAAAAAGGCGTTAGTAGAACATGCACGTTGGGTGAAAGATGTACCACCTTTTAATCATGAGTTGGAATCTTATTTAGCAACCATTTACCCTTTAATTTTGGGGTATGAATTTACTGGGAATCATATTTACTTGGATGAAGCTATTGAGAGAGCTAAAGTATTAAGAGTTGATAATTTGAATTATAACTTTACCAACCAAAAAGAATACAGTGAAGCATTAAAGAAAATTTCCAAATTACCAACGGGTAGAGATGGAGAAAGAACTATTTGGAAAATAGATAACGGATTAAGAGCTTTTGGCTGGACACATGCCAATAATATTCCGTATTTACTATATTACTTAAATTAAGTAAAGCAATAAATATGGATAAATATAAAGAAAGCCGGGATCAAATTAAATTTTCTCAGCCAGGAGCATTTGAAGATATCAGATTTGAAAAAATACATAATGTTTTTTTAAAAAACTCACTAGAAGGTTCTATCGCTGTTGCAAATGAAATTGCGTTTTTAATAAAAGAAAAACAAGAAAAAAGAGAAAATTGCATTTTAGGTTTAGCTACCGGTTCCTCACCTATAAAAGTATATGAAGAATTAGTAAGAATGCATAAAGAAGAAGGTTTGAGTTTTTATAATGTTGTTACTTTCAACTTAGATGAATACTTTCCAATGAACAAGGAAAATATCCAAAGTTACCATTATTTTATGCACGAAAATTTGTTCAATCATATAGATATTGCAGAAGAAAATATCCATATTCCAAACGGAATGGTTTCAGAGGAAAATCTTTATTCTTATTGTGTGAATTATGAAAAATTAATCGATAGTGTTGGTGGGCTAGATTTTCAGTTACTTGGAATTGGAAGAACTGGGCATATTGGTTTTAATGAACCAGGATCAAATAGCAACTCTCTAACACGTTGTGTAACTTTAAATCACATAACAAGATTAGACGCTTCACTTTCCTTTCGAGGGATAGATAATGTTCCTAGAAAAGCAATTACCATGGGTATTGGAACTATAAAAAAAGCAAAAAGAATAGTTTTATTAGCCTGGGGGTCGAGTAAGGCAGAGATTTTAAAAAAAACTATTGAAGGTGAAATTTCCTCTCAAATACCTGCAACTTTTTTACAGTTGCATCCAAATACGACATTTGTTTTAGATGAAGGCGCCATAGCAGAATGCACGAGAATCAATAAACCCTGGATAGTTGGAAGTTGTACTTGGACTGAAGAACTTAAAACAAGAGCTGTTATTTGGCTTTGTAACGAAGTTAAAAAACCAATTCTAAAACTTTTTGATAAAGATTATTATAATCATGGTATGTCCGATTTACTTTCGATTGAGGACTCTATTTATGATTTGAATATAAGGATGTTTAATAATATACAACATACTATCACTGGGTGGCCTGGTGGAAAACCGAATTCAGATGATACAAACAGACCTGAAAGAGCCAACCCAGCAGTGAAAAGAATACTAATACTAAGCCCGCATCCTGATGACGATGTAATTGCAATGGGAGGAACAATAGATCGATTAGTTGAGCAAAAGCATGAAGTTAGTGTTGCATATCAGACTTCAGGGAATTTAGCAGTATCTAATGAAGAAGTTTTAAAATATGCCGAAGTATGTAAAGAGACTTTATTACCACGAGAAGATATGTCTATTCAAAAGGTAATTGATATATCAAAAAATCAAAAAATGACGGATATTGATCCACTTAATATTCGAAAAATTAAAAGAATTATAAGGGAAAAAGAATCTTTAGGCTCCATGAGGTTTTTAGGTGTCCTGGAAAAAAATGTTCACTTTTTAAAAATGCCATTTTATGAAACAGGGGTGCCAAAAAAAAATAAATTAAGCCAAAAAGATATTACGCTTCTAGTTAATTTGATAAAAGATATAAAGCCTCATCAAATTTACATTACTGGAGATTTATCAGATCCACATGGTACGCATAATACTTGCTTTGAGTCATTGCAATTAGCACTAATAGAATTAAAAAATAAACCTTTTATGTTAGATTGTTGGGTTTGGTTATACAGCGGAGCTTGGGATGAATGGAAAATAAATGAAATTAATATGGCAGTTCCATTAAGCCCAAAACAGGTAATAAAAAAGAGAAATGCGATTTTTTATCACCAATCTCAAAAAGATAGGGTTATGTTTCAAGGAGATGACTCTAGGGAGTTTTGGCTTAGGGTTGAAGAAAGGAATAGAAAAACGGCGATTCATTATAATTTATTAGGTTTAACCGAATACGAAGCGATTGAGGGATTTAAAAGAATGAAGTTTTAAAATTTAAATCACAATAAAATATGCTCAGGATATGTATTTTATTATATCTGATTAAATTATTATAAAGAAATTAAATTAATTTAAAAACCATATCTCCCATTGACTAATTCATATAAAACAGATCGAATCAGTATTAAATTAATTATCATTGGATTGTTAATTTTCTTTGGAATAATTTTTTTTGTGGACCTTCTTCCGGGAAAACCTGAAATAACCTATACGCTTGCTATTGCAATATTGATGGCTTTTTGGTGGGTAAGTGAGGCGCTACCTATTGGAGTTACATCTTTTTTACCCATAATCCTATTCCCTGTTTTAGGAATTTTAAATGGAAAAGCTATTGCTGATGCCTATATCAATGATGTAATCTTTTTATTTATTGGTGGGTTCTTAATGGCGCTGGCTATGGAAAAATGGAACTTACATAAAAGAATCGCATTAAAGGTACTTTCCATTGCCGGAGGAAGTCCTTTTATGATTTTATTTGGGTTTATGCTCTCCTCAGCATTTTTATCCATGTGGATGTCTAATACTGCAACAACTATGATGATGCTACCTATAGCCTTTTCTGTATCAACTGCTTTGGAAGAGGTTCATGGAGAAAGTAAAATAAAAAATTATCTTACTGGATTGTTACTCTCAATAGCATACGCATGTTCAATTGGAGGGATTTCTACTTTAGTAGGAACCCCTCCAAACTTGTCATTTTTAAGAATTTTTTCAATTCTTTACCCAAAAAGTCCTTCAATTTCATTTGGACAATGGATAACTTTTGCCTTTCCAATTACAGTGGTAATGTTTATTTTTACTTTATTTTTACTTTATTTTATATATAAACCAAAACGAAAAATTGAAAAGTTGGATAAGTCATTTTTTGATGATAGATATATAGCATTAGGAAAAACAAACTCTGAACAAAAAAGAGTGTTTATTTTATTTATACTTTTAGCATTGTTATGGGTTTTTAGATCAAACCTTAACTTGGGATTTATTGACATTCCGGGATGGAGTTCATTATTTAAAAATCCTAAATTTTTAACTGATGGAACTGTCTCCATGTTTATTGCAGTATTATTATTTATGATACCTTCCTCTAAAAAAGATGAAGCTATATTGACATGGGAAATAACTAAAAAATTACCTTGGCATATTGTATTTCTATTTGGCGGTGGTTTTGCTTTGGCCAAAGGATTTGTAGATTCAGGATTGTCAAATTACATTGGTAGTCTTTTATCAGGTGCCAGTAATCTATCACCAATTATGCTGATAGGAACTTTGACGGGTTTAATGTCAATACTAACCGAATTTACTTCAAATACCGCTACAACAGAAATGATTTTACCAATAATTGGTGGTTTGGCAAATGAAATACGTATCAATCCTTTACTAATAATGATTCCCGTTGCATTAGCTGCTTCATTGGCATTTATGCTTCCAATTGCAACACCACCAAACGCCATCGTTTTTGGTACGGGAAAACTTACAATGATACAAATGATTAAAACAGGATTTATTATAAATATTTTCGCCATTATTGTCATAACAATTTTCACAATTACTTGGGGTACCATAATTTTTGATATTGATCCAACCGTTTTCCCAGATTGGGCTCAACAAACTATTGTGAGCATAGAGCGCTAATTTTGTATATTTCAAGCTTAATTCTATAGTTAATTTTTTTAATGACTTCATTAAATTTATAAAGAAGAAGGGATACGTAAGCATACACTAACTCTGTATATTTAAGCACCTCTTTATTTTTTTTAATAAATTAATTTCTTAAATTAGAGTTAACAGAAAATAGTTCGAACAGTTTCGTTGAAATTTTGAAGGGATTTTCAATATTTAATTGAGTGAAATAAAAAACCTTCAGCCTAAAAAGGTTGAAGGTTCTACTGGTAGAGCTAACAGAAAATAGTTCGAACAGTTTCGTTGAAATTTTGATGGAATTTTCAATATTTAATTGAGTGAAATAAAAAACCTTCAGCCTAAAAAGGTTGAAGGTTCTACTGGTAGAGCTAACAGAAAATAGTTCGAACAGTTTCGTTGAAATTTTGATGGAATTTTCAATTTTTAATTGAGTGAAATAAAGGAATCTACAACTT
>Ga0307989_1001728_pt1 | contig 11201 bp, 6 predicted proteins | sample EllFjometagen185_FD_203164 | JGI IMG/M metagenome (GOLD analysis project Ga0307989, IMG submission 203164) | Marine microbial communities from Ellis Fjord, Antarctic Ocean - #185 | ecosystem: Environmental > Aquatic > Marine > Unclassified | place: Southern Ocean | collected 2014-10-08 | reverse complement strand
GAAACTGCTATATCAGTTGTCTCATGGATATCCGAATGATTGAATTTGTACCCCGTGATCTCATCCAAGCCATCATCATAGGCTCCATTCCCATCTACATCCAAATAGACAAATGCTGTAATATTTCCCGATGATCCTGCTCCCAGCACAAACCGTTTGACAGTATCTTCACCACGACTTAGAGGGAGTTGATCAACCACTCTAACTGTCGCCCCCTCGCAGTTCGAATAACATCCTTCAGATAACGCGATGTACCAATCACCATCATTTCCATAATATTTATCATCGGACCAGGTGATCCCAGCTTCAACATATATCTGATTTTCACAGTTAAGAAACAAGAGAGTCGTACCCAGAAATATCATTGTCATTAAAGTTTTCATAATCCATCTCCTTATTACTTTCGTTTTCACAATAAGAAGATCGGAATATTCAAGATTTTGTATATCAGGAATGACCCTATATCATATTTGAATTGACCTGAATGTGTAGAGGATAATACCTGCTTATAATGAGATACCCCCCACCATTAACATGATGAGGGGTATGTGCAGGGATGAAGAGTTTCTATTTATTCGTAACGGAGAGATTTAATTGGGTTCGCGATAGCTGCCTGATAGGACTGCCAGGTAACGGTAATGATGGCAATTGAACTTGCGATCAGCGCTGCACCAATATAGACAAGGATTTCCACATCAATCCGATATGCGAAGTTTTCAAGCCACTTTTGCATGGCGTAGTGAGCGATGGGAATCGCAATCACAATCGATACCAGCATCAGCTTGAGTGTATCTTTTGATAGCATAACCAGGATATTGGGAACGGAGGCCCCAAGCACCTTTCGAATGCCAATCTCCTTGGTCCGCTTTTGAGCCGTAAATGAAGCAAGTCCTAAAAGTCCCAGAGCTGCAATAAAGATCGCAAGTGCAGCAAACAGGAAGATAATATTTGCCGATTGACGCTCCGTTCGATACAATTGATCATAGAACTGATCAAAATGATCATACTCCAAAGCCTGCTCTCCGGCAAACTGCTTCCAATCATCCTCGATATGTGCCAAGGTAGCCATCGTTTGATCAGGATCAATTTTCACTGTGACAAATTTGCCCCAATTCGGGCGACGTCTCATGGTACCATCACCAAGCAGGAACATACACATAGGTTGGATCTCAACTTGTGGTGGATCGAAGTGATAGTCTTTAATAATTCCAATAATTTTGAATAGCAATCCGCCCTGTCCAACAAGGATCAAGTCCTTGCCAATTGGATCTGTAATTCCAAAAGCCTTTACTGCAGCCTCATTTAGAACGACGGTATTTGTATCAGTACCCCAATCTCGGGAAAAGAATCGACCTTCCTGAATGGTTAATTCGTAGGCTTCAGCATAGTCATGATCAACCCAGAAATTTGCCAATAGGCGCAAGGCCTCGCCATCATCCCGCATCATTCCAAATACACTACGGCCGGTTCCATCACTGTTACCCGGAATTGATGTACTATTACTTACAATCAGGGCGCCAGGACTTTCTTTCACAGATGCCTTAAAGCCTTGAATGGTTCGGCCAATGTCATCGGTCTTCTTGACAATAACCAAATTTTCAGGATTAAGTCCCAAATCCTTGGTTTGCATGTAGTTCAATTGATCCCGGATAATCATGGTTCCAATCAACAAAGTGATGGAAACTGAAAATTGGAAAATAACCAAGCCATTGCGAAGCCAGCTGCCGCCATTCCCAACGGATTTATTACCCTTTAATACCTTAACAGGATTAAACGATGACAACAAGAAAGCGGGATAACTTCCCGCCAATAGGCCAACGGGAATCACCCATAAATATATCAGCGGTAAATCGGACCATTCCAGTTTCAGCGGCGTATCAATAAATACTGAGAACCAAGGTAAGATGATGACAACCACCAAGAGGGCTAAGCTAAATGACAGAAAGGTCACAAATACAGATTCTGCTAAAAACTGAAAGATAATCTGCCCTCTTTTTGACCCAACTGTTTTTCGGATGCCAATTTCGCGCGCACGATTCATGGATCTGGCTGTTGATAAATTCATATAGTTTATGCAGGCCAACAGGAGGATAAAAATAGCGATATATCCAAATATTCTGACTGTATCACCATCGCCATTTACCTCTATCTCCTGATCAACATGGGATTCAAGATGGATATCAACCAACGGTGTGAGCAGAAGTTTATAGGCATCCCCTCGTGCTTCAAAATCATCAAAAGTGATCGCCATGAATTGTTCTACCTGAGGTCCTACGTACTTCTTCACTAGATCAGGAAACTTATTGGCTAATTCATGATAATCACTGCCTTCCTGAAGAACCAGATAGGTGTGAAAATTATTGTTGACCCATACTGTCCCACGGGAATCTCCATAGGTTGCCATGGCTGCCAGGAAATCAAAGTGCCAATGTGAGTTTGACGGCAATTCCTTCACCACACCAGTCACATTAAAATCGTTCCTATTATCAGAATTCAACACTTTACCAATCGGATTTTCATCTCCAAAATACTTAGTCGCCATTCGTTCTGTGATTACAACAGATGATGGTTGGGTCAGTGCCGTTGCCGGGTCACCCAAGACGAAGGGAATTTTAAAGATTTCAAAGACGGAGGAATCTGCCTGCCACCATTGCTCCTCGGAGAAGACCTTATCTTCATACCGTAATACAGGGAAACCTGAGTTTCGGATACGTACATAATTGATGACTTCTGGAAAATCCTCCAACATGGTTGGTCCAGCAATGGCTGCCGACAAGCTCATCTGGAATTCATTGTCACCCATTTTACCTTCCAGATCCAATCTAACAACCTGGTCTGCATTTGGATTGAACTCGTCATAACTGTTTTCGTAACGCACGTACATGAGAATAAGCACACAGGTAGTCACACCTATGGCCAAGCCAGATATGTTGATGAAGGCATACAGTCGTTGTTTAATCAAGGACCGGAAAGCAATTTTTAGATAACTTAACCACATAACATTTTCTCCCAGTTTGATCGAGCTGAATGATTTGAATTATACATGGAAGTCGCCATTCAACTGTTCATCAGCAATTTTACCATCAAAGAGATTGACCGTCCGATTTCCGTAAGCAGCATAAGCCGGAGAGTGGGTTACCATTACAATTGTGGTTCCCTGTTGATTCAAGTCTTTGAGCAAACTCATGACTTCGTCACCATGTTGAGAATCCAGATTTCCAGTGGGCTCATCTGCCAAAACGATTTTTGGATTGGTGATCAATGCACGTGATACAGCTACACGCTGTTGCTGGCCACCAGATAATTGCTGTGGAAAATGTGAATGGCGATGACCAACTCCCATGCGCTCGAGCATATCCATAACTCTTTGCTTGCGCTCAGCTCCTGGTACACCTTGATATAACAGGGGTAATTCTACATTTTCATACACACTTAACTCATCAATTAGATTGAAACTCTGGAATACAAAACCAATGTTTGCTTTGCGAAAATCTGCCCGTTGATTTTCGGTGTATCCACTGACTTCTTCGTCGAGGAAATAAAATTTTCCAGAGCTGGGATTATCTAGAAGACCTAACACATTCATGAGTGTTGATTTTCCGCAACCGGAAGGTCCCATAATTGAAACGAATTCACCTTTTCCGATATTTAAATCAATTTTGTTAAGAGCTGTTGTCTCAACTTCTTCTGTCCTGAATACCTTGCTTAATGCTTCTGTCCTAATCACAATAATCTCCTTTGAATGAACTTTGGTTTCTAAGATTCGTTTGAAAAATAAAGTTGTTCGTAATCGCCAAACTGGCCATAACTGCTGGTGATAACCCGATCGCCCGGTTCAAGGCCTTCCAGGACCTCGTAATAATCCTGATTTTGGCGGCCCAATTTGATATTTCTCTTGGTGGCGCTCTGGTCACCCTCATCTAACACGTAAGCCCACTGTCCGCCTGTGTCCTGGAAAAATCCGCCACGGTTCAACAATAAGCTTTCTCGAGGGTTTCCTAACTCAAGACGTAATCGTAGGGTCTGACCCCGTCGGATATTTTCTGGTGTCTCATTCTGAAATTGCATTTCAACCCTGAATTGCCCGTTAAGCACCTCAGGGTAAATTTTGGCGAGAGTGACTTGATATTCCTTGTCATTGATATTGAAACGGCCGGATTGACCAAGATTAACCCGTGTAATGAAGTGCTCATCAACTGGGGTGCTAATTTTAAATCCATCCAGAATATCAATTTGACCTAATCGCTCTCCCCGAACTTTGGACTCCCCTATCTCTACATTCAAACTTGTCAACTGACCTGAAACTGGGGCCGTAATGACCAGGTTATCCAGATTTTGCTTAACGATTTCCATGTTGTCCTCCATCCGACGAAGACCACTCTCCAATTGTTCAACCTGAACTTCACGGTAAATGGAATCCTGCTCAAATGACTGTAGGGTTAACCCACGTTTCTTTTCAAGAAATTGGAAAGAATCATAGCTCTCTTCGTATTCCTCATGGGAAATCATATCCTTATCGGCTAGTTTTGCATTTCGCTGATAAACCCGTTGGGATTGACGAATTTGATAATCCAAATCTAGGAGCTGGGACTGTAGCGTTAGGCGGTTCTGCTGCATGGCCAATTTTGTATTACGTAGATTATTACTCTGCTGGAACAACTCTGCTTCTCTATACATGATATCTAGGAGCAGGTTTGTATTGGCCAGGCTAAGAATTTTATCACCCTTTTCTACATAAGTACCAGCCTCAATGTATCTTGATTCAACACGACCCCCCTCTATGGCATCCAGGAAGTAGGTTTTGATCGGTACCACACTGCCATTAAGAGGAATAAACTCTTGAAATTCACCTCGCTCAACTGTACTGATCCGTACGCGCCTGTCGCTGATTTTAAGTGAGTTATCACTGCCCGCACTGAGGGTGAAAGCGGATATTATGATGATTAATATTATGGTTATGAGAGCGGCAGGTTTGTAGGTCTGCCATTTTGATTTTTCAATTTTGCGATCCATTTGATCCCCAATCTTTTGTTTGCCCATTCACGACCTTCCCATCATTTGACTTGCAGAGTTTCGTGAAATACGGGTTCCTTGTCGATGTCATACACACACATATCTCAAGGCGCATGCCAAAGGAAGATGCACACCGCTTATCCTACTGTTTATACTATAGATATTACAATTAATAGATGCATTTTACATGCAATATGGATGGCTGATTTAATCAGATAGATATAAACCCTATATCATACCGATATAATACATTGTACTATATGAGTGTTGAATCAAATTGGATTCCTAGATGAAATGTAAGCTTTGAACAAATTTATATGCGAAGTAGTGATTGAGGTCTTCAAATATTAGTGAACCTTAACCAAGTCTCATCAATTTTATCACTTTTTATCGAACCCCATATTTTGGTTTTCAGAGGGAATTGAATTTTCTAAGAAATATGGTTTCCAGTGCGACAATAGGGTTAGGGACCATAAGGAACTCTCTCCTTTATATTAATTTTGTCCCTCCTTGCCTAGACAAAGCCCTGAAATCAGGGCTTTGTCTTGCTAACTTTATAAAATATTCGATTACCCCCCTACTGCTTAAATGCCTGTCTATTTCACATCTGTGATCAACGACAAGTTTTTTCCCACTGGGTGTTTCTAATGTCGTTCATCACCTGTATTATCTTATGCCCGTACAACAGAATATTTTTCCATTTTGATAGCATGTTTTGCTTATACCGGATTGTGATGTGCTCAATTACCTCCATTTGGGAGTATTTATTAGAAGGGATAAATTTACGGGAGTTTACAAATCATACGATGTGAATATTTTACAAATCTGAATCGGGATATTCAATGCCTGTGGTCTTGTTCAGTCGCATCACCTGGTGTATTCAAGAGACAATGAAAACATATCTCTATCATAAAATAAATCTGATTCCCCCAATTCACCTGTTGCCGAAAGGTTAATTCCTAGATGGCTGGTGGCCTGTATCGATAAGCTTACCATCGGATAGAAAGATTCGTAGTCAGGAGAATCAAGAGCATACACCAAGTTATTTTCCTCTACTGGCTCAGGGATGTTAAAAGAAACAATTCCTACAGCTAACTTTGCCTGGGACCATCGACTTAGTTTTATAAATGCCGAGTAATTCAACACATCATGCTTCTGCTGGTGAAACTCATTCCAAAAGGTATAATCAAGATTACCAGACAGCGCTAACCAGGGTAGAATGGTAATCGAAGCTCCAGACGCAAAGCTAGCTGGAATGCTGGCCACATACAGAAATTCTGAGCTGCCATAATTCATGCTAAGCTCATTTGATTCTACAAAATATTTTTGATACCCCATCGTATAATAGATCCCAAGGCGAAACCGATCCTGAAAGTCTAGAATAGCCCCCATACTCCCAGATATGTTATGTGTGGCTTTAGTATCTTCACTATTCCATATAAATGAATGCTTGTAGATATCATCATAAGAGATCATAACTCCAGAGCTGAGAGCGCCACCTAATCTCGGCATATCTATAGACCGACCGACGACGAAGCCATATCTATCAATACTTACTTGACTTCCGTATTCCCAATATTCACCCGTACCTTCTGGTTCTTCAATACTATTAATTTCACCCCCTTCAAGGAGTGTTGAATACCCAAAATGCTTGGTGTATGTTAGGCCCAACCAGGTCTTTCCCAAAGCCATTGCCATACCTGCGGATTGGGGGACATGCTTTCTATCCTCAAGATATTTGAGACTCTCCAGTAATGGATGTTGTATTTCCGAGCGAATGGCATACTGAACACCGAAGGTCAACTTATCGAATGAAGTGATCCCAGCTGGATTCGAAGATCCTAAACTGGAGATATTGACCAAAGTTGCTGGAGAACCAGACTGTGAAGCAAACAGTTGGGGTGTATATCCCTGCCATAGATCAGCTACTTCCTGAGTATCAAAAGTTATAATTTGACCATAGCCACTCCCCAGACTGATGAGAATTATTAATATCAGAGTTGATCCGACTTTAATGTTCTTCATGTTTTTCCTATGCTTCAGCAATTGTTTAAAAATAGTCGCCTTTATAAACTTGAGACGCTCAGACCAATAAAAAACCGGCGACCTGTGGTCCAGGCTTCAGGATCACCCAACTCGCCACCAATCGCCCCATCAGAGCTCATCCATAGAACATTCTGACGATCGAATAAGTTCTTCACATCACCAAAGCCCTCAATTTCATAATTATTAAATAAGACCATTTTAAAGTTCAGTCGGAGATCCGTATTAAAATATGATTTCATCCGGGCATTATTAGGCTCTAAAGGTGCATCATCTGCGGCCAACCAGCCATTCCGACTGGGATAATAAGTGTACGGTCTGGCTGAGTGATATTGCCAGATAACTGCCAAATTTAACTTGTTTGGCGAACCTAGAATAATCGTACTGTTGATCGTATGGCGCTGATCCCAACTTAAATAATATTCCTCACTGGGTGGATTGAAGCCCCAAATTGAGTAATTCAAAACCTCTCCATAACTCGAGCTGGTCCCCTTGGCCGACATAAGCGTATAATGCAATTTGGCACTGAAATAATTCGAGTACCGACGATCCATAGAGACTTCTAATCCTCGACTCCGACCTTGTGGTAAATTGACATACTGGGCAAATCCATCCTGGAGCGATTTACTATCACTTGCCAGAAAAGTCCTGGTGTCAATCATATTGGTAATATCCTTCATAAAGAAGGTTGTCTGAAAGACGAGGTCTTCTGTGAGGGCCGTCTTTAAACCAAATTCATAGGCCACAGTCCTCTCTTGTTCCAATGCAGGATTTCCCAATAACACAGGTTGCTCAGACTGTGTAATATTCCCTAAGCCAGTATAGAGTAAATCAAATAAGGGGATTTGTGAAAAATGACCATAATTTGCATAGGCCCAGGATGTTTCAGTCAGCTGAACAGAAATACCTATCCTGGGACTCAAGCTTTTTAAGGGCTCAGAAACCTTCCAGCCGATCAAGTTTTGACGATAGATTCCCAGGGAATCCAGATACCCACTATATTCTGGATACTCTGCACTTGGATCAAAATAATCAGCCCGCAGTCCCACATTTACGATGATATAATCCTTATCAATTTTGTCCTCGATAAAGGCAGCGAATTGTACTGGTGAATATTCGTACTTATTGGCATAATTTAGTGGGGGTTCTGTAACCAATGGCTTACCCCAAAATGAGAGTTGTGGCTCCCACCGATCCTCCTGCTTATCAATAGCATACCAATGTGTGTTGAGGCCAAATTTAAAGTGATGAAGTCCTATATTTAATTTTGTTTTTAGATCAAGTTGGTGAATCTGTTGGACATTGTCAGCCCAGGTTAACTGTGATCCAGAAGTGATAAAATAATAGTACGGTAGTTGGTATTGATAGAGATCTGTGGATTGGATGCTGTCAGGAGCACTGCCTTCTCCAAGCTGATCTCGAATCTCCGTAAAGTTGTAATTTATCTCATGAAACATGTGCTCATTCGATGTAATCGTATTTTGAAATGAAAGACTATATGAGTCCTCTTGATAAGGTGGCAAACCGGCCAGGTTATACCGCCATCGGAAATTATAATCTCGACTCTCAGCATGGTAAGTTGAGAGACTTACCTGTGATCTCAATTTTGTAGAGAATAAGCGTTCGATCTTCACAAAATTACTTAATGATTGATTGAACCCTTTACCGAAAACAGGCTGCATCTCCTGCCAAAATCGCGTATCCGTTTGATTGTACTCGGATGCCACCAAAACGGAATATTTTCCAAAGGTATTTGAGGCCACCAGAGATGTGAGTAATTCATTGTCCTTCTCCCACTCCGGCAAACCATCATATCGAACCAAAGCATTGAACTCGAGAGAATCTCCAGGACGTTTGGTGTTCACACTTACCACTCCGGACATGCTATTGCCATATTCGGCTGAAAAGCCTCCTGTTTGAACTGTGATCACTTCGAGAGCACTGACAGGGAGATGAGCACGGTTGATTCCCGTGACTTGATCTCGAACCGAAACACCATCAAGATAATAACCGATTTCAGTTTGTTTCCCGCCACGAATATGACCATCTAAAGTCACTCCCGGGACCAATTGAATTATTTCATCAACTTTATAAATAGGAAGTTCCCGAATACTGGATTGGTCAAAGATATGTTCGCTGGATGTAATATCTGGCTGGATCAATGGTCGTTCTGAGGAGACAATCACCACATCACCCTCGATGATACTAGACTTTAAATTTATGGTAACGTTGGTTACATGATCAGGCAAAACCTGAACATCTTCCAACTGAACACTCCCATACCCAATCATGTGAAAGGTGAGGGTATACTTACCAATAGGCAATCGATCGATATAGAATCGCCCATCAGAATCACTCACAGCCCCCCGAGGTGTATCTTTAACAATTATATTTACGCCAACTAAGGTTTGATCATCACCTGTTACCGAGCCTTTAATTGAGCCATAAAAAGCTGAGAACCCAATACTTGAGAATACGAGAAGACTAAGGATTACACGGATCATATAGCCACCCTTCATCACAGAAATTGACGCTGAATTTTCGTTCGGGATAATAGTAGATAATTGCCACTTTAAGTGTGTCACTTAGAATAGGTTCATATTCATCAAATATTTTTACCTTTGCATGAGCCAACACCTGAATGGGTAAGTCAAAGCGGGGTACCGTATCAAATTCTGTGCTGGATTCTAGGCAGAATTGATAATAGCCAATCAGTCCACAGGGAGCTTTGGTAGAATCTCGATATTCAGAAAGTCTGGTATTGGTATAATGATCCAACTCATAGATACTTTCATCACCATTTTTGGTCTGCCTCCAGGTAAGAGAATCTGCTGCATAGATAGCATACTCATGTCCAGGATGGATCAATAGCTGATCCGTGTGTGTCAAATCATTAAAGATTAAAGTATCAGCCCAGAGGTGATTGGACTCTTCTAAATAGAGCTCAATTTGGATTAATTTATTTCCATCGATGACTTCATCGATCTCATTGGTTACAGATACTCGAAAGGGAACCTGCCATTTAGTCGATTCTAAAAAATCAGTATAATTGATACCATTGATCAAGCTGTATCGATCTAAGTATTGATGATACTGTATGTAGTCCAGCTCATCATCCGTAATCGAAATCTTGGCACTCAGAGGTTCCAGCATTGGGGGATCTCCCACTATGGGCTCATCACCACAGGAAACCAATATTACCACAGAGAAATACAATAAATACCTAATAAGTTCCATTATCACCACCCGATGCCCAATGTGAAATAATGCGTATCCCCAAAGAGATACCAGGGTACATAGGCATAGCTTAAAGAAAACCACTGGCTACTGGAAACAGCCCAACGGTATGAAACAGCCGTTTTGAGTTTAGCATTCTCGGTCAGAATATCTTGACCAACCATCACATTAAGATTTTTGATAAGCTGCATCTTAAGACTCAAGCTCAACTCAGCTGGATCTGTAGCTGAATCAGTGAGCCCCACTCCAACGTGAAGCGGCAAAACCTTTGATTTAATCAATCCATCCTCACCATTGAGTCGAAATTCCCATCCATACATCCGCTGAACAGGGAGTTCCCAACTCTGAGTTGAATATTCAATATTGTCCTCAACAGTAAGATCTGAACCGCGCATACGCATATCTTCACCGACATTCCCCAGTACAATGCTAAAAGATGAATAAATATCGGGCATGCGAAATATCAAGCCTAAATCCAGGGCTGTTGAGTTTGCAGTCAACTCCAATGTACTTTCTTGAATATATTTTAGCGTTCCCCCGAGATAAACATTATCTAGCATTTGCTGCCCATAGCTCAGAGCAATCACACCCGAAGTATATGTGAACGTATCCTCATCCCCATAGGGATTTTGGATGCTGGTTTTTAGGATATCTCCACTTTGGAATGTATTCAGGCTTATTCCCACACTTTTCCCGGGTGAGATTGTATGAAAATAGCGGGTGGATGTGTAGAGTTGTTCCATAAACATGGGGATAGCTGTGACATCACCACCATCGCCAGCTAAAGTGCCCAAGGCGGCTGGTTGCCAATACCAGTTGGTTGGATTTGCCTGGTTCCCAACGACTGGGCCAAGCGTTGCCAATTCAATGGTGAAGGGAAGCTGCAATATCTGAGCTGCAGAAGTGCC
>Ga0307989_1001727_pt1 | contig 11213 bp, 10 predicted proteins | sample EllFjometagen185_FD_203164 | JGI IMG/M metagenome (GOLD analysis project Ga0307989, IMG submission 203164) | Marine microbial communities from Ellis Fjord, Antarctic Ocean - #185 | ecosystem: Environmental > Aquatic > Marine > Unclassified | place: Southern Ocean | collected 2014-10-08 | reverse complement strand
TATTTAGAGATTCAAGGCGACTCATAATAACTGAGTGGCGGTTAAACTCACCATATGGTATCAGTCCTTTTATGTTTTCAATTACACTAAGAGAGTTTTCAACCTCGAACTCATGGTTTAAAATGTGCTTTAGAATAAAAGCATCAAAATGCTCCAGTGGTCCAACTATATTTACAAATTGCATTCTCATTACAGGCATCTGTAATTCTCCTTAAAACCCAAACCCGACAACAAACTTTTTAATTTTATCGGGTCTCAGGCCATATCTTATTCCCTCAATAATGGAAATTATATTGGACAGTTCATACTCTTTCATATGTATATAGTCAACAGCAACGGAAACCGTCATGGGATATCTTCTAAAAAGCTTCATATGCACATTATACATATATTCAGCAAAATTTACTTCAAAAAATTCGTCAATTTCGCGCTGGAAAATTTCTGAATATTTTGTGGTTGATACTATATCTGTAAATTTTTCAAGATCATCAGTTTCCACGAGCCGTCTCAGGGTTTCTTTTCTAATCCCCATATTATACGGAAGCACATAAGTATTGATTATTTCGTGAGGCAGGTTATAGTATTTTTTACATCTGTATATCCAAAGAAGGTTAAGTACATCTGTTTTAATTCCAAAAGATTCTTCAAGCGGTACCTTGTCATTTCCCTTAAGATATTTTTTCATATTTTTTCTAAGATACTTAAAGTAGTTTAAATCAAGAACCATTTCAACATTAAAGAGATTCAATTTAACATTTGGTGCTGCAAATGGCTTAAGCACCGAGTAGTACTCTGTTCCCTCAAGGTTGTTAATAAATTCCATGCTGTCTTTGGATTTTAATAGACGGTGGAAATCCAGTGATGCATTGTCTTTTAAAAACAGTAGAAAACCTTCTGCAGACATCACATTTCCCACTGTTTCAAGGCGTCTGAATATAATTTTAAGGCTTTCTGTTTCATATTTTTTGTAGGTGCTTTGTAAGAATTTACGTGCATTACCGGATGTAAACTTCAAAAACCGAGAATATTCTTTCATTATGTCGGTTTTTATAATGTTTTCAAGCTGTCCCCTGTGAATATTATGTTCGTCCACATTGCTTAAAACATCTATATAGTGAGTAGAGGTCTTTAAATACCTCGTAATTTCTGCTACGCTGTTTTTTTCAATTAGTTCTTCATAATCCTGTTTTGTAAGAAGTTTACCATATGATGCGCGCGCTTTTGCAGCAAGGGCTCCGTATGTGAATAAGCTAAGATCCAATTTCTTCACTTCCGATTATAATTTTAAAAACTACATCGGCCCAGGCATCCCTGTTTTCTTTGTAGAATTCTTCCATTTCAACCAATTGCTTTTCCGCTGCTTTATTAATTCTGGTCAGACTGGTGTTGGCATCTTTTGCTTCTTCAATATCAAGCTGCTTAAGTTTTGACTTAACCATATCGTTGATATCATCCTGCATCTTTTTGATGTCCTTCTTCAATTGATCTTCAAGGCGGCTCTTTTCATTTTTGCCGTCTTCAATTATTTCGTTTGCTTTGTTCTCTATATCAAGAATACTTCCAATTACATCTTTCATTTTACCTCACCGGAAATCCTTCCGAATAAATAAATTCTGTTCATAATTATACACCTAATAAAACTTACTATCAAGAAGCCTATGCTTCAAGATAGTGTCAATTTAACCTTGCCTTATCGCTGTGAAACATCTCGTGAAACTCTTACACTCCCCAAACTCTTCGTGAAACCTCCCGTGAAACCCCAAAAATGAAAATTGTCCCTAGGGACAAATCGACAAAAAAATGAAAATTATCCCTAGGGACAATTTTCATTTTGCAAGTTGTATTTACAGATTATTTGGGTTTTTTAAGTCTGGGAATAAGCATTGGGACTGTTTTTTTGTATTCTACGTAGGTCGGGCGTTTTTGCAAAACATATTTTTCCATCATAGGAATGCTAATAAAAACAAAGAGAATCGTCATTGCTACAGGACCTATCACTGTTATCCAATAACCAGGTGCGCTACCCATGAGTATAATCCATATTCCCCACCAAAGACTAACCTCTCCTAAATAATTAGGATGTCGCGAATACTTCCAAAGCCCCGTGTTAATGCAATTTCCCCGGTTATTCTCATTACTTCTAAAAATCGCCATTTGTCTATCTGACACAAATTGAAGTATCGCTGCCATTAAACAAACTAGAAAACCGGTAATACTAATAATATTTAATTGCTGAGAATTATTAATTATATAGTAAGCAGGAACCATCCCAAGAAACACAAAAATAGTAGGCATCATATTAATACCACCAAGATTGGTGATAAACCATATATCAGGATTCTTTTCTTTTAACATAGTATAACGCCAATCCTGATGACTTAACCCTTTCCATCCAATTACCCAGTTTAAAGTCAGTCGAATTCCCCAAATTGTAATTGCTACTATAAGCATAATATCCAGTACTCCTACCGGAGAGCCTTTTACAATTACCCAAAATGGTATTACCAATACAGGAACAATGCTCCAATACGGGTCATAAAGACTGGCATTTTTAAATATGAGTCCTGTTCCCCACACTATAAAGGTAGCTGCAACATCAGCTAACAACGTAGCTATCAGTACCCCGATATTTCTAAAGGATATGAAAGCTGCTGTCGCAACAATAAAAGCAACGGCATAAACCAATACAACAAGCATAAGCGATCCTGTTTTTGTGTATAATTTTTTTCTCATGAAATTCCCCCATCGAACAATCTGCTATTATCTTATCTGATTTTATAAAAGTGGGCAAATAGGCTGTTTTTGCTTTATTATATATATAATGTATATAGCGGAGGTTCAAAATGGGGATAATACAGAAAAACAATCTTGAAAAATATCAAATAACTCACAGAAGCTGGCAGGGAATTCCATCAATGGATATTGACCAAAATGGAACACTGTATGCTTCTTGGTATAGTGGTGGAACCGGAGAAGGAACCGACAATTATGCTATCCTACAAAATAGCACTGATAATGGTCTCTCTTTCAATCACCCTTTAGCTATTGTATCTCCCAAGGAAAATACCAGGGCATATGACCCATCCGTTTTTACTGACCCTTTCGGACGGGTGCATTGGTTCTGGGCACAAAGCAATGGTATGTATGATGGTAGCTGCGGAGTGTGGGATTGTATTGTTAATAATGAGAGCTTCACCGAACCGAAACGTATTTGTGATGGTATTATGATGAATAAGCCTACCGTTCTTAGTAATGGTAGTTGGCTTTTACCTGTTTCGCTTTGGGATATGAACCCATACTTTAAAAAACCAGGAGATATCGAAGTAGATAAAAACAAAGTTAGGGCTGGAAGCTATGCTGTTATAAGCAATGACAACGGAACTAGTTATAATATTCAGGGGCTGGCGCATCCTGACCAACCAAGCTGTGATGAGCACATGATAATTGAAAAAGGTGACGGTTCACTGTGGATGCTGATTCGTGTAAAATATGGAATCGCAGAGAGTTTCTCATATGATACCGGTAAAACATGGTCTCCCTCTAAACCTTCGTCTATAGCATCACCTGTTTCCCGCTTTTTTATAAGAAGAATGCCCTCCGGTCGGCTTTTATTAATAAACCACCATAAATTTATTGACAATGAAAATATTCACTTAAGAAGAAACAACCTAACAGCTATGCTTAGTGATGACGATGGGAAAACTTGGCCGCATCAATTACTTTTAGATGAAAGAAATTCGGTTTCTTATCCTGATGCTGCAATAAGACCTAATGGCGAAATAAATGTTATATATGACCGTGATCGTTATGGAGTAAGTGAAATCTTAACCGCACGCATTACCGAAGATGAAATTATCGCTGGCACTATTTCAGACCCGAAATCTTATCTTAAGAATATAATATCCTCCATCCACCCCCTCCTCTGACCCAATAATTACAATTTGCCCCCGGGGGCAAAATGTAACTTGGTAAAAAACCCCGATGGCTTTTCTAAAAGTTGTTATATTTATTTAGTAACCCATTAAAAAATGATCAAGTTAATGTATACTTAATGTAAGTGTTTTTTGGAGGTAATCTAATATGGATGATAAAAATAATATTCAAATATTTGAAAACAAAAAAATTCGAACTGAATGGGATAAGGAAAAAGAAAATTGGTATTTTTCAATAGTGGATGCTATAAATATTTTAACAGAAAGCAAAGAACCAAGGCGATATTGGAGTGATTTAAAAATTAAATTAAAAAAGGAAGGAAATGAAACGTACGATAAAATCGTACAGTTGAAAATGACTGCTGCAGATGGGAAAATGCGATTAACAGATGTTGCAGATACAGAACAGCTTTTACGTATCATCCAATCAATTCCATCGCCTAAAGCAGAGCCATTTAAAATGTGGTTAGCCCGTGTGGGAAGAGAGAGGATAGATGAAACTATAGATCCTGAGCTTACTATAGACAGGGCATTAAAGACTTATCTAAAAAAGGGATACTCACGTGAATGGATAAACCAAAGATTGCAAGCAATCCAAGTGCGAAAAGAATTAGCCGATGAGTGGGATGATAGAGGTGTTAAGCAAGGAATTGAATATGCCATACTTACAGATGAAATTACAAAAGCATGGGCAGGCTTAAACACAAAACAATATAAAAATTATAAGGGTCTTAAAAAAGAGAATTTAAGAGATAATATGTCTACATTGGAACTTGTGTTAAATATGTTGGCAGAAGCTACAACTACCGAACTTTCAAAAAATGTTAAACCAAAAAGCTTTAATGAGAATAGAGAAGTAGCACTAAAAGGTGGTACCATCGCAGGAAATGCCCGTAAAGAAATTGAGGATACTACAGGAAAACCTGTTCTTACGAAAAAGAATTCTGTCGATTTTACTAAGGTTATAGCGGATATCATCTCTGATGAAAAAGACAAAGGAAAATAGAAAGTAAATTGCAGACAAAAATAAAAGTTGCGTTTAGGTGACTGGGTTTGACAATATGGCCACAGCACTTCATACTTGTATTTGCGTATTTATATGTTTTCATATAAATATGCAAATATTTAGGAAAGGAGAAAACAAAATGGAAAACATTAACGAACTGAGACTGGCCGTTTTGATTGACGCCGACAATATACCATACAAGAATGTTAAGGTAATGATGGAAGAAATCGCAAGGTACGGTACACCCACCTTTAAAAGGATTTATGGAGACTGGACTAGACCCAACCTATCAGGTTGGAAAAAAGTTCTTCTCGAAAACTCCATTACCCCAATTCAGCAATATGCATATACAACGGGGAAAAACGCAACAGACTCAGCCATGATAATTGATGCAATGGATATTTTATATTCTGGTAAAGTAGATGGATTCTGCCTAGTTTCCAGTGACAGCGATTTCACGCGTCTTGCAACAAGATTAAGAGAAGCGGGAATGAAAGTTTATGGAATAGGTGAACAGAAAACCCCTATGGCTTTTATATCAGCCTGTGATAAATTTATTTATCTTGAAATACTTGCCCCACCCGAAGAAGAAGAAGTTGATAAGGGAAAAAGCAAAACTGGCAAAAAACCCACAGCAAAGCGTTTTTCTCGTAAATTGGCTGGAAATAAACTTCCAAAGAATATAACAAAATTAATCAAAACATCAATTGAAGATGTCGCCGACGAAAACGGTTGGGCATTTCTTGGAGATGTAGGTAACCTGATTATGAAAAAGCAACCTGATTTCGATCCACGTAATTTTGGTTTTATGAAACTTACTCCCCTTATACGGGCAGTTGATGGAATTGAAATTGATGAACGGGAAACTTCGAATCGGCATGTTAAACACATTTACATCAAAGAAAGCTAATCTTTAAAATGAACACAACTGCCGGTAATACCGGCAGTTGTCTTATAAAGGAGAGAACTATGAAATATGAAGTGGCAAAATCAGACTGGGGTTTTAGAAACAGAAAAACAGATCAAATGAAAGGTGTTCCCATGCCGTCATTTGAAAATCCATACCCGGAAGATGCCGTATTAGTCGACCTTATTTCACATAATGAAATCAAAATCGGCAAATCTGAAGTTTACAACACTATAGTTAAGCGACGTTCTCGCAGGCGGTTCAAAGATGAAGCTCTTACCCTTGAAGAACTAAGCTATCTTCTACTTTCTACGCAGGGTATTATTAATCCCAATAAACCACGGTTTCGCACAGTTCCCTCCGGTGGCGCGCGTCATGGTTTTGAAACATATCTGTATATAGAAAGAGTTGAGACAATTGAAGCCGGACTTTACAGATATCTTCCCATTGAACACAAATTACAATATCTCGGAGAAAACTTAAAAGAAAAACTTACACATGCGCTTGCTGAGCAGGATTTTAAACCAGCAGTAACTTTTATATGGACAGTTGTCCCCTATAGAATCGCCTGGAGATACGATGGCGCTGAAGAAAAACTCGCCTTACTAGATGTTGGTCACGTATGTCAAAACCTCTACATTGCCTGTGAGGCCGAAGGTATGGGAACCTGTGCAATCGGCGCCTATATGCAGAAACCTCTTGATGAATTCTTAGGCGTTGACGGAGAAACTGAGTTTTCAATATACGCATCACCGGTCGGAAAAATTTAGCAATTCAAACCATCATCCCATGGATGATTAAACGATTTTTTAGGAGAAGATTAATTTGGATATAAAAGAAACTTTTATTAGTAAAGAAACAGTTTATAATGGTAAGTTTATTTCTGTTGAGAAACGTATCTATGAACTCTGTAATGGCAAAGAAGCACAGAGGGATATTGTTGTTCACCCTGAGGCCTGTGCCGTGGTTGCACTTAATTCTAATGGAGATATCTATTTAGTTGAACAATATAGGGCTGCTTTCGATAAAATTCTGCTTGAAATCCCGGCTGGCAAACTTGACCCTGGAGAAACTCCCAAGGAATGTCTTATAAGGGAATTAAAAGAGGAAACAGGTCTTACCGCTGGAAAAATCAGCCACCTTACATCTATTGCAGTAAGTCCCGGTTTTTGTACAGAAATTATTCATATATACCTTGCTGAAGATTTAACCGAAGGAGAAACTAATCCTGATGATGATGAGTATCTGCTTGTTTCAAAAATGAGTTTAAAAGATGCAAAAAAAGCTGTGTCAGAAGGAACGTTTAGTGATGCAAAAACAATCACAGGCGTTTTGCTTACCTGTGACTATAAGGGTATATAGATTTATACTCTGAATAACGGATTTATATCTTCATCTGTTAACTTCAATTCATCAATATATGGCTGGATTTTTTTCAACCTATCCAGATCTTCAAGGGAATGCGCATCACTTCCAAAGTGGAATTTACAACCCGTTTCTTTTGCTATAGTAAATATCCGCATAAAAGATTCATCTGTAAATCCATCTGTACCCCGGTTATAGTTGTTTGCAAAAGTACATGAATTTATTTCAATGCTTACACCTTTTTCTTTTGCCATAGAAAAGCTCTCATTCAATTCTTCCCGCGAAATAGAATTTAAAATCTTATCTCCTATTTCCATGAACCCTAGTGGTAAAAATGGGTGGCATATTCCCGTTGCTACATCGAAGGTTAAAACTTCTTTAAACCGTTTAGCAAGTTCTCGGGCCAGCTGCATAGGCGTCTCCAACCCGTTTTCTTTAGCAAACGCTGTTATTGTATGGTTTGTCGGAACAAGAACATGATCAAATTTGGCAGCAGTTTCTTTTGAAATCCCTACTTTACCATTACCGTAATATTCTGTTTCTACCCCAAACAATATCTTGATGTCTTCAACTTTATCAGGCATCATGCTGTGAATTTTTTGAATATGAACAAAATCCTGATGGCGATAAACATTGTTATCTCCACCAGGCATTGTTTTATCCCAGAAATGATCTGTGAATGCCAGAACCTTAATACCATTAGCTTTTGATTTCTCTATGATAGCAGGCGGTAAAAACTCCGGATCATTTGAACATCTGGACAGATATGTGTGCATATGTACATCATGTTGTATTTTCATGTTAGTCTGCTTTTAGGAAGTTTCCACCCTTATCGGTGAAAGAACCAACTGCAATCATTATTATATCTACTATAACGCCTATTCCGAAGAGCCCGGCAGTTAATAGATAAAGTATACCTGTTCCCGTTTTACCCACATAGAATCTGTGAATGCCTAATCCTCCGAGAAAGATACAAAGGAGCAATGTCACAATCCAAGTTTTTTCTGATTTCATAATAGCCTCCTGTTTTTTATTATCTACATTATATTGTTTTAAAATATTAAAAACAATAAGTACTAAAAAAATTTATCGTTCTCTTCCAGCTACTATTTAATAGTGATTAAGCGACTAACCCTAAAATTAGTAGCTTTACTTGTCCTTTGTTTCGTGGTGCCTTTGTTAGCGGAAAAACTCTATAGTTCCACCCTTGAATTATAATTTACGTATCTATCTATCACCGTTTACTTGTTTTTACTATTAAACAAACGGTTTGCGACATATACTGTGGACTTGTTTTTGGTTTTCAACCGCCCAATACCGTTCCTCGAACGTCGTTCTGTAGTATGTCATTAAAAAAACACCCCGCCGAAGCGAGGTGTTTAATTTTAACTTTTGATTAAAGTTGATTGATTAATCTATTGTGTCTAAGTATGTTGCTGTAATTGAACCATCCCACTTAACTATGTTGTATGCCCGCACAGTTGTTCCAACAAGCCAAGAATCAGTACTAAAGTATGTTACTGGCACATCGCCTGATCTAGATGCATTAAGAGCATCGTATGTAAGTGCTACACCATACTGATCTTTGTATGTGAACATTGAAGCGAAAGCTCCAGGAGCAGCTGTATTTTTCGCTTTCTCTTTTACTGTTACACAGTCTGGAGCTGTTTTGCTAAGAGTCACTTCAGCTGCAGCAACGGCTACACCGTTCTGCCATGCCATGACTGTCGTTGTTCCGTCAACAGCAGCAGTCGCCCGAAGCTCATTTCCAACTACGTTTATACCACCTGAAGCGGTAATAACATCAAGTACGTCCGGTACTCCATCTGCTGGTGTAGTATCAACAAGTACAACGGCCATCTCGCCATATTTACCAGTTACTACGGCTGTTTTATAGTAATTAGCTGCTGCAGGAGAAACCTGACCAAGGTCAAATGTGCTACCTGTGTACATTGTTCCGGTGATTGGTGTTATTGCAAATCCGTCTATGTCTTCACTTTCAACAAGAGTGTAAGTAAATTGATATGCGGATACTGCTTGTGATGTTCCTCCAACAGTAATACTAGCTACGAATGTTTCAGCTTTGGTATCTTTGTCATCATCAATCGTTGCAACAGTAAATGAATGAGGTGAAGGAACTTCAGTAAGAGTAAACCCAACCAAGGCGGCTTTGCTAACAACTTTAAAGTCGTAAGTGCCTGTGAATGGGTTGGTTGTATATGTTCTGCCATACTGGTCAATTACTGTTAAGTCAGCAGCAACAATTGAATCTTCTGTGCCTTCTTCCAAGCCACCAGGAGCTTTAACTCCGGTAATCTGGAATGGGTATGCAGCTGCGTTAACAGTTACATCAAATGTTCCCTGGAATATTCCATTAAGGAAATAATAAACAGTTGAGTTTCCGGCATCATCAGGAGTGAATCCTATTACGTTTGAAGCTGATACAGCTGATGGTGTTCCGAAAATATCAACGGTTGCTGTGAATGTAAGTGCTCCTACTGGAACAGCCATAACGTTTCCGTATTGGTCCAAACCGGCTACTGCGAAGGTTGTAGCTTCGTTGTCATAAAGAGCTTCGTCAGGTCCAGAGGTCATAGCAGAAGTTAATACAGGAGTTGCATATACAGTTATTAGTTCTGAGGTAACTATAACAGCCTGATCCGGAATAACTAATGTAATCATTACTGTTCCTGCAGACAATGCGTCAAATACTAAATCTCCAGCTGCGTTTGGTCCAGTTGCAACAACTGCTGCTGGATCAATAATAGCACTGTTAGAAGAAAGAACCTGAACTTTGTTTGCATAAGTTGTTCCGGTAGTAACGTCAGTAGATGAAAGTATAAATGCATTTCCATACTGGTCAACAGCTGTAACGTCAAGTACATTTGCTAATGTGCTTTGGAACAATGTTGTCTGTACAACTGTACCTATTTTACCAAGTGTTACTCCACCGATTTCAAGTCCTGCAATGTATGGAGCTTCCCTAACTACAACAGTACCTGAAACAGTTAGCATTGAAGTTGGGTCATATACGAATATATAAACTTCTGCGCCGGCTTTTGCGGCAACTGTTGTTCCACTAACTACTGTATCAGGAGTAATTTTAAGTGTTGTGCTTACTGCTGGTGTAAATACATAACCAGTTGTCTGATTAAATACACTGTAATTTGTGCCAGAAAGTGACATTGCGTCGCCATACTGGTCAAGAAGCTGAACTTTTAGGTCCTGTGCTCCTGCGTCATATATTGTGTCAACGCCGATTGCCAAATCAACAGCATGACGTGCTACAACTACAAATTCTGCTGTTTCATCGTCTACTGCTACGGTATATGTTCCTGCAGGAAGATTGAAGAGAGCAGTAAGTGTAATTGTATTATCTACAACTGCTTCGTCAACGTTATATGCAGCTGTTCCCTTTTTGAGGGTTACTACTGCATCGCCAGGTACGTCTATACTCATTTCTACTGTAACTTCGTTTATAGCTGAAGCATAAGCTGCTACGATAACGAGAGCTTCTTCTTCAACTACGAAACCTGCTGCTACAGCATCAGCTGCATCGATAACGCCGTCAATCACGAGCTGTGAAAGAAGTGTTACGTCTGTTACTGAATTTGTTTTTGTTCCAAGAGCTTCCATAATAGCTACTGCGAGGTCTTCAACAATAAGGTCATCATCAGCTTTGTCTTCCAAAGCGGTGAGTCCTACGGTTGCTGCCATATCCATAACGTCTGCATACATGAAATCAACGCCTTCAACGTATCCGAGAGATACGAGAAGAATTTTTGTGAATTCCATTCCTGTGATTGCTGCGTTAGGTAAGAAAGTACCATCTTCATAACCATTCCAACCTGAGGCTGGTGTAGCTTTTAAGAACTCGAGTACTGGCTGCCAGAAAGCTGTTGCGTCTGCAGCGTCGGTGAATGTTTCTTCGCCGTCGAATGCAAGAGCAGCTGCTTCGTTGCCTTCAAGTCTCAAGTCAATTAAAGCTGCCTGAGCTCTAGTT
>Ga0307989_1001726_pt1 | contig 11215 bp, 14 predicted proteins | sample EllFjometagen185_FD_203164 | JGI IMG/M metagenome (GOLD analysis project Ga0307989, IMG submission 203164) | Marine microbial communities from Ellis Fjord, Antarctic Ocean - #185 | ecosystem: Environmental > Aquatic > Marine > Unclassified | place: Southern Ocean | collected 2014-10-08 | reverse complement strand
TGTCCAAGGATTTGAATCTGGATCTATTCTGAGTTCGACATTCCTTGTTCGGTGTTCTTACTTCGTTCGGCCCGGGTGGTGGAATTGGTAGACACAAGGGACTTAAAATCCCTCGGCCCTTAAAGCCATGCCGGTTCGATTCCGGCCCCGGGTACACTCGCAACAGACTGATACACACACACTTACGATAATCACTGAAACATCATTTCTATCGTATCCTGACAGGTAAATGTTGCCTAGATGTGCACCATTTACCATCATTTACCACCATATCTGCGCATGAGGAGCGCATGGTGAATCATGATTCCGTGCATTTATGAAGCTAACTGCCATTGCAACCGAGTACTTGGTTCCGATACCCTTGGAATTGCTTTATCCAAGGCTTCCGACATCTCAGCATAGTTTCGTTGGACCAGATCGGCATAGTGCCGTTCCGTGACTGTAACACTCGAATGCCCGAGGAATTTACTAACTCCGTATATTGATATTCCACTTTGCACTAGTAGTGCTCCTGCGGTTTTGCGCAATGAGTGAAGACCTGTATCTTTGATCCCAACCCTCTTATAGTATTTCCTTACTATTCGGCTGTAAACATACTCGTATTTGTATGGAAACGGAGCTGGCAGATGTCTACGCCTCTGGAGAATGTCCCTAGTTGTATCATTCAGGCCAACCTGTCTTGTCTTATCACCCTTTCCTGAAAGTTCAATATAATCATCTTTGATACTGTCCCATGTAAACAACGGTGGTAGAATCTCCTTGGCCCTTGCACCTGTATGTAAATAGAACAGTAGAATATCCATTACATCCGCATCATCAGCTAATGTAATCGCTTGAAACAACAACCCTAACTCACTAGTACTCAGGGATCTAACATCTCTGAGTCGAACTTTGACTTGCTTAACACCAGTGTAGGGGCTTTTTGTGATATATTCCATGCGAACACAGTAATTCAAGAAAGCGCGGAGATGTCGTAGGTCTATATTAACACCAGCAGGAGTACAGGTTTCCAGTCTGAATGCTTTGTACTTTTCAATATCAGAGTATGATACATCGCTGATGGACTTATCCTCTGAGAAATAGTTCACTACAGTCCTCAAGGATGTCGTATACCGTTTAACTGTACTCTCTTTCTTTCCGGATCTACGAAGATTCTTCAGGTAAGTGCCTACCAATTTGGCAACATATTCCTTTCTCACCGGTGGTGGTTTAATTCCATTCTTGATATCCTGGACTTCTATCTCCAACCTGTATAGAATATCTTGTGCTTTTTGCTTATCCCCAATAATAATACGGGATCTGCGTTCACCTATATGGTCATGGTAGTAGATTCTGTGTGATTCTCTTCCATCTTTACGGTTATGTTTAGTTATCGATGACATTTCTTACCTCATTTATTCTTTCACTAGGATGTTTAGGGTTTCTTCATCGAGGCTTGATACCTCGACTATGTATTCACTTATTGCCTCAGCTGGGATTCGAACTGATTTGCCAACTTTGACATAACGGATCTCACGTTTCTCTACTCGCCTGCGCCAACTTGATAAGGATGTATCGGTGAGCTCGGCCACTGATTGTAGGGAGTACAACTTTCCTATCCGGGGTGAACCACATGTTGGGCAATATCTTACGGGTTTCTTCTTAGGAACAGACACTATACGCTCCGAACGTTAATGACTAGGCTCTCAGGGCGATAAACCGGGGTAGAGTACTCTCTCCCACCCCGGTCTGTGTCTGGCAATACGATAATTGTTCTCAAAATAGCCAACCAGATCTCTTACTTGATAGTCATGATTGGCTGTCGAAGGCTGGAACCAGTTTGATCTGTGATTGTAGTGCAGAATATGATATCCGCACTGATCGACCAATCTGCACATAATCAATGTCCCGGGCTTTTATTCGGGAGCGCCAGTACTCAACAGACATTGAGGTTATATCCGCAACTTGCTTCAAAGTCAGGTATTTGTGCATAGGCGTATCGACATTTAGATCACTCACTGACGCCTCCCAGAATGAATTGTGAAAGCCAAGTTCTATGAAAGATGAGCTTCCCTGTTGTTCCATTACTGCGGGCACTTTTTAGACGGCCTGATGCGACAGCTGCTCTTAATAGACTTGCACTTAACCTGGTGAATTCTTGGGCTTCCTTGAGTGTGAACCACTCTTGATTTACTTCTGGATTCATATTTGAACCCTCCACATGACAATTGCGAGGTAGGTTGTTCTATCCTCACATATGTTATGGCACAGTTCAAATGAGCTTTCGGTATATCCCCCCCTATCCTATTGAATCGGCATGAAATATCTCTATTTGATCTATTCCAGTCTCCATCAAATGAAATGAACACACCTACCCCCCTTGCATCATTTAGGACAGCAATCAGGTTCTATTAAGTTTTAGTATTAATTGATCTGAGAAGGTGGGATTCTATAGAGTAGGTGAAAATGGGACCTGATCGTTCTCCCACTCACCCCAGGGTAGCTTTTGGAGTGCAGGTGCAGGTGTTACACTGTTTTCAGGAGAGATTTCCCGGTGGGAAGGAGCGCAACTATTAGAGTAGACGATGATCTGCAAAGCTAAAGTATTCGCCACCTCCGACAATTATATGATCTAATATCTCCACATCGATGGCGCTCAACCCTGTCTGGAGTTTCTTTGTCACAGCACGGTCGCTGGACGATGGAGTTATACAACCCGATGGGTGATTGTGGCTGAGCAACACAGCTCCTGCGCCAAGTTCTATCACCCTCTCGATCACTTCACGAGGATAGACAGCACTGGTGCTGATAGAACCTTCAAACAATACCTCAGTTGCAAGAACCTGGTTTTGTGAATTCAGGAAGCAGACAACGAAACGCTCGCGTTTGGCAGCATCGGCAAAGAATGACCTAAAATGATCTGCTGACTCTCTTGCAGACTTGATAGATTCTCCACCCTGTATGGTAAATCGTTTAACGTATTCAGATAGAATGGCTGAATCGGTGACCTTGGATAAATCCATGGTTTCTCCTTTCGTAATAGTTGAATAATTGTGCTTAAATGGTTGTCACGTTGTTGTAGCGGGTACCTGAACAGGTGTCACCTGATACCATTTAGGAGTAGGTGAAGAGAATATTCTCACTTACTCGCCAATGTCATGATGCATGATGCATGATGCTATGGTTTATGGTGATGGCTTTGGGAGGATCTCCCTATGAAAGTTGTTTGAAGACGAGATAGCACGAAGCAGTGTTAGCTTCGACTGTGTATAACCACAATGGCTCTGTAATCATGTTGTCTTGTCCCGCCCAATCCGGATAGATCATTCTACCAAACATGACCCATAGTTCGTCCTGAGTAAGAATCTTACCGATCATCCCTTGAATCGAAGTTGAAATACTCTGCTTGGCTTTTAAGACTGTAATCCCTGGTCCATATAACCTCTTCATCCGAGCTTCAACTGCGAGTCTTCCAGATGTATCAAACTGTATCTTATTATTATTTAACAAGTTACACCTCCTCAAGTTTAAGTAAGGCAGTGCTTTGTTTTAGGGATAATGATGTTCGTGGAATCCAGTTTGTAGCTGTGATTGGGAAAACAGCCTGAACTTTATACAGTTTCTTGTCAGTTAATATTGAGAGATACTTACGATGAGCTAAGATAGAAGCAAATGTACTGGTTTGACCGATCATCCCACGTTTCATTAACTCTGGTGTTACAACGGGAACATAGATCCCATCAATGAAACCTGAATGTTGTAGATCTTCCATATCCAGTACATGACCGAGTAGGTTTAATGACAACTCTGTCACCATAGCGCCGATCAATAACTGTGTATTCAGTCTTTGTGAAAGATTGAACGCCCAATTACGGATTATTAAGGCAGCATTTTCATAACCAAACCCCGGGTTCAGCTCTGAATCATTACTATAAACTGATCTCCACAATAGCTTTGATCTTGAAATGAACTGAAGCACATCTCGAATCACCTCGTATGAACTATCAGCTTGGTGTTTTGCCCAGAGCACTCGCCCTCGTTCCTTGACCTTATGGTATTGATCTTTGGGAAACTCCTGCACAAGAGCTAAAACCTCTGTTGCTGCTTCGTAGTGTGCTGGCATTTCGTGTGAAACGCCTTCCAAGGCTTGCAGCATCTGTTTGTATTCAGGCACCTCTGTAACAAGCTCACGCCCATTCCTGACATTTAGGACTGCCTTGACGAAGGCACATACATTATCAATATCATCATGGCTGTTTTCAAACAACCACTCGCTGCAATCATCAGGTAAATTCTCCATAATCCAGCCATACCCAGTGAACCGATCAGACCCACTGTTCTTTTTAGTGGCACTAATGCTACGCTGGATAGCTTCAGTCAGTAATAACCTGATCTCCCAAGTCATAAGCTTAGGATCTTGACGGATGATCCTCCGGGCAATCTTGTCATAGATGCCTATCTTGCCACTAAAGTGTCTGATTCGTTCTGTTGCCACCCTTATGGCGGTTTCAGGACTATCCATGTCACTATCAGCGGTAGATTTAAACTGAGTAGTATCAATCCACTTGATATTTGACCAATGAACAGCATGTTTGATTACAACAGGATCTGAACTAAGAACAATTCCATCTCCATCGTTATCGCGTCCAGCCCAAGCAATATACCACTTACCAACCCACCAATGATTAACCTTACCAACATTGAGTTGAATCAGATTTCCATCGATACTATCATCCTTGATAATCTGTACTTTCACTTTCATGATATTATTGTGAACAGGTAACGCTGGAGAGAACAGAAATGCCATTGATCGGATACCAGGATTTAACTCTGGTCCACGGATAATAAACTGAACGCTCTCGTCAATCACACCAAGGGCGACCTTACCAGCAAAGCCTTGTATATCGCATTTACGAAAGACTCTGCCGGCACTGGATATTAGCTGATCATTCAACTGTTGAACGTATGCCGGGAAACCCGTACTGGCTTTAACGAAAGTCTCTTGATTAGGTAACTTCGTTCTTACCGGTAACTCTATCCCTGAGTAATCACATTGCTGTCTGTTCAAGCTGGCGTTCCAAGGTATGTATTGGAATGAATCCATAACCGAGCCACGAACACAAACAGCTTCGCCCTCTGCTCCACTAGGTCGTTTAATCCCACCATAGAATCCGGGCGCAAGACCACTGAGAGTTGAAGATTGGAAGCAGCCCTTAAAGTACGAGCCATCATTGAACCATAGTGTTGTTTGAGTTGCGTCCATTGACAATCCAAGCTCATCTGATAACTCCTGGACCTTATCATCGGAAAGTACACAAACTCCAAGGTCCCAGATTCCTTCTGTGTGAATCTGATTTGGGATTAGTCGAATGCCTTGGAACTTATTGAGCTTGTACCCTTGTCGTTTGAGTCCTGTCGCCAATGTCGTTCTGTCCTGTGGACGTAAAGTCAACCAAGGGGTGATGGAATCAGGTATGGGAATGGTACGGGGCCAGTAGAAACTCTTGTTTGATGTCTCACAAAGCAGATTGAAATGTACGCCATTCCACTGAAGTGTCAGTGGTGCGTGCAATACTCTTTCCTGCCGACCCTCTTCAAACTCATAGTGTTCAAGCGGTTCGTCCTGCCAATACATCACCAGGACATTTTGGAATAAAGTCTGACGACTGTGGATCACCGGAAGTTCAGTTGCAGCACCAGGTGATGGTGATGGGACAATACCTCCCTCCCATCGTACTGGTTCACCGACCTTGGGTTCTTGGTGATACACCACTGCTTTGAAAGCCTGCGAAAGTGTGATCTTTAGGAACTCGACGTCCCTGCTATACAGATAAGCCCTGAGACGTTCACCGAGTTTACTTGAACCGAGCTGGGCAGCAAGGCGCTGGACATCAGATCTGTCAGCTCTTCCAGATTCGATATTGCGTTTAAGGTCAACGAGTTGCCTTGCGAGTGGTACTGGGGTTTGTTGTGCAGTTGTTGTTTGGAGCGACATAGAAATGTCTCCTTGTGTGACCGGTGATGACGGCAGACCGGGTATCCGTGTGTATTTGAGGGGGGTGGGCTCGAAACGAAGCGTATGTAATTATGTATTAGACCTATACCCTCTGCAGGATAACTAAGGTTTCCATGCCCCTATAAGGGAGATGCCAGCCAGGAGACAGGGAACCACTGGGTAATAACGATGTTTCCACCCAACACAGAAGCCGATTCCCTCCGAATCCCGACCATAGAACCTCACATAATGTCCTTAGGGATAGGTAGAAGGGCCAGTATCTCAGCCCACTAACACCATCTATATATATTAAGTACAGTTACTTACGACATACTGAGCACTCTGCATATTTCGTAGTATCAGATTCTCAAGAGTCATCCTGCCACACCTCTTACACAGGAGGTGTGACAAATGAGAACACACGTATACGAGAAGATTTGCCAGCAGATTGAATCAATGGTACCTGATCAGCCGAGACGTTCGGCACTATTTCTAATCTTTAGCGAGCTATTGCAGGGGAATGAACTGGGCATCGATTATTTGACTAAGAGATACGGCACGTTCACTCGTGAGAGTATCGGGCGAAATACCATTCAAAGACTACTTAGACAACTGCAGGACGAGGGGCTCATCAAGATTGATATGTACGGCCATCGAACCACACATCATGCTCACCACTATACCCTAACACCTAATGGACATGAATTGATACAAACATCCTCTAAGGCGTACTGGACATACTACGACTATCAACGGAAACGAAACAGTATCACCAAGGGACATCCTAATCTGAAAGGAGATCATCATGTTCCTGATCAGGATCACTTGGCTGAATGGTTGACAATGCTTCCCTCAGCCAGAGAGACTGACCAATTCCTTGACGGTTTAGTTCAACTTGAATCTCAGACTTTGGTTTATCGCAGATATGAAGCCAATCAACACCCTGCAATGATGAAACGCCTATTCCAGCTTAGGAATCTCCCGAATGGTCAGTTCGAGCTGCGCTACCGGCCTCTTCGTTCAGGTAGGCTTCAAAGCGTTCCGCATACATACATTGGGAAAGACCTGGTGCCATTCATTCGTCCAGCAGAGGATCCGCATTTGAACGATGGTATCCTATTTTCACTTGATTATAGCTCACAAGAACTAAGAATATTAGCCAGCATGCTCCCAGAAACATCACCTATCAACAAATGGGCACAGAATCCCTCAAATCATTTCGCAGAGCTCTTAGATAAGTACGGTATTAAGATACCAAAACCACTCTGGAAAGGATTTATGTATTCGTTTCTATATGGATCCCAGGGAGCTGCGCTTGCAGATGAACTGTCCTATGATGAGGTGATCGGCATGGGCTATTATTCCAAGTGGTCCGCAGCCAGAGCATTAGTATCTGAGTTTACAGCGAAAGTACCTGAAGTAGTTTCACTCCGAGAGCAATTCTCAGAGGAGTTTATCCGAGATCATGCGATTACTGCTCCCGGCGGTGTTACCCGATTTGTGAATATTGAAGATGACCTCACTAAACGAGGAGCAGTTAAGAAGAACAGGGCACGATCAATCCCACTGAGTCATATTATCCAAGGGACAGGAGCATACATCGCCCGTGAGATTGTGGCGCGCAGTCCCCAACTTAGATATTCTAGGCTACATATGCCGATTCATGATGGTTTTGTGTTTTATTGTAAGAATGATTTATACCTGGAAGCTTTGGCGGAAGCAGGGAAGCTCATGAAGGATATCGCTCGCCAGATCATTCAGGGAATTGAGATACCACATAAGATCGAATGGCTTCGTGTTGGCAACAACGCTTGAAGTGCAAGATGCCTATGCACATATTGGCTGGACACTTCCCCGAAACATTCCCGGAGTACTATACGCCTATGCGCAAATAACTATTCTGATTCTTTGTGTTAGAACGGTAAGTCTCCCGATGCATTCGTTTCTTCATCGGCATCATCCATAGTTTCATCAATGACACCCCACCTATTTCGACCAGACAGTTCAGGTCTTTTGCCCCACTTGGATTTATTCAATATGACGACCGCTCGTTCGATTGATTTCCTGTCGTGTCCTCTGAGTGGTTGGATTTTATAGGATAGAGCCCGAAGTTTATTCAACAGTATTGAGACCTCCTCTACTGTGAGCTTGTTGTCCCCACTCAGGTTGGCGAGTCTGCCTTCATGAATGCCAGAACGTAGTGTAGTGATAATGGTATTCAATTGATAGTCTGCATCACTTAATTCATGTATTTCTTCCTCGAAATAGCCATCAAACAATTCACACACTATCTTGGCTTGATTACAGGTCAAGCGATTCTTCCCGCTCAAGTATGCATTCTTTGTTCCCATAGGATTGGTCCAATCAACATTAACTATTAATTTAGTGACTTCTGATCTACACCTCGGACACTTACAATTTATCCTGACAAATGAAATCTGGTATCATTAGATAGAATCAATGAGCTCAAAACTATAACCCTCATATCGTGATTGCATATATATTAAAGAGATATTCATCAACTGAACCAATTGCTGGAGGGGACATATGGCTTCATGGTTATTCCAGGGCAATCCTGACTACTTTGATATCAACCAATACCTTGAACAAAACACAGATATTCTATGGTCTGTGCGTCAACATAAGAGTGAAATTCATGCTGGAGATGATGTATTCATCTGGCGCGCTGCAGGCTCAAAGAAGAGCGTTTCAGGGATTGTAGCCTATGGCAGAGTAATGGATGAACCGCTACTTCGCCTAAATGATGAAGCTTCAATGAAATTGTGGGTGGAACCACAAATCAATAAGAAAGAACTCAGGGTTGCGATCCACATACAGAAAACCTGTTTAGGGAAGCGTGAGGTTGTCAAGAAGGATTGGATCAAGAAGGATCCCATACTCAAAGCACACCAAATCATAACCGTCCGGTCGGGGACTAATTTTCCTCTCAAGCCACGAGAAGCTAAGCGTCTATTACTTCTTGTTCAGCAAACTGGCAAAGACTGGAGTTATACTGACTCTTTGGCAGGGTTGTGGGCATACGCGAAAACCTACAATCAGAGTATTTCGAAGAAGGAAGGATCGCCAGTATCAAAGGTAGCCATCCTTACCGGTCGCACTGTTGAAGGTGTTTACAACAAAGTCATGAACTTTCGGTCAATCGATCCACGGGATGAACGTGCTGGACTTGCAGGGATCAACCAGGGTGACAAGGTAGTTTGGGATGATTTCTATAACCCTGCTACTGAAGATATTGACCTCGCCCGGCTTGAGTCTGCATTCAAGAATGAGTGGGAAGAAGACACATCAATAACGTCCCCCTCAAAACCTATATATGACGACTTCGGAGAGGCTCCAGATGATGACCCTGATGAGCTACGTAAATTCGCAGCCAAGGTCAGAAAAGGACAACCCAAGTTCAGGAAGAACTTATTGAGACTCTACGATAACCGTTGCGCTATTACGGGGACTGGTCCAAAGGAAGTGCTGGAAGCGGTACATATACTCAGCCACGCAGAAACAGGTATTAACAAGACTGAGAATGGTCTACTTCTCCGGGCAGATTTGCATGATTTGTTTGATGCCAACCTACTTAAGATCAACCCAGACACACTCAGGGTTGAACTTGATCCAAAACTAAAGGATACTGGCTATTGGAAACACCAAGGCGTCGAGCTGAGATCCAGGACAGATGGGTCTGAGCCCAACAGGAATTATCTAAGAGAGCAGGGCTAAATGCCAGGAAGTGTTGTATACAAGATTACTTACCCAAATGGTAAGATCTATATTGGTCAAGATCGAACCGATAGTATCAACTATTTTGGTAGTGCCGATAGTAACTTAATTGCAAAAGACTTCACCAGGTCAGAGCGTATGGATTTTACTATTCGGAAAGAGATTCTGTGGGAATCAGATACAGCTGATCGAAGTGAGGTGAGCAAGATTGAGGTCGAATTCATACACAAGTATAAATCAAATAATCCAACCATTGGCTATAACCAATGGCCAAAACTGAAAGATTCATTATGAGCATTCCTGATTATCAATCCATCATGCTACCATTGCTAAACCTGGCCTCAGATAGTCATGAGCATAAATTCTCAACGACTGTAGAAGAACTTTCTGATCAATACGAGCTCACCCAGGAAGAGCGCAGCGAGATGCTTCCAAGTGGTGCCCAAGCTGTTTTCACTAATCGTGTTGGCTGGGCACGATCTTACCTAAAACAAGCTGGTTTAATTGAATCCCCAAAACGTGGGTTCTTCAGGATAACACAGCTGGGATTGGACCTTCTGGGCACTGAGCCAGCAAGGATTGATAACCACTTGCTCCAGAAATACCCTGCCTTTCTTGAATTCAAGAAGAAGAATAATAAGAAACCAAAGACAGAGGTTTCTCATAAACCAGAATCAACCTTTGAAGATGATTCTGATTCACCCGAAGATTCATTAGCCACTGCTTATTTAGATTTACGAAGTTCACTTGAAGCGGAGTTGCTACAAATAGTTAAGGAAGGTTCACCATCATTCTTCGAAAGGCTAGTAGTCGATCTATTGGTTAAGATGGGCTACGGAGGGAATCGACAAGATGCGGGTAAAGCCGTTGGTAAAACAGCTGATGGTGGAATTGATGGCATAATTAAAGAAGACCAACTCGGCTTGGATGTGATCTACTTGCAAGCAAAGAAGTGGGAGAATACAGTTGGGAGACCTGAAATCCAGAAGTTCGCAGGTGCTCTACAAGGACAAAGAGCAAAGAGGGGCGTATTTATTACTACATCCAACTTCTCAAAAGGTGCCATTGAGTATGCAGGAATGATTGAATCAAAGATTGTACTTTTAGATGGAGAAGCCCTTACAAAGCTGATGGTTGACAACAATGTCGGTGTTTCTACGCTGGGACACTATGAGGTCAAGAAGATAGACTTTGATTACTTCGACAATGAGTAAGCCTCATATACCTTTGTATTAAATCCTTCCGGGCAAATATGGCCAAAAGACCTCTATATAGGCAAAATTGTATCACCAGATGCACATGCTGTTTTTGGGATACCTGTAATTAACTGTGGGATAAGGTTTTACGGGATAACGCCGAGGGATTCCTACTCCCTTGGAATTAACATATAATAAAACCAATCAAATACTTGACAGTTACTCAATTAAATATCTATATTATAGCTGTTATTTTGTATATGTGTCACATACGGACAATTCATATTTGACATATTTACGAGTAGATATC
>Ga0307989_1001724_pt1 | contig 11216 bp, 10 predicted proteins | sample EllFjometagen185_FD_203164 | JGI IMG/M metagenome (GOLD analysis project Ga0307989, IMG submission 203164) | Marine microbial communities from Ellis Fjord, Antarctic Ocean - #185 | ecosystem: Environmental > Aquatic > Marine > Unclassified | place: Southern Ocean | collected 2014-10-08 | reverse complement strand
TGGTAATTTGTTGGGTGGAAACTAAAGTATATAAAATGCTTAGTAAAATAAGTGATATGATCTGTCCAATTTGCGGAAAAGATAATAATTGTATGGCTCATCTTGATGAGCCATGTTGGTGTAATAACATGGGAATTCCACAAGAGTTATTAGGTTTAATTCCAAATGATAAAAAGCAAAAGTCATGCATTTGCCTAAAGTGTATACAAGATTTCAAAGATGATCCGGTGAAATTTAAAAGCAAAATCTGATTCTCTATTTCTTTTCAATTCTCTTTGCGTCTTAGTGGCTGTTTTTTCTCTTAATTCTTTGCGTCTTAGCGTACTTTGCGGGTCTCTTTAAAAACAAAATGTATTTCTTTATTTTTTTCTATTCTCTTTGTGTTCTTAGTGTCTTTGTGCCTTAGTGGCTATTCTTTTTCTTAAAAATCAAATAACTTTTCACGCTTCGCATATTTACCAAAATAGACTTTATTAAGGATTTCATTTTTAGTAAGTTCAAGACCATAATCTTCATCAATGATATCAAAGGCAAGAATTCTGGCAGTTTTTAGAAGTTCACGATCTCGGATGATATTCGCATGTTTGAAGATGGGAATTCCAGATTGCTGGGTTCCAAAGAAATCACCGGGACCTCGTATTTCAAGATCTTTTTCGGCAATTTTAAATCCATCATTTGTCTCGATCATAATATTTAATCTTTCCCTGCCTTCTTCACTGATCGGCGGATGAACAATGAGATAACAGTAAGATCTATCAGAACCACGTCCGACCCGACCCCGTAATTGATGCAGTTGGCTAAGCCCGAATCTCTCTGCATGTTCAACTATCATCACTGTTGCATTCGGCACATCTATTCCCACTTCGATTACAGTTGTAGAAACCAGAATATCAAACTCTCCATTCTTGAATTTTTCCATGATAGAGTCTTTATCTTTTGTTTTCATCTTACCATGCAGGAGAGCAATTTTCCGGTTTGGGAAAACATGTGTGCTTAATCTTTCAAATAAAGTTTCTGCATCGAGAAGATCCATTTTTTCTGATTCTTTGATGAGCGGGCAAACAATGTAAACCTGACGTCCCATTTCTAATTGTGATTCCACTTTTTCATAAACTACAGAGCTTTTATTGAAATTGTAATAAGTGGTTTTTATCTCTTTACGGTTAGGGGGAAGTTCGTCGATAATGCTCACATCGAGATCGCCATAAACTGTAAGTGCCAGTGAGCGGGGAATTGGTGTAGCAGAAAGATACATCAAGTCGGGATTACTATTTCTATGGCTGAGTACAGCTCTTTGCTCCACTCCAAAACGATGTTGTTCATCAATTGCAACAAAGCCGGCATTATTAAATTCAACATCTTTTTGAATGAGCGCATGAGTTCCAATAATTATATCAACTTCACCATTTTTAATTTTTTGTTTGAGCTCTGTTTTGGCTTTACTCACACCGCCTTTTAAAAGAGCAATTCTTATCTTTGGTTGGTTAGAAAGCAACTTAGAAATACTATTGAAATGTTGTTCTGCCAGAATCTCCGTAGGAGCCATTAATATAGATTGAAATCCATTTTCGATAGCTAAAAGCATGGCAAAGATGGTCACAATTGTTTTCCCCGAACCAACATCACCCTGAAGTAATCTATTCATTTGTTTTGAGGAAGTCATATCTTCCACAAATTCGCGGATAACTCTTTTTTGGGCATTTGTAAGTTCGAAAGGTAAAGAGTTTTTTAACTTGGTTGTAAATGTTTTTTCCAATGTGAATTTATTTCCATTCTGTTTTTTTTCATGTCCGTATTTACTGCGAGCCAACATTAGTTGAGTGAAGAAAAGTTCCTCAAAGGCAAAACGTATTTTCTCTTGTGGAATTGAATAAGGATGTTGGGTAAAATGGATCTTCTGCAAAGCAGTTTTTCTATCAGGAAAATTGAACTTTTCTGCAATATATGGTGGAAGATTTTCTTCTATTTCATCAGCATAAAGCTCAAATGCTTTATAGATCAAGTTTCGCATTACATTCATGCTAATTTTTTCAGTTAGTGGATAAACCGGAAGTACTGATCTTGTTTTCCAGAAATCCAGCTTCATATCTTCTTCATCTAATATTTCAGTTTGAGGATGAAGAATTTGAGGTGTACCTCTGAATTCTGAAACGATACCACTTACCCAAATCTGTTTTCCATTTTTAAATTGATCTATGAACCAATTTCCAAAACGAAACCAGGTAAGAAAAAGATAATCTTCACCATCTGTTACTACAACATTGAGTTGGGATTTTTTATGGGGTCGCTGTATTTTTTCAACTGATACAATATTACCCACGAAAGAGCAATTTTCAGCAAATTTCAAATCCCGAATTTTAACAGCAGATCTACGATTTATGTAATCACGTGGGAAATGTTCCAATAAATCGCCAATCGTAAAAATATTTAGCTTACTAAGCAGTTTACTTCGGAATTCACCTACACCTTTTAAATATTTTATATCATTATTCAATGCATTCATTACTTCCTCTTAAGACCATAATAATTGCAGATCCATTTTAATAAATTCATTTGCAACACAAAGTAAAGCTAACTAGTTATGAATCAAGATTTTTCTTTTAATATATTTGGAGTTGTACTTGAAACCTATAAATTTATAAAAAAATATTCATTACTCCACCAACAAGTAATGTAGCAACAACCATTATTGCTGATGATTTAAGCATATCCTTGACGCCAAGTTCTTTTAGTAGAACAGTAAATGTGGCAATGCACGGAAAGTACATTGTAAGTACAACCGAGGCGATAACTAGTTGTCCCATGCTCATATTGAGTGGACTAAGCATGCCAATTGCAACATCCTTACGCAGGAAACCAACAATGAGAGCTCCAACTGCTTCTTTGGGAAGACCAAGGATTCCTGTGATTATTGGTTCTGTAAGTTTTCCAATAAAATCTATGATATGAAGTGCATATAAAACATTCATGAAAAGAACCCCAAGCAGCATAAAAGGAATAGCCTCTTTGATGAAAGCGAAAACTCGCATCCAGAGTTTTTTTGATAATACACTAAAGCTTGGAAGTCTGTAAGGCGGTATTTCAACAAAAATTTCAGGGCTTTCACCTTTCATAATCTTATTAAGAAAGAATCCCAATAAAACCCAAACAATGAAGAGTGTTCCAAAAACCATAGATAAAGCAATTGCACCATGTTTCCCAACCAAACCAAATACCATTGCAAGCTGAGCAAAGCAGGGAACAGCAATAGCCATCATTGTAGAAGCGATAAATCTCTCACGTTTTGTTTCTAACATTCTGGCTGCCATTGCTCCTGGCACATTACATCCAAGGCCCAAAAGCATGGGAACTATAGCCAATCCATGAATTCCCAATCTATGCATCATGTTGTCAACCAGTACTCCCAAACGTGGAAGATAACCAGAATCCTCCAGAAAACTTAATACTAAATAGAATCCTATAATATAGGGTAAAACCATAGCTATTGGAACGAAAAGTCCGGTTGTGAGTAAACCAAGTGATTCCACAAAATCAATCTGGCCATCCACGAGTTTTCCAATAATCACATTATGGATCACACCTCCATTTCCAAGAAGTGCAGAGAGTTTCATTACTACGGGAGCCCAAAGATTATTAAATAGTGGTTCTAACACATATGAAATAAGCATTTCTCCAATAAATCTGATGACTGAGAAAGCAGCAAAAAGAATTATCAGGGAAATTGGAATTCCCCAAAAACGGTGTATAGATGCGTCACCCAGTCTCTCACCAATTGTGTGATGACGGTGTTTTAATTCTTGAACGTCTTCAATTATTTTACCAATTGCCTTCCATTTATCTTTGAAGTTAAACGAGCTAAGTCTTGCTTTAGAAAAATGGGAAACGAGATGCTTAATACCCTCACCGGTAATTCCGGTAGTTGGAACAACAGGAACACCAAGTATCTGCTCCAATTTTTCTGCATCTATATTTATGCCAGTATGTTTTGTTTCATCCCACATATTCATGCAAACAACAAGCGGAATTTTCTTTTTGATGAGTTCCATTGTTAATGCTAGATTTCTTTCTAAGTTAGTAGAATCGATAACGTTAACAAAGATATTGCCATCTTCGTCTTTGAAATTATTTATCATTTCGGCAGCAACTTGCTCTGCTTTAGAATCTGGTGCCAAAGAATATGTACCTGGAATATCCAGAACTTCAGCTCTTTCTAACCCTATGCGCATTGTACCTTTGGTAAATTCTACTGTAGTTCCAGAGTAATTGGAAGCAACTACGTGCACCCCCGTAAGACGTGAGAATACAACACTTTTTCCTACATTTGGGTTTCCAACTAATAATATTTTTTTCATGTTTTACTCAATAATAATTCTCTTTGCCATTCTATGACCAATAGCTATTTGGGTTTGACCAACTTTAATAGTAATAGGACCTTGCATCATTTGTGATGAAATTTTGGATACTTGAACTCCAATTCTGATTCCTAAGGATTCAGCTTTATTAACAAAATGCCTTCCGCCAATTACATTTTTTATTTTTGCAACTTCACCATTTCTCAATTCCTGGATTGTTTTAAAGTCATGTTGCTCAACTCTATGCTGGAATTTATGATGACCGTGCATTTTATTGAATAATTTATTTTTCATTAATAATCCTGATCATTGACAATCACTACACAATCCGCGTGCTCCAAGATTATATTCTGATATTTTAAAATTTTCTTTTTCAGCTAAAGTATCAATAAGTTCCGCAACATCATTAAATCCAGATTCAATGATCTTTCCACACTTTTCGCAAATAAAATGCAGGTGATTTTCGTGTCCGTAAGTATGCTCATAAATATCTTTAGATTCACAGCGTAAAGATTGTTTTATTAAGCCTGACTCAACTAAAAGCGGTACTGTACGATAGATCGTAGCACGAGATACATTTTTATGTTTCTTTTTGATCTGTTCGTAAAGGTCATCTACATTAAAATGTTCATGATTTTCGAATACGGCTTCCATAATAATAAGACGTGGTTTGGTTAGTTTGAGGTTTTTAGATCTTAAAAAGTCACGATATAGTTCTTTTTCTTTTTTCATAATATTCTTCCTCGATTTCCGAAGCTTCCACCAAAGGAAATCTCTCAGCTAAGATTCGGAAAGTTACGACTAAGTTAAAACTTTCCGAATCTCAGCAAGAAGAAAATCGTTGTATGAAGCTTCGGAAAGGCAGTACTTTTTTCATAATATTCTTCCTTAATTAATTCAGTAATCATACAAAATTAAGAGGATAAATTAGTCAAGCACTTTAATGAGAATGAATCTCAACTGCACAAAATGATGGTTTTGATAGCCACTAGCGTTTTGAAAAGATGTCAAATTCACTTCGTTCAAATAGTGAAGTCTTTATTGACGAAATTTTCTAATTTACGGATCAACTATATAATAGATGTATTAATTGCGTTTATTATTAGAAAAATGATAAAAAATTTGGTTATTCAACGTTCTGTAAGAACCCATTAAATTTGCTGTCATGCAAGAGTGAACAGGAATTATTCCTAAAATGTCTCCAATTGAAACTTCGTTTATTAAATTTTCAGATGCTTGAATGATACCGTGTTCTTGCGAAAGTGAATTAAGGTAAGAATTTTCAGTTGGAAATTTCCACACAGACTCAGATAACTTAACTACTTGTCCAAAAATTTTATTGCCATTTTGCAGAATAAATTCTTTGGAAAGGTGGATTCCACCTCCATAAATAACGATCTGGTTTCTTTCGCGATTTATATCAACAACCGGGCAGGCAACGCAAACAGCAATCTCGGATAAATTGCAGACTCCCAAATGGTGCTGCATCAAATCAAAAAAGATAAAATTGCCAGGCCGTATCTCATCAATATCATCAAATTCTTCTGCTAAAGTACATGATGGTGTATCACCTGTTGATGAGATAAGATCAGGATATTGCTTAATAAATTCTATTTTAAGCTTTTTCATTTTCTCCAAAGCATCATGATGAATATCTAGTATCTTTTGAGTAGAGTCTGATTTATAGGTATTACCGGAGTGAGTAAGGAATCCTTTAAAATTATGTTGTGATAAAATTTGTACAGTCTTTCTAACTTGTTTGATATCTTTTGCTGAAATTCCTGATCGATGATATCCAGTATCAATTTCGACAAAGTAATTCAATGGTTTACTTGTAACTTCAATTAGTTTTAATGCACTTTCTTGGGAGGAAATAAGAATATTTAGATTGATCTTATCCGATAGATCTTTTATGCTATTTATCTCCAATATATTAAAAGGAAAAGCTATCGTAATATCGTTCCAACCAGCATTAGCAAAATATTGAGCCATCTCTACAGAGGAGACAGTTATTTTATCAATTCCGAATCTTTTGAAGATCTCTCCAAGCTGTATTGATTGATGTGTTTTAAAGTGAGGACGAAAAGTCACATTTTTCTCTTTAGCTTTTTCAACCATTTTACCAATGTTATTCTCACATTTACCTAGATCCAATAACATTACAGGTTTAGTTATTTTCATATTGATAACATCCTTTATAAAATGTTGTATTTTTATAATAAACTATTTCTTATAGAAGGAGGTTCCACGAGGATAATCCGGCACTCTAAAGAATTTTGCAATGGATGCGGCAACATCAGAAAATTGATTACGAATTCCAAGATCTATTCCTTCTGTTCCCTTTTGATAACTGAGTAATGGAACATATTCTCTGGTATGATCTGTTCCCTTAAAGGTTGGATCACATCCATGATCAGCTGTAACAATTAGGAGTTCATCTTCTCTTAATACTTCAATGAGCCTACCCAAATGTTTATCTATCTTTTCAACTTCATCACAGTAACCCTGTGGATTTCTTCGATGACCGTAAAGCATGTCAGTATCCACATAATTCACAAATATGAATTCATCTTTATCAGAAGGTTTGCTTAGCAGCATTTCTGTTTTTTTTATGCAGGCATCATTACCTTTATCGTTATGCGAATCATTTAATCCTTTTTCCAGAAATATATCTCCGATCTTTCCAACGCCTACTGTATTCACACCTTTTTTCTGTAAGAAATCAAAGATGGTTTCACCTTCATATTTTATTGAATAGTCATGTCTTCCTTTTGTTCGCGTAAAATTTCCTGGTTCACCAATAAATGGTCTGGCAATAACTCTGCCTACGCTGTATTCATTACAAAGGATTCTAGCTTTTTCACAAATGTCATAGAGTTCATTTAATGGAACAATTGTTTCATGGGCAGCTACTTGAAATACAGAATCACCAGAGGTATAAACAATAAGTTTTCCTGTTTCTAGATGCTGCTTACCTAGTTCTTCTATTATAGCAGTTCCCGAGGCTGCCTTGTTACCAATTATTTCTTTACCTGTTTCACGAGTGAAATCTTCTAATAGTTTTTCAGGAAAGGATGGGAATTCTGGTGGGAATGTTGTAAAAGCTGATTTTAATTCAAGTCCGGCAAGTTCCCAATGTCCGGTAGTTGTATCTTTACCTGGAGATTTTTCACTCATTACTCCAAAATTTGCTAAGGGATTCTTTACTGCTTCACAACCTGGGAGTTTATTTCCCAGAAGTAAGGAAGCATTTCCCAAACCTAACTTCTTTAAAATAGTCCATTTATCACCCTTAATTGTTTCGCAAATATGAAGGGCTGTATTAGAATTTGAATCTCCATATTTTATAGCATCAGGAAGAGCACCTATGCCAAAACTATCAATTACTATTATTATTGCTCTCATTTTGTTACCTGCTCATATTATTTGAAATAGTAGTGAATACCAGCTTGAGGGACATACATTATAATATTAAGATCTTCATCCTCAATAGTATGAATAGAGCCTGTCTCATGCCACCAATAGTAATCATAATCATCTTCAAAATAGTTGTCGTCTGTATCTCCGAATGTGATTGCACCAAAAGCAAATTGGAAGCCATAGGTTTCGTTCATTTGGCGATATGAGAATCCGCTACCAGAAATCATGCCGCCTGTAAATCCAAGTCCGTGCTTTAAGTTTTCTTCAGCTGTTAAGATCAGCGTGAATGTAAGTATAATCATCAGTATTAATAATTTCTTTCTATCTAGCATTTATTTCTCCTTTTTTACTTTGGGGTACTCTTCAGTTAGCATTAATGCAAAAAATAGGATGAGAAAGGTCCTCATCCTATTATAATTCAAACAGAAGAAATATTGAACGTTAAATCTCTTTTTTGGGTTTTTCTTCTGATTTTGCAGGTTCTTTTTTATGCCCTTTTATCACTTCTTTTGTTCCATCAACAATTCCGGAAAACACATCTTTAACAAAACCTGCTACTTTTGGTGCATGTTCTTTAAAAGACTCGCTAATTACCACAGCTGCTTTTTTTACAAATTCTTCTGTTGGTGGCTTAGCTTTATCAAATCCATCTTTAGCACCTTCTAAAGCTTCTTTTGCCAGCTTTTGAGCTTTCTCTTTATTGTTAAGATCTTCGGCTTTGATTGTAGAGATTATTTCCTTAGTTACATTTCCTACAGCTGCTACAACATCTTCTCCAGCATGAACAGCTTTTACTACAGCATCTTGAACGATCTTGTTCACTTTTTTTTCTTCCATAATTCCTCCTCAAGTTCTATCTCTTTTATAATTTTGGTTTTATTCCAATATGGATGCTTCAACCAAACTTCATGTGCTCTATCTAATATTTTACCAACATTTTGTCCTTCACTAATTTCAAAATGTAACATAATATCTCTTCCGGTTACTGGCAACTTTTTTCCAATTATTTTTTTCTGGTTGGAAGCTATTCGCAATTTCAAATTGGGAATCTGGTTTGCAAGAATATAGGCGTCTGCATGGGAAATATTATCAGCATGGATAAGTGAGAGTAATGGTTCCAGCTCATTTTGCATTTGAAAAATCAAACGGCGTACAGCAACATCAGAAAGGTTTATAATGTTATCCCCAAATGATTTCAATCGCATATGATTTTTTATAATTTTAGAAACCTTATCAATTATATCTTTTGGAAATTTGAGATCGTTAAGTATCTTTCTTGCTCTTTTTGCTCCGGCAACTTCATGATGATAAAAGTGAATACCTTTTTTGTCTTGAGTTTTAGTTTGCGGTTTGGAAATATCATGCAACAATGCAGATAGTCGCAAGACTAAATCATTTGGAGTGTTTTGTAAAACTTGAAGTGTGTGACCAAGAACATCTCTGTCATGATATTTGTTTTGCTGTACATCTTGAAGTAAACTAATTTCTGGAATAACATTTTGTATAATTCCAGTTTTAATCATCAATTTTATCCCTTCAGCAGGTGATGATGACAACAGTATTTTAATGAGTTCATCACGAATTCTTTCACGTGATATATATTTTAACATAGGTGCCTTTCCAATGATCCCATTTAATGTCTCTGTTTCTAGAGTAAAATTTAGCTGTACAGCAAAACGAACAGCACGGAGCATTCTAAGTGGATCTTCTTTGAAGATTAAATCCGGTTGAGATGTCGTCCGAATGATTTTCGCTTTGATATCTTCAATACCTTTATTTGTAATATCTTGTATTTTATTATCCATCACATTCATGATGAGTGAATTCATTGTGAAATCACGTCGATAGATATCTTCTGTTATAGTGCCATGGGCAACAGCTGGTTTCCGATTGTTATTTTTGTATGATTCTTTTCGCGACATCACAAACTCGATCTTATATCCCAAAATATTTACTTGTGCTGTTCCAAACCGCTGAAATATTACAGGACGTGAAGATAATTTCTTTTGAAACAGTAAGTTAGCTAGTTCAATGCCACCATCAGGTAAAGTTACAACGATATCCAGGTCATTACTTTCTTTTCCCATTACTTTATCACGGACAAATCCACCTGCAATGAATGTATTGTTCTCAAATTCGGTTTCTCGGATTGTATCTGTAATAACCTTAACTACATTTTGCATAATTTTTTAATAATATTCCGGATCTATTTGTAGAAGATATCCAACTAATTGCGATACACTGGAAATTGCAGCAGTTTCTGCCCGTAAGATATGATTACCCAAAGTAAAAGTTATAATATTTTCTTTTACGAAAAATTCAATTTCCTTCTCATCAAATCCACCTTCTGGTCCAATAATAATGCAGATGGATTTGCTTTCTGAATTTGCCATGAATTCGTTTAGAGTTTTATGTTTACCAATTTCTAGTGCTACAACGGGAGTATATTCTTTCATCTCGTTTATCAATTCAGGTAGTGATCTAATATCGTGAATTTTGGGTAGGAATGCGTTATCACATTGTTTCATGGCAGCAATGGCTACTTTGTTAAACTTTTCAAGAGTATTCTCAGATGGTTTTCTTACAGTCCTTTCTGTAACTATCGGGAAAAAATCTTTCACTCCAAGCTCAGTTAATTTTTCGATGATCATGTTATCATGCTTATTCTTAAGAAGCGGAAATGCGATAGCGATCTGCGGAAAAGATTTTTGTATTGAGTTAATTCTATTTATTGTAATAGTTAAAGTTTTCTTTTCAATGTTACTTATTATGCCATCTGCCATAAATCCATTGCCATTAGATATTGTTATATTATCTCCATTCTTACGACGGAAGACATGTATAATGTGATGATGTTCAGTTCCGGATATTATTACAATATTATCATTTATTTTCATGTCCGGTGCGTAAAAACATGGCATAAATTCTCCTTTTGAAACAAGTTAATTCTCAATATGAGAAAATCAAATAGGATATTTTATGTCAAATAAAGTATTTGCAATAGCATAATCAATAACAAAAATTCCAATAATTAGGAATTACTAAAAACATTTTTTTGTTGCCAAAAAAAGTCGGAGTAATTTTATCACATAGAAATGCTGTATAAAAAAGAACTTGCAGGCGAACAGATATTTAAATTTTATATCGCTATGATATTTAAATTTAATAATTTTATGAAATCTAAGGATAATTTGAGGATTAAAATATGAGGAATGTACTTCCGCTCATTGTTATAATATTTGCAGTTGTAGCTTTAATAATTGTAGTTGGATTCATTATAGGTACAGTTGCACATAATATAAAAAGTGAATCTGAAGAAGAGATTAAGATAACCAAAAAGAAAATTGAATTTGGTAAAGAGTGCGAAGTTCAATTACTTGCCAGTAGTAATTATGCTAGAATCGAGCAGATTAAAACTGCACTTGAGCGCGATGGTTATAAATC
>Ga0307989_1001723_pt1 | contig 11218 bp, 8 predicted proteins | sample EllFjometagen185_FD_203164 | JGI IMG/M metagenome (GOLD analysis project Ga0307989, IMG submission 203164) | Marine microbial communities from Ellis Fjord, Antarctic Ocean - #185 | ecosystem: Environmental > Aquatic > Marine > Unclassified | place: Southern Ocean | collected 2014-10-08 | reverse complement strand
GCATGGTTCATAATTCACTGTGAACTGTGAACTGTTAACTATGAATAAAAATGGTAAAAACTAATACACAAAATCAGATTCTTGCATTCATCGAAATGCGAGGAGAGGCTACAGTGAAGGGGTTGGCAGAAGAATTTTCTTTTTCAAGAGAAATGATTCATCGCCATATCAAAACACTTTGTTCCACTAATAAAATTAAAAAGATTGGTTCTGCTCCACGTGTTTTTTACGTGCCAGCGCAAGAAAAAGAGACTGTAGTATCAGTTAAATCGGACATAATAGATGAGAATTGGCTTGAAATTCTGCCAAACGGAGAGTTTCAGTTTGGCGCTGAGGGATTTGGATCGTGGTGCATAAAGAGAAATTTCAATATTCTTGAGAAAATAGACGAATATGAAAAAATATATTTTCAAAAGGAAAAATTAAAGAAGAACGAACTAATTGACGCAACGAATAAATTAACAAAAACTTTTTCACAAAATTATTTAGAGAAAATTTGGTATGTTGATTTTTATTCATGGGAAATTTTTGGAAAAACGACACTTGGAAAATTGATTCTTCACGCGAAGCAAAACAGCGACGAGATTCTGATGAAACGTATTGCGGAAAAAATAAAAGCTCCCATTGTGAGTCTGATTGGTCGAGGAAAGTTCGATATGATTGGTTTGATCCCTCATTCTGTTCCACGAAAGAAAGATTTTTTAGAGACAACTATTAGTTTTTTGCATATTGCTCCCAAGCCTAAAAAACTTTTTACCAAAATATTTGCTCAACATGTAGTGGCACAAAAAACATTGAAATCGAAGGAGGAGCGTCAGATAAACGCAGAAAATACATTATTTTTGAACGAAGAGGTGATTCCCAAAAAAGTATTGCTCATAGACGATGCATGTGGAAGTGGTGCAACACTTAATATTGCTGCGCAAAAAATAAAACAAAGATTTCCAAAAACAAAAGTCTATGGTCTGACTTTTGTGGGGAGCATGAACGGATTTGATGTTATCAATCAAGTTTAAACTCTAAAAGAACACCTCACCACTCTCCACTTTCGCCTTGAGCTTTGGATACTTCTTCAATGTAACATCTTCTTTGAGAACCTTTATGGCCCAATCCCGCGCATCCTGCAACATTTGCAAATCCGATAAATCAGCGCATTTGAAGTCCGGCATTCCCGCCTGTTTGGTCCCATAGAGTTCTCCCATTCCACGAAGCTCGAGATCGATTTCGGATAACTTCTGTCCAGAGTGGTGTTTCTCCATCGCTTGAAGTCGCGTTTTGTGTTTGTCTTTCGCTTTTCCCACCATGAGGAAACAATAGGATTGCATGTCGTTACGTCCGATTCTCCCACGGAATTGATGGAGCTGCGCGAGACCGAATCGTTCGCTGTTCTCAATCATCATCACTGTCGCGTTCGGAATGTCGACTCCGACCTCAATCACGCTTGTAGAGACGAGAATATCGAATTCATGATTTTTGAATCGTCCCATAATGGAATCTTTTTCTCTCTGTTTCATTCTCCCGTGTAGAAATTCTACTTTTCGATTGTGGAAAACCTGTGCAATACGTCCGTACTCCGTCATTACATTTTTTGCTTCAATTTTGTCTGATTCATCCACGAGCGGACACACCCAAAACACTTGTCGTCCTTTTGAGATGTGATCGTCGGCAAAGAGTTCCATCTTTTGTTTGGTTTTGTCGTCTCCTACGACGCGCGTGATGATTTCTTTTCGTCCGGGAGGGAGTTCGTCAATTACTGACAAATCTTGGTCTCCGTAGACCGTGAGAGCTAGTGTGCGGGGGATTGGCGTCGCCGTCATGGCTACAACATGACATCCCGTTTCTCCGAGAATAGCGCGTTGCTTGACTCCGAATCGGTGCTGTTCGTCTATCACCGCGAGTCCCAAGTTTTTAAATACAGTATTTTCAGTCAAGATCGCGTGCGTTCCTATAAGGACATCAATTTGTCCTCCGGCGAGATTACGCTTTATTTCCTCTTTCCTTTTTCCGGTTGTTGCTCCTATAAGGAGTTCACATCGAACCTCTGGACCAAAAAACTTCAATGCGTTCGCAAAGTGTTGTTGCGCCAAAATGCCCGTTGGGGCGAGGATTGCTACCTGATTCCCCGCGCGGACGTGTGGGCTGCTCGCCAAGAAGGCGACAATAGTTTTTCCGCTTCCTACGTCTCCCTGAACGAGACGGTGGGCGGATCGATCGAGCTCGAAGTCTTTTAATATAGAGAACAGCGTTTTCTTTTGCGCGGTGGTGAGCTCGAAGGGTACTTTTTTCAAATCTTCTTTTGTTGGTTCTGCGTCAAATACTATTTTATACGGGTTTCGTGCTGTTTGTTCGCGTAAAAACTTTTCTCTCAACACACGAACCTGAATCTCAAAAATCTCTTCAAACGCCAGTCTTGCTCGTGCGGCGCTCCATTCCTCAACACTGTTTGGCACATGAATTTGTTTCACGGCTTTAGTTTTGTCCATCAAGTCCCGCGCCTTGAGTATCTCTTTTGGTAAAAATTCTTGGAATTCCTTCGCAAAGACGAGTGATCCAGAGATTTTTTCGCGCAACCATTTACTCGTTATTGGAGGAGATTCTGGATATACAGCGCGTAATCCGCCGACGTGTACGTTTTGTTCCAGATGTACTTCTGGATTAGAGATCTGAATTTTTCCATAATTTCGTGTTACTTTCCCCACGAGCCAGGCCTTTGTATCGTCTTGGAAATTCTTTAATTTATATGGAACGACAAACCAAATTACATCGATCGTCGATCCGTCTTCCAAAATGAGTGCCGCACGTCCTAATTTCTTCCCGCGAGGAGTTTTTTCTACTCGAAAATCACATAATTGTCCGACAAGAGTGTTTTTTTCTCCTAATTTTATTTCAGAAAACAAAGATTTTTCATCTGTCGATTCTAGATCTCTCGGGAAAAATCCCAAAAGATCTCGAATGGTCTTAAGTCCCATTTGATCGAGCTTTTTGGTGTGTGCGGTTGTCGTTCGGAGCACGGATTTCAATGGAAAGTCGAGATTCATTACTGGTATTGTACAAAAAATATATAAAAAAAACTTGCCAAAAGGGTAGAGTTGTCGGAAAATTTGTAACGAAGAACTCGCAATTGCGGGAAATAATACAACTTACTCCATTCACAATGAAAAATTTTATGGCACCACTTCTCGGATTAGTACTAGCTACGGTGCTATTTGTTGACCCAGCATTCGCACAGCTTATCGATCCATCAGATAGTCCCTCGAATATTCAAGGAGCAACTGGGAGTGAAGGATCATTTCGAACTATTTTGAAAACAATTATCAACTTTGTACTCTACTTCCTAGGATTGATTGCAACAATTATGGTGATTTACGGAGGATTCCTTTACATCACATCTCAGGGAGAAGATACAGAGAAAGCAAAGAAAGTCCTTATGTATGCCGTGATTGGTATCGTGATAGTCTTGATCTCATTCGCACTGGTAAACACATTGTTGACTGCTGCAGACGGAGTAAGTACTGGATTCTAAGAAAGAAGTTTATTACGAATTTTAAAACCCTGCTGCAAAGCGGGGTTTTTTGTATTTCAAAAGATTATCCGATATAATAGTCCTTGATGATGAGATACCGTAAATCAGCGCCGAGTGTTAAAATTCCTGCCTCTGTTCTTCGACGTGAAGCACAAAAGGCAGCAAAAAAAATGATTACAGCAGAAAAGAAGAAAGAAAAGCTGCGAACAATACGCGAAAAGGCAAAGGCTAGAACAAAAGATCAAATTGAAAAAAAGAAATTTCGGAAAGCACAAACAGTTGAGATGTTTGACGATCATCTACAGCGCGAACTGTGGGCAAGTGGATGGATTATTATAGGAATATTGTTGATTGCCGTATTTGCCAGTGAGGCAGAAATTTCTCAGTTAATTTCACGAGGATTTCTTTGGTCGGTCGGAGTAGGCGCATGGATTTTACCCGCAATAGCTATTTTTACGGGAATCATGCTTTTGATAAAACGAGAATTTGAAGTTCTTCCCCTCCGTATTGCCGCACTTGTGGGACTTGGTGTTTCGCTTCTTGGAATTGTGAATTTATTCGTGCCACACGCAGACTCTCTGGCTTTGGCACATGAATATGGAGGATCCATTGGATTTACGATCGGGTTTTTCCCTCGTGAGTTCTTAGGAACAGGTGTTACGGCAGTGCTTCTCATGGGACTTGTATGGATTTGTGCGACAGTTGGATTCAATATTCGATGGTCTTCTTTCTTTTCTGGGGAAAAGATCACAATGAAAAAACCTGCGACAACAAAGAATGGCGAGAAAGAAAAAGGGACTGCGTCAGAAGTAAGAAAAGAAATTACAAAAGAGCGTTTTGCAAATGAATTAGAAATTATTGATACCACAAAGCCGAGCGATAAGAAAAAGAATGACAATGAAATAAAGTTGGCGCCACCGAATGAATTGGATGAACTAACAAAAGCAAAAAACAGGGCTCTGAATGGGCAATGGGAAGAACCGTCTATTGATTTACTACAAAAACAAGTAGCAACTATTACGGTAAACGAGAAGAAACTTCGGGACGATGCAGAAAAAATTCGTGAGAAATTTGAACAATTTGGGATCGACGTAACGATGAAATCCGTTCATGTAGGACCAACCGTCACACAATTTACGCTTGAGCCAGCTCCCGGGGTGAAATTAACAAAAATTACCGGACTAAAAAATGACTTAGCGCTCACCCTAGCAGCAGAATCTATTCGTATTGAGGCTCCTATTCGTGGAAAAAGTTTAGTCGGGATAGAGATTCCAAATGAAAAAAGAGCCATCGTAGGAATGCGAGAAATTATTGAGTCTGAATCATGGGAAGAAGAGAAATCACTTCTGAAGCTTGCCGTGGGACGTGATGTTTCGGGGAAACCCATTGTTATTGATTTAGCAAAAATGCCGCATCTTTTGATTGCGGGGAAAACAGGATCAGGAAAATCAGTCGGAATGAATGCCTTTCTTTGTAGTTTACTCTGGAATAATCCTCCGTCTAAGTTGCGACTTATTCTTATTGATCCGAAACGAGTGGAATTGAAACGTTATGAAAAATTGCCGCATCTTTTGACACCAGTGATTGTTGAACCAGAGAAATCAGTTTCAGCCCTAGCATGGGCCGTTGCAGAAATGAATCGTCGTTACAAAATGTTAGCTGAGGCGAGTGTTGTGAATCTCGATCAATATAATAAAAAATTCCCAGAGAAAGGGGAGCCCAAAATAGTAATCGTCATTGATGAACTTGCGGATTTGATGATGGTAGCAGGAAAAGACGTAGAAGCAGCGGTTGTACGTATTGCGCAACTGGCTCGAGCCGTAGGAATGCATTTGATAGTCGCTACACAGCGTCCGTCCGTAGATGTAGTAACAGGATTGATTAAAGCCAATCTGCCAGCAAGAATTGCCTTTCGCGTATCTTCACAGATTGATTCACGAACTATTATCGATGGAATGGGAGCAGAAAGTCTGCTTGGGCTAGGAGACATGCTTTCTCTTGATGGAAACTCTGGGGCATTGACTCGTGTACAGGGAATTTATATTTCTAATGACGAAGTCGCACGTATTACAAATCATATTAAACTTCAGTTCCCAGAAATGATTGCTAATGATGAAGTAACAAATCACTCAATTGAAGGAATGGCAAAAGGAGGTGTTTTGACCGCAGGAACACAAAAAGATGTAGCAGACGAAAAGCTCGACGCACTCTATGAGGACGCCGTTAATTTGATCCTAGAAACAGGAAAAGCATCTGCGAGCTTTCTTCAGCGTCGTTTGGAAGTAGGGTATGCACGTGCAGCTCGAATTCTAGATCAAATGGAAGGACGAGGAATTATTGGTCCTGCGCGAGGAGCCAAGCCCCGTGAAGTTTTTGGCCGTCAAGAATGAAATCATTTGACCTACTCGCTTTCGGATCATTAACACTCGATACGTTTGTTGCGTTAGATGAGATGGAGTTAGAAAAGCACGGAAAAGAAGAATGGATGGCTCTTCCCGTAGGAGACAAAATTTCTATGCATACAAAGTCAAAACACGTAGGAGGAAGTGCAGCGAATACGACAACAGGACTTGCGAGATTAGGATTTTGCGTGGGCGTGTATGGATCTGTGGGAGATGATGAATCAGGACGTGTTATTCGTCATTTATTAGAACAGAGAAAAGTTTCTACAGCAGGATTGTCAGAACAAAAAAACACACCGAGCTCGAGTTCAATTATTATTATGACTCCGGATGGGCAACGTACTGTTTTACACGAACGTACGACGTATGCGCACTTTGAACATTTTCCTCATGGAATTCCTCAAACAAGAGCTTTGTATATTGGGCATTTGGACAAAAAAGAATCGCCACTCTTTGAACACCTTTCTTCTTGGCGCTCGAAAGGGGATCATTTAGTGATTTGGAATCCAGGGAAAACACAATTTGCAGAAGGGTTTAAGAACTTTCTTCATGTATATCCAGCAATTGATTGTCTTATTCTGAACAAAGAAGAGTTAGAATTATTCACAGAGAAGACAGGAAAGATTGAAGAACTAGCACAACAATTTATCGACAAGGGGGTGAGCAGAGTAGTCGTTACCGATAGTCAAAAAGGCGCTCATTTTATTTCCAAAGAAAAAACATTCTTTCAGCCAACGTTAGATGGCCGGAAGCCAGTATGTACTCTTGGGGCAGGAGATGCCTTTGCAGTTGGCGTTGTGGCGGCATTATTGGAAAATAAAACGCCAGAAGACCAATTACTCTGGGGAACCAAAAGTGCAGAATCTGTGATTCGGGAGTTTGGAGCACAGGTTGGACAGATTGGACGAGAGGAAATTGAGAAGTAATATTTTTATACCTTCATTTTCTTTAATTTCTCAATACATTCAGCATTTGTTTCAAGAAAAGAGAGTCCATGGAATTTATCTGGGGCTACCCATCGAAATTCTTGCCCTTCTAAGGCCCTTGGCTCGCCCTTTTGGATCTGACATCGATGAAAGCGAAGTAAGAGCTCAGTTCGCTCAAATTCGACCAAAATTTCGCAAAAATGAGGACGTATTGAAACATCAACGCCAAGCTCTTCTTGAATCTCTCGTTTTACGCAATCTCGGAAGTTTTCTCCTTTTTCTCGTTTCCCCCCAGGAAATTCCCATTGACCGACAAATGATTTCCCCATTGGGCGAGTTTGAACCAAGTATTTCCCGTCACGGAGAATACAGGCCGCACCAACTTCAATACGGAATTTTCCAGAACGTTTTTTCTTTGGAGAAGGTTTCTTTTTTTCCGGTGTAAATAATTTCAATACTTCTTCTGTAAAAATTTCTTTCAATTCGCCATCCAATGTGTCTCCTGCACGAATAGCACTCGCAAGATCCATCATAGCGTTATTCCAGATCCTTCCAGAGCTTGAAGCATTAACCAGTTCTTGGGCTTGTTTTTCGATATCTTCTTTGGGCCAGAGAACTTCAATGATTTTTTGAATATTTGTGTCTACAGCAGCAACGCTCTCATCCCAGGAAAAGGCACGAATAGCTCGTGCAGTATATATTCCAATCCCGGGTAAGGATTCTAAATCTTTTTGTTCCCTAGGAAATTCTCCATTGAAGTCATTTACAATTTTCTGAGCGGAGCGGAGCATGTTTTTTCCTCGAGAATAAAATCCGAGGCCGCGCCACACAGGATAGACTTCTTGCCATTTTGCTTGAGCAAGAGATTCTACTGTGGGGAACTTTTCCAAAAACTTTGGATAAAAATCCTTCTTCACTCGTGGCACTTGCGTTTGTTGAAGCATAACCTCAGAAACCCAAATTTCATATGGATCAGTTGTTTCACGCCATGGTAATGTGCGTCCGTGAACGTCATACCATTTTTCTAGTGCCGTCGAAAATTTCGCCGGATCAATCATTTCGTTTGTAGTTTCTCTAAAAAGAAGTGTTCCTGCAACTTTTTTGCCTTATCCCGCAAAGATAAAATAATATATCAGAGCCCATGATGAAAATGCCATAATCAGTCCAATAGCAGCAGATATCATGATTTTTTTTGATTTTTCTATCGCGGTTTCATCTCCAAACTGAATAATCATTCCAATCCCCGCATAAATCATAGCAAGGACAGCGGCGACACCAATAAACCCAAGAAGGAAGTTAATCCATTTCGCAACAATGGTTATAGTTCCGCGGACTTCTGGCATAACCAGTTGTCCATTGGCAGTAAAGACATCGATAAGTGGTTTTGCAGAAACAAGTATAATTATTCCAATCATGGAATAGAGAATTCGTTTTTTTATTTCAGAAATTTGGCTTTCATCTTCTCCTCCGGCAATGATGAGAGTAATGGCATTATAAACAATAAAACCAACAGCAATAATTACGGCGAACGCAGAAAACATATCAAAGAGTCCACTTACTTCTTGAAACCCGCGTTGTGCAAACTCGGCGACATCGATATCGCCTCGCATGATTTCTCCCTCATGCCCAAAAATAACCCAGTCTACAATATTAACAGCCAAAGTCATGATCAAAAACCCTACGAGAATTCCAGTAAGATGACGTATTTTTGCGTCCATTTTCTCTTCATTCTGAAAAGACAAGAACAGCTCAATTCCACTATAAGCAACAAGAATTATCGCAATGGGAACCATTATCTTTTTCAAAAAATCAATAAGGGTTTCTACAACAGTACGAAACTGAGTCGTTCCATCAGAAGAAGTTCCGGTGTAATCAACGAGATCAGTTTCTCGTCCAAGGAAAGTTCCTTTTGCTGCATTATTTCCACTCCGCCGATCGAACAACATTGAAGAATCAGGAATCCGAAGACTTTCTCTTCCATCCCATACCCCCGTAAACGACAATCCTCTTCCCGCAGAGATTACTTTCCCCATAAGGGCATAGACTGCCTGCATTTTTTTTGTATTAATACTTTGTGGTTTAATATCAAATCGCACTATGGGGCCAGTGAAACTACTCCCCTGGATATTAACCTTAGCTCTAATTCTTTTACTATTACTGAATTCATGATTTTTTCGGATAGGGATAGGGAGTAATTTTTTATCGAGGGGAACTTCTTCAAATTGAAATACGAGACTAGCGGTATTAATAGCATTTTCTTTCGATGAGCTACTAGGGTACAGAAAATCTCCAATATTTCTCATATCAGCAGAGATCCAAAAATCTCCAATAAGTTTCATATCATTGTTTTGGGAGTGCATAGAACCCAAGAGAGAATTTATTGCTATCATCTGAGCGGTATCGTATAATATTGGTGTGTCGAGAGGCAACTCAAGATGGACCATTACTGTTGGGTCATCCTGTAGACTAGCCTTAGCCGAAACAAAATCCTCATTCAGAATTATTTCTGTTTTTATTTTAATAACTTCTCCATCATTAGATATAGTATAGTCGTCGCTAGCTCCAGAAGTAATCCCCGTTAGTAACGGAAGTGCTGCAAGAAGAAGCCAAAATAATTTTTTCATTTTAATTAATAAGGAAACGAATAAGTACATAACTTGCGGAAGAAATAAGAACACCGATCAAGCTCGTTTTAATCATTCGTTTGGCACGAGTTGTTTGATCTTCATCACCGAAACTAATCACGTAGTACAAACTTGCGAGAACAAGCGTTGACATCGCCAATATGGCTATAAAGGAAAGTGCGTAGTTTATGATTCCTGCGACTTCAGTAACAAGTATTTCAGTGGTTCGCGCAGGAGAATCTTGAAAAGATAAAATACGGACAATTACTTCTGCCATAAGAATCATTCCAGATCCCATAAGGAGAGACTGTAAGAATTTTTTCTCTTGTGAAATTGTTTCTTCTTTTTCTCCACTCATAATTAAATGATATCCAGCCAGAATAGAATTTACGAGGATGAATGCTCCTGCAGCATATTCAAAGAATCGTACAACAGTCATGGCCTTGTCTTGAAATTTTGACTGCGTTTCTCCGGATAAAATATCATTTCCCCCCGACGGATCGAGAAGCTCAAATCCTACGAATTCTGCTATAGAGATAAGAGCAAGACCAAGAGCAATCCATGCAAGCTGAGATTTATACTTACTCAATTTTTCATCATTTCCCATCGACATGATATATTTCACTCCAATAAGAACAATAAAGAAAATAGCGAGTCCTCCAAGAATACGATTAATCATGCGAATTATTTCTCCTCGAAACATAGAGTTCATCCTTCCTTCGTTTTGCACTTGTAATCCTTCACCAACACGCATAACTACATTTTTTGTAAAAGCCGTATCATAGTTTTTTGTAGAAAGCTGCAATTGTCGTGTTTCATAACAAAGGTCCATAGCAGCCTTTGCATTTGCGGGAACCGTTTTAAAAGGCTGTCCAGCATCAAACCATGTCAACAGATTATTAGCATCTTTAAATAATACTTCTCCTGCATTAATGGCATCTAATACCTTGATTTGATACACTAAAGATTGTTTGTATGAGGCTGTTTCGTGAATTGAATTCCCACAGAGGGTAGTCATTTCCTTCTGCGCAGTTAAGGCTTCTTCTCTCGCATGTTTAGCGCTTAGCTCAGCAGAGTTATCAGCATAAACAACGGAGCTCATCAGGAGTAGAGCGAGGGAGAGAGATAGAAATAATTTTTTCATTCCAAGTAGTATACCAAAAACAGGCGGTTTATTCAAGTAAACTCTAGGAATTCTCTTTTATGAGTTTTCTTAAATAATTTTGACAAAAAAACCGGAATAATTACACTCTCGTCGGTTTGATCTTTTGAAATACAGATGTTGTTTGCATTACTATTGATTCCTGCGGGGATCCTCATAGTTGTAAAATCAGCCGCAATTGGCGATTTTATGGGAGAAATTTCGTTTGCCGAATCAATTTTGGGAAACGGAGGGACGTATACGTTCATAAAACTTTTCGGCATTGCAACAACTATCCTCTCCATTATGTGGTTAACAGGAGGTCCGCAAGAGTTTTTGCGTGATCATGTTGGCACATTTTTCGGAGTTTCCTGATCTGTTCGGGGCTGTAGCTCAGCTGGCTAGAGCACCTGCTTTGCAAGCAGGGGGTCCAGGGTTCGAGTCCCTGTAGCTCCACCATTTTTCAGAAAATTACTTTTCAAAGATCAAATTACGGGCGAGTAGCTCAGTGGTAGAGCAGTGGCCTTTTAAGCCATTGGCCGAGAGTTCGAGCCTCTCCTCGCCCACCACTTTTTCGCAATAAGCTTTGCTTGTTGCGTTTT
>Ga0307989_1001721_pt1 | contig 11235 bp, 12 predicted proteins | sample EllFjometagen185_FD_203164 | JGI IMG/M metagenome (GOLD analysis project Ga0307989, IMG submission 203164) | Marine microbial communities from Ellis Fjord, Antarctic Ocean - #185 | ecosystem: Environmental > Aquatic > Marine > Unclassified | place: Southern Ocean | collected 2014-10-08 | reverse complement strand
GTATTTACATCCCAAACACTTCTTCGGTTTCTCAATTTTCCATTGGTACCAACCTCTTTAACCGCAGTATAATTGTAGTAATATCTTTCAGATTTAGAAAGCAGAAACATATACTCATGGGATTTTGTGGGCCTATCTTTGACACTTTCAGGCATAGCATTCGGTTTAGACCATACAATGTCGCTTCTCAAATACCATCCATCACCTTGAAGGCTAAATGCCAACTTCCAAGGGATTCCGACAAGGTCCTTAGGTTTTAGTCCTTCCGGCGTATCAGGACGTTGAGACATTGCCCTTGCAGGATTTTTTTTGTCTTTTGCTCGATAACCCCGATTCCCACTTGTATATCCATCCCCAATATTCAACCAAAGAGTCCCATCTTTCTTTAGTACGCGTTTTACTTCATTAAAAACGGCTATGAGATGGTTCAAAAATTGAGAAAGAGTTGGTTCAAGACCTATCTGACCTTGAATATTATAATCTCTTAATCCCCAATATGGAGGTGACGTCACAACACATTGAACCGACTCAGAGGGAAGTTGCTGAAGAGTATGCAGAGCATCACCTTCGAAAATCACAGAATCAGTCAGACTTTGAATTTTTTGAGATTCGACTTTTTTTGTTTTCATTGGTTATATGGCTAATTATTATTACCGTCAAAATCTCTGTTTATCTTTATTAGGATACATTAGCAATGAGTTCTAAAAACAAATTAAGTTTTACACTGAAATATATACTATTCAGATCTCCAATATTTTGAACCGTGATAGCTGTAGTGGCCAGGATTAAGCGTTTCTCCAAGCCAAGGTCCGGATGATTCCTGGCCGCCACAATTAGGGAGACTCTTCAAAAATCATCACAATTGTGATCCTTCACTTTTTTGTCCTCGAGATCCAGATCGATAAAAATTTCACCATCCTCAAAAGTTATCTTGGCCGGGAGTTCTTCCCGGCACTCCAAACACCTGACGGTAATCTAACATGGGAGTTTTAACCAGGTCCCGACCAGGTTAAATTTTGCCTGCAGTGGCAATTTACTTTTTCAACTTCTCCTGAAGTTCCTGAAAGCCATTCTTTGTAGACTTCACAGACATTTCAAGTTTTTTATCCATTTTCTCTTGCTTCTCTCGTTCTTCAGTCTCCATCTCGGCTAATGAAATTCTTTCTTCTTCCTGCCGGAGATAGTCATCAATGCTCGTTTGATCTCCATCTTCGATCTGACTGATGATGAAGCCTGACGGACTTTTCATCGTGTCACCATTTGGAAATTGCTTTGTAAGCAGATAACCGCCCCACTCCCTCAATTTTGCGGTTATATGGTCGGCCCCGAAATTTCTGAATAACTCTATTGCCTTATCAACTCGCACCCCGGCCGTTGTAATCAAGGTTTGAACGATATCGGGAAGCATTTCAAGCGATCTCTCAACCTCAAAAATTATTCTGTGATAACTCCGGCCCTGCTTGGTACAAATGTATTTCACCCTGATATCAGTGTTTTTATTAATCTCCTTTATCGGCTTTTCCAATATCGTTTTATTGAAAATGCTAAATGCTTTATACATCCCCGCAATCCCAAACAGTTCCTTGATTTGATCAATTGTTATATCAAATTTCACCGTTGGTCTTTTGCTTTGCTTCAACTTCATGATGCACATTTCATAGATTTTGATTGAATACCGGGACCGGAAACCAGTGATAAACCCCAGTGAATACTGGGTGTAACTAGCTCTTAAATCCAACAATCTTATTCTCAAATCTGGATGCAAGGTGAAATAGAATTTCTTATCATTGGGACTCCACCGGGACCGGAACATCAGGGGAATATACATCCATTCCCCATCATTCCCGATCACTTCCAGAGACTGTTTTGACAGGTCCTTGGCTATCTTTTTCACCTTCGGGTAAACGTTTGATTTAGGGATATTGCACTGTTTGATCAGTGCATCAGGCGTGACAGCCTGTTCATAAAAGTCACCATCCCCCGGCTGGATCTGTGACACCAAGTAGGCAAAGAGCTTTTCTTCATGAAGGGATAATTCACCTTTTGAGAGAATAAGTGAATTATCCTTTTTCACCTGCAAGTGCTCATTATTCATAGGATATAGCCATATTCTATTTTCTAAAAGAATGGTAAAAGAACCGAATTAATAGGCTTTTTTCAACACCTTATCTTTTAAATAGTAAAAAATCAATTGCTATCGGTTCAGTTCTTTTAGCTATCGGTTCAGTTCTTTTAGCTATCGGTTCAGTTCTTTTAGCTATTTTTTAATCTTGTAATATACTGAAATCAAAACAAAAAAAAAATCTAAATATGTAATATGTAATATTGTTTGTTTAGAAGATTTTTTTGTAGTCTGTGCAAAACTCCGCTACGCTTTTAAACGTGCAGCTTACAAGCGAATATCGCCCCCTTTTTCTCCGTTTCACTCCGAAAAACCCATTCCCCACCCTTAGAAGGTGTCGGCTCAATAGCCGACTAAAAGCAGGTTTTACAAGCTATTGTGGGCCGTTCCGGTTCGGGCTATGCCCGATCAATGGCCTGCTGCTGCTCCCGGATCGCGAGAAGAACGGCTCTAAATGGAAGTGAAAAAGCAAAGGGCACCAAAAGCCTCGAGCAAAACTTGCGGAGAATTAGTCCAGGCGATTGAAGGTGATTAGATACGCTTAAAAGGGGTTTCAGGACAGGCGAGAGGTCAGGGCAAGGACAGAAAATCGATTTAAAGCCGTTTTTGGTAGGATCTTCGGATATGGAATAATAAAAATTTCCGGAACCGGAACAAGTAGCCTAGAATTGAATTATGTTAAAGATCCGCTGGAGGTTAAAAAAAGGATTGAAGAGATACAGGATTAAAAAATCATGACAGGGTTGGAATCATAATCACTCTGTCTCGATTTAACAAACCAATCCCGGCAAGGATTAAGCTTTTCTAAAGAGTCTTACTGGCCAGTTCTATCCGTTGATTTTTTATAGTAATAATAAAATCATTAAGTTCAGATAAATTATACGGTTTAATCATAACTTTATCTGCTCCAGCCCGAGTATATTTATCAAATAGGTCTTCAGCGGATGATATCAAAACTGGCAATTTTTCAAATAGGGGTGTTGACCTGATTTTTTTTAGGAACTCTAGCCCATTTATATATGGCATTTGATAATCAAGGATCACTAATCTAATATCAGGAATGGCGCGTAAGATTGCGAATCCCTCCAAAGCGTCTTTTGCCAGAATTGGTTCCGTATCTCTTATTTTGAGAACAATTTTTTTTAACAGCTTTGCTTCTGTTAAGTTATCTTCGATTATTAGAATTTTCATTTTTTCTTTGGTTGTATGATTATTTGTCTGTCAGCTCAATATCAATATATGTTGCAGCATGATATCCGAAAAAATAAAAGCCATTCTTATGATTCCTTACTCTTCATTTTTTTATACCATTTTGTATCGCTATATAGTTCTTCAGCACACTCCTGACAAATGCTATGTGTAAATAGTGCGTTAGTATGTTTTTCAATATAAGACTCAACATGGTTCCAATATCCCTGGGAGTCCTTTATTTTTTTACAGTTTGCGCAGATCGGCAAGAGCCCTTTCAACTCTTTAATATCATCTAACGCCGCAGAAAGTTCTGATCTATTCTCGTTCAATTTCTTCATCACCCTGAAAAAAGAATTTGAAACAGGTGTCGCAATAATAATTGCGCTTGCCGTGGCGACTGTCATGCCAAAAAAGAAATTCCCTCTATCTAAAATGATGCGAATAATTCCTGAAATAGTAGATGCTGAGATGATTGACACTATAACAGTGGCCAGCGTCATGAATCTGATCCCAAATTTCTGAAGCATTTTATTAATCATTTATTCTCTCGATGTAGATTCAATGAACATTTTCATTGCTCTGTGTATTCCTTGTCGCTGTGGAATCTCCAATGATTTGCAAACTTTGACAAATTCATCGTGCAAGGATTCCATAAGAGAAAAATTCACGGGTCTGAACGGCTTTTTGATGTCAATAGATCCAGGGGGCTTTAGTGCATCGATACCCGATTGTTTGTACTCATCGGCCATCTTCACAAGAATATCAACCCGGCCTTCCAGATCGGAGAGAGTAAATCGAGATTTTTTGTTCCAGCGGGTTTTGTACTGTCCCAAAGTCCCTTCCTTTATGTCGGGGAATTGTTTTTTGAGCGTGGAAACACTTGAAGTTGGGTTTTGATCGAGATAGTCAAAAACAACTTTCACTAAATTTCCTTTAGGTTCTGGCGACTTATCCGGATTATCATTTCTCCACTGTTTCAAGTAGTCTTTGACGGTATTCGGCTTGATATCATCAAAGATCTCCTGCAGCTCAGCAAGTCCAACCCGATGATTCTGATCAAGATAGGCAAACACTCTTTCCTTTGCTGTCGACATGGGTTCTCCGTACATTTTTGTTTAAAATGAAAGTATATTTACTTGTACATTAGCTTTCATAAGTAATCAAGGAGAATCCTTTTTTTAGATTGATGAAAGTATTGATACTTTCATTTATACTTTAAAAGTATCTGCCATTGACTGCTATTGCTTTAAGGAGTTGATGAAAGTATTGATACTTTCATTTATACTTGTAAAGTACTTTGGTGGTAAAGAAGATATATTTACATCAAGTAGACTTTTGTCAGATTTGAAACTGAACTGATCTAGACACCTGCTGGATTATGGAGTAGTGATTAACGAAATTCGATTCTAGATCACACAATATCAGCCAATGGAGGAAAAAATGTCGTACATTGAAAAATCATTGAGCAAAGATGAACAAGTAAAAGAAATTTTTAAATATCATGGAATTATTTGGGTTGCTGCCTGGCTCTGGATTGCAATATTTGTTGCCCTGGGTGTGGTCACGTTTGGCTTATCCATTCTCGGTGCAATTTATGTATTTTTTAGAATTAAAAGCGTTGAACAAGGATTAACAACAAAGCGAATTATCAGAAAAACCGGTGTTATATCAAGGAAAACAGAAGAAATGAAGAATAGTGCTGTAGAGACGGTAGAAATAAATCAAAGTGTTTTTGGTAGGATCTTTGGGTATGGAATCGTAAAAGTAACCGGAACTGGAACAAGTAGCTTGAAATTGAATTATGTTAAAGATCCGCTGGAGGTTAAAAAAAGGATTGAAGAGATACAGGATTAGAAACCATGACTAAAAAGAAGAAAAAAATCGTTAGAATAATCTCAATATTTCTTTTTGTTGCAACTGCTTCTGCAATGCAAGCACAAGCAGTGAATAAAGGTATTCTTGGCTATACACTACTTAAAGATAGCAGCTACGAAACGAGCAGAAAGGCTCAGGTTGACAAGAGTTATTTGGTTGAAGAAAGACCTCTATCCAAAGAAAAGCTCAGATTTCTACTCGAATATTTATATAAAAAAGCACTGACGGTCACAGATTGGAAACACCATGATAAGCCGACTGTAATCAGAATTATTTTGTACGCATCGAAGAATGATTTTGAGGCGAAAGAGGATTGGGTAGCAATGGCAAACAAGAATGCTTTTCCAAACTCAACGGTCAGTTACAGTATCAGCGATTCACAATTGAGAGGCCTGGTAGGAAAAGCGGGTGATAGGCGGTGGGGGCTTGCTATAGAAAAAAGAAAGAAAATTTATGTATCAATTGTAAAGGCAGTCGAAAAATCGATAAAAGTAGCTGATGAAAAATACCCCACAGACACGTTTAAAAGCATGGACTACTCAGAAGAGTTAGCCAAAAAATATTATAAAGAAATAGCTAAGAAGCATGGGGTGACAGTAAAACAGATGAAAAAAATAGAAAAAGAAGGCTACATGCAGAAATGGCCTGAAACTGGATATACGGAACTAAAGAATGACGCTCGTTCGTTCTAGCCTGTCTCGTATTGCCCGTTATTGGTAGAACGGATTGCCATAGTATAAACCGCTGAAAGCCTTATCGTAGATATAACCGGTCTTCGCTGCCTTGATCGGTCGCTTGCCTGCGGTGATGATGATGGTGTGATGTGCCGGCATATTCATAATTTCGTCCGGATTCATCAGGTTTCTTTTTGAAACTGACTCATTCCAGCTATCACCAGAGGACCGGCTTGATTTTTCTCCAATACCTTTTCCACTTTCCCCGGTGGACTCCCCAGCAGACCTGAGCCGGGTTGTCTCGATCCCCAAGCTGTCAGACAGGTATTTTGCGGTTTCAAAGTCATTCACCCCAAAAAACTGCATGGTTGAATTGGCGGCAAAGCTAGACCATTTCTCCTTGTAAGCCTGTTTTAGTTGGGCGATATCCTGAACATACATCATCACCCTGATTCCGTATCCGGCAGCCAGGGTGACAGCCTGTTCAATTCTTTCCAGCCTTCCCAATTGGGCGAACTCATCGAGGACGAACACAATATCTTTTTTGACCTGATTCATATTTTCAAACAAAGCCTGATCGATCATCAGCCGAATGATCCGCTTGGAGAACTCCAAGAGATCAGGCGGAATGATCAGATAGTACGAGCAAAGCGAGGACGCTAAATCGCTGAAACTAGCGTTTCCCGGCATCGAGAAATAAGCCTCAACGCTCATGTCCTGCAAAAAATCCAGGTGCCTTTGAGCTGTTGACAAGATGGAGGAAAACTCCCTTTCATTCTTAGATATAATGCTGTTAGCAGCGTTTCTAAGAAAGCTGATTTTGGAACCCTGATATTTTCCCACCATTTCAAACAGATCATTAATATCTAAAAAAAGCATATCCCGAACATGCACCAAACAGGGGGTTCGCATCTCAATGACTGCAAGGATCGTCAGGGTTTTAACCAGTTGTTTTGCGGATTCGTTCCAGTGGGGATCCGCACCACCCCCCGAGTCATCATAAACCAACGCATCAACGATGCCCGAAATTTTCCGTTGACCCTGCGGGGTCAAGGCGTCGATCCCGGCCAGAGGATTGATGTAAATCTTATCCCGGCCCACCTGATCGAAGATATCAATCACACCAACCCTTGAAAATTTGCCCCTTGTGGCCGTGACAGCATAGTTTTCGCCTTTGATATCCAGACAGAAAACCGATGTCTTCAAGGTCAACAGATTCGGGATAATGGAGGACACCCCCTTGCCCGATCTGGTTGGGGCCACGCACAGCAGATGCCCTTTATCAATCGATAAAAATTCATTTTTTTTAGGTGCCTGGGCCAGTATCAACGGCTCGTTGCCTTCAAACCTTTTTTTCAAATCTATGAAAATGGATTTTTTGCGGGAGAGATCAGCCAGGTTGTTTTCAAACTTTGCTGATCCCAAATCCCCCTGGGCTTTTTTCTCCCTTTTGAACATCCAGCCCAAAACCAGTGACAGGGCAATGATCGTAGGCCAGATCGTTTGTTTCCCAAACTCAACGGCAGCAGGCCCGATCAATAGCAAAGCTGATTCAATGTAATCCTGAGTCACCCACAACCCGATTACCAGCAGCACGAAAAAAACATAAGTAGCCTTTGAAAGTAAGCCAATCAGGACAATTGCCAGCAATTGAACCGGATAATAAAACAGCTTTTTCATGTTTGCCCTTGTTTTGGAAGTGGAGCCAGCCCGAAAACTTCCCGGTCATGATCCCTTTTCAACCATGTTTCCAATTTTGTCATTACCTGCCTTTCCATGTCTGGGTTTTTTTCAAACTGTTCCAGATAGAAAGCCCCAATCAGTATTTTTTTCCTGGTTTGAATTTTCTGATCGGATTTATTCTGTTTCTGTCGTTCCAGTGCAAGTTTCTTTTTTGCAGTCTCTACTTTGCTTTCCAGCTTCTCTATTTTCGCTTGTCTGCTATCGTCGGTCGCCATTTTTCCCCTTTTGTTATGCTTTAATATTCCTTGACCGGTTCCGGTCATGGCTGATATGTTTTCATCAACATAGCAGATTTAAATGGGTGTTTTCAACCCCGAGGAAGAATGACAAGGGCACGACTATACAAACTTTCAGTTTGTGCCGTGGTCGGGTGAGACTCCGCTCTCCCCCAACACCCCCATCGGGAAATCGAAAACTGAAAATTATCAACACTGAAAATTTCAGATATGGGTGCAACATTAAGCGGGACACAATTTAAAATTGTTGGTCGCAGTTCCGGCAAAAATGCGGTTGCCTCTGCTGCTTACCGTTCCGGTGAAAAATTGACCGATCACGAATCGGGACAGACAAAAGACTATTCAAGAAAATCGGGTATAACCGATTCTGAAATTCTGATCCCTGATCATACATCGGACGAGTTAAAGGATCGTGAAACTTTATGGAATCGGGTTGAAGAATCCGAAACCAGAAAAAATTCTCAACTGTCCAGAGAGTGTTTAATCCTTCTCCCCAGGGAGACAACTCACGAAGAAAACAAAGAGGCCGTTTTCGAATATTGCCAGAAGGAGTTTGTTGATAAGGGCATGGTAGCGGATATCAATTTTCATAATCCGACCAAAAAAGAAAATCCTCATGCTCATGTCATGCTGACAACCCGGGAAGTTGACGAACAAGGAAACTTCACCAACAAAAACCGGGATTGGAATAGCAAGGAACAGATGTTGCGCTGGAATAAAGCGTGGGATGATCACATGAATCAAACCCTGGAAAAAGGCGGTTATGATGTCCGGATCGATAACCGTTCCGATTATGAAAAAGAGCTGGACAAGGTTCCCGAAGCAGAACTTGACCAGATGAATGAAAAGGATTTTGACAAACTGGCCGAAGCGACAACGAAACCGAAGATTAGTCAGGCAGCTCACCACATTTCAGGACGTGGTGAGCAGAGCTGGCAAGTTGAAGACCGGGACAATTGGAAAGAGAAGGCAAAAGAGTATTTCAAAACTAAGGCTGATCAGGTTAAAGCCAAATCCCAAGAGTTTTTAAAGAGGATATCCGATGGAAGAAAAACAGATATTGGACATGGAAAGGACTCTCAATCAGACGCTGGAGCTATTCGAAAAAATGAGCAGCAGCCTGGAAACCAAACTCGAACAGATTCAGGGATCACAGACGGAGATCGGAAAACTGCTGACCGATCAGGAGCAGAAACCGGCCCACGATCCGAAAACGAATCAATCCTTGCAAGACTTAAAGCGAAGTATGGAAACGAGTCTGGAAAACCTTCAGGCTCGCCTGAACGAAGTGGACGAACAGGTATCGAGGCCGAGCCAGATCGGGGTGCAGCTCCCCGATCTGCTGAACGACCATTCCCTGACGGCAATGATCGGCCAGCTCGACCGGATTCACAGCAAACTGAATCCACCAAAAACAACTCTCAAAGAGCTGATGACAAAGGACGGGATTCTAAACTGGCTGAAGGTCAAACTGCCTCTCCACCTAAAGACAGCCGTGGTCTGGATAATAAAAGCAACGTTCGTGATCCTGATAGCAAGCGTTCTGATATCGATGAATCACGAATCACTAACGGTAATGGGGCATTGGATTCTTCAAAAACTAATAAATCTATTGGTAATGCTGACGTAAAACCGAAACGCACCCGAAAAGAAAGGGACGGCCAGCCGAGAGATCCGTCCAAGAGCAACCGGAAGCCCCGGCAGCGCACCCAAGAAAAGGAAAAAACCAATGAGCGACAAAGACAGAGAGAGCCGGAAGGCAGGGGAATGTAAACCCGGGAAGGTGATCGAGGTTTCACAATTTAGAATTGATAGCCACGCCGGCTTTCCCGGCGTGGAGATCCCCGAGCTGACCGAGGAAGAAGAAAGGAAATTAGTAGAAGATGCCATGTTCGAGACATGGTTTTTAGATGAACTCGAAAACCCCTCAATGAGCCAGGACGAGGAAAACATGCTGTTTACAGAGGACGAGTAAACAGCATGTTTTCGGAGTGTTTACTAGGTTAAATTCCCCAGGGGGAATTAACTGTTATCATGCCACTTGATATTTTAATTATTTTTAATCCCTGTCAGAGCAAGGATGCGGTTTTTAAAATCTTCATACTCACCGCCTGTACTGGATTTTAAGGCAGATAGCCGATAGAAACGATTTGTGGAAGGTGATTCTCTTCTAGCCATTTCCATATCAATCCTATCCACATTAACAACAGTCCAGCATTCAACATAGCCATCAGCTTTTGCTTTCTGGTGGCTCTTTTCGGCCTCTCCGACCCGGTTATGTATGTTTGAAAAGTCAGTCCCTCCTTTTACCTCTATTGCAATGACATTACGATAGCCACTGCTACTGATTTCTTCTTTTATAACAATATCAGGATCGGAGGCAAATTCTATGACAACCTTTCTTTCTGCGGCATTAATAATTTGAATCTTGCTTGATGTTAATTTCTTCGTTGCGTGCTCTACTATTCTATGAATGGATTCAAAAACATCAACAATTCCAACAATACCCTTTTTTACATTGGCTCCCCCACGCAACTGTGGGCCGACGGTTAATAATGTCAAATCATCAAAATGTTCTTTGCTGATTCTATCGACTCCAATTCTATCAAGGAAAGCGCAGGCACTGCCAATCATGCCTTTACATAATTCTGGTAATCTGCTTTGGTTTTTATCTGATAATAAACCTTTTATTTCCATGGGCTTGAATCCAGACACTCCAAATTTTGTTGTGTAGAATTCCTTCTGACTAAATCCCAATAACAAGCGATAGTAGCCCAATAAGAATGGATTCGCCTCTAACAGACAAGGAACAGGGAATACAAGTTCACCTCGTAGGCCGAGAATAGCAAGGGCTTTCAAACTTTTCTGTGGAACGTACTCAAAGAGCTGATTATCAAGGGTTTGGAGTTCTGTTTTATCCACAGTCTCACTTAAAGCCTCTTGCAGATAAATTTTTCTGATATGATCAAGTGCAAATGAAAAATCTATTTGAAGTTCAGGTACCGGTATGTTGATTATTGCCATCAGCCAGCAATCCTAATAATTTGTTTTTCAGAGGTATGAAGTCTTTTAGATGCAATTGACACATATTCGGGCTGAAGTTCGATTCCTACATAGCGTCTTTGATGTAATAAACTAACTTCACCAACCGTTCCGGAACCGAAAAAGGGATCTAATACATAATCTCCAGGTTTTGTGGATGCGAGTACGCATGGTTCGATTAATTGGGGTGGAAAAGTTGCAAAGTGGGCTCCTGCAAAGGCCTGGGTATTTACATCCCAAACACTTCTTCGGTTTCTCAATTTTCCATTGGTACCAACCTCTTTAACCGCAGTATAATTGTAGTAATATCTTTCAGATTTAGAAAGCAGAAACATATACTCATGGGATTTTG
>Ga0307989_1001720_pt1 | contig 11235 bp, 10 predicted proteins | sample EllFjometagen185_FD_203164 | JGI IMG/M metagenome (GOLD analysis project Ga0307989, IMG submission 203164) | Marine microbial communities from Ellis Fjord, Antarctic Ocean - #185 | ecosystem: Environmental > Aquatic > Marine > Unclassified | place: Southern Ocean | collected 2014-10-08 | reverse complement strand
CGTTTTTTGACAAAAATAAAAACTCAACCACGCTACAAAGTGAAATAGCATTGAATAAATAAAATCAAAAAACACGTGTCAATCGAATTCAATCAATCTCTTCGATTGATGGTTCGCTGGTTGATTGAGGTTGAGGTTGAGGTTGAGGTTGAGGTTGAGGTTGAGTAGATTGAGTAGATTGATGTAACTTCGTTACAATCGGATTTAACTTATTTTCAATCTCATGTTGTTTAGACTTGTATGTTTCTTCTGTTTCTTTTTGATGTGTATCCAACCAACTGATTGTATCATTCACTACATCTTCAACTGTTTGAGCATCACTACCTAATTGTCCTTTAGTTTGTTCATCATTCAACAATGAATTACGCATATTGTAACAATAATTTTCAACTGAATTGCGTGCTTCAACTTGTCGTTTTATTTTCGCATCATCGTCTTTGTATTGTTCTGCCTCTTGAACCATTCGTTCTACATCGTCTTTACTTAATCGATTACTGTCATTTGTAATTGTTATTTTCTGGTTCTTACCCGTTGATTTATCATTTGCGGATACTGTAAGGATAGAATTTGCGTCAATGTCATATGTGATTTCGATTTGTGGAACTCCACGAGGTGCAGGTGTAATTCCACTCATTGTAAACTCACCCAATTTGTTATTGTGGTGTGTTAATTCGCGTTCTCCTTCAAATATTTTGACTGTAACACCTTGTTGATTATCAACCGCGGTTGAAAATGTATCAGAATGTTTATATGGAACAGTTGTTCCACGTTTGATCATTGGTGTCATAAATTGACCTTGTGTTTCAACTCCAAGTGTCAATGGCGTAATATCCAATAAAATCATGTTATCTAATTTGTCATCACTTCCACCTGTAAGAATTGCTCCTTGAACGCTTGCACCATATGCGATTGCTTCGTCTGGATTAATATTGCGACACAATTCTTTTCCATTAAAATATGTTTTGATCAATTCTTGTATTCGTGGAATACGAGTTGAACCACCGACCATCACAATTTCGTCTACTTGATTTTTTGATAATTTTGCATCACTTAATACTTGATCAATTGGATTAGTCACTTTATTAAACAAATCACCACATAATCCTTCAAAACGTGCACGAGTCAATGTCACACTCAAATCATTCGCATTATGAATCGCGTCCAGTTCAATTGTAGTCTGTGTCGATGATGTTAAATTTCGTTTTGCGCATTCTGATGCGTGTTTAATTCGACTAATTGCTTTCGGAAATTGTTTCAAATCAACATTTGTTTTACGCCGATATTCACCAACTACATGGTCTACAATTCGATTGTCATAATCTTCTCCACCTAAATACAAGTCACCACATGTCGATTTGACTTCAAAAACTCCTTCTTCTAATTCTAACAATGAAAAATCAGATGTACCACCACCAATATCAATAACTAATATGCGTTTACTTATTTTAATTTCTTTTCCAAATCCATATGCAATTGCGGCCGCAGTTGGTTCATTGATAATTCGTAATACTTCTAATCCAGCGATTGTTCCTGCGTCCTTTGTTGCTCGTCGTTGAGCATCATTGAAATATGCAGGAACCGTTACAACCGCTTTTGTAACTTTCCGTCCTAAATATGCTTCTGCGGTTTCTTTCATTCTGGTTAAAATCATTGCTGATATTTCTTCGGGAGTAAATTGTTTCAATTCGTTTTTGTATGTAACTTGTATCTTCGGTTTAGTATGATCATTGACTACTTTAAATGAAAAATGTTGAATGTCGTTTTGGACTTCACGTTCATTGAACTCGCGTCCAATCAAACGCTTTGAATCATAAACTGTATTTTCCGGATTTGATGAAATTAAGTTCTTTGCTGATTCTCCAATCAAACGTTCATTATCAGTAAAACTTACATATGATGGTGTTGTTCGATTTCCTTGATCATTTGTAATGATGTCCACTTGACCATGTTGATAAATACCAACGCATGAATATGTTGTTCCTAAATCAATTCCAATCGCAATCTCTTTGTTTGCCATATTTAAAAAAATCGGAGTTTAGTTCAATTAAGTTGTAATGATGTGTTTAATTTGATATGGTTTGAAATATAAAAAATTGTGTGAATATATAACTTACAAAGTTTTTTTTTCGTTTTTTTAACGAAACTCTTTATTTTTAGATTACTTTACTTTACTTTACTTTACTTTACTTTTAATTCGAACCAAATAATTACCATTAAAACGATGACAAATGACGCGGAACTGAAGAATATTGTTCTCTAAAATGGCGTGAATGTACAATATCTTCAAACCATACACAATGAATTGGTTTGGATTTAACAGTTTGTGGATTATGAACTGGTTTGATTGGTTGCTTATCAAATGTAGCATTTGTAGTAATGTGCGACATGTTTCTAATATGTTTGAATTGAATAAAAGCGAAAGAAAATAATCGTATTTGTTTCTGTTATTTTTTTTAATTTAATTCTTTATTTTTTATTTTTTATTTTTTATTTATTTTTTTTAATTATTTTAATTTGTGTGATGGTCAACTATTTTTGGACAACAGTTGATCAACTAATTTTTGATCAATTGTTATAATTTTAGTAGGGTGGGAAAAGTCGATGAGATGTGTAATATGGACACGGTGTTTAAACATTTTAATCACATCAAACAATCTGGCATTTATTATACTATTTAATTCGATGTTCATATATTTTCGACAAAATGGACATTTGATTTGATATATTTCGATCGTTTCTGAAATCAAATGTGATGAATAATTGGGTTTACGAATTTTACAAATCAAATTAACTGCGCATTCAGTACATATGCTATGTTTCAATTGTGTATCAATTATATAACCGAATGAATCATATTGATAACATGGTAAAAATATACAGTCTGATGTCGTATCGCATATAGGACAACTTACATCGTTTGTATGTGTGATACTAGAAATCAGAAATTGTTTGAACTTTTCTTTATTCAATTTACATACTACTTGTTGATTAAATAAATATGTAAACTTCTCTTTTAACAATTCGTTTATCTCTACATCACTCGCATGAACAATCTCTTCATTCGGATGGTATATATTATTATTATCAAAAAAATCGAATACATAACTATGCAACCTTTCCAAATATGTACATGACGGAATGAACAGCAATACACGAACAATTATAAAACTTTTCATATGACATATCATCGCGCAACTGTTTGTATATTTTGCCAATTGGACATATGTAACGTTATAGATCATCAGATTTATAATATACATCATTCGTTGTTGGTTTATATATAAATGCCACAATTGTAAAAACGGCATTAACCATTTCACATATACGTAATACAATATGAATAATTGTACACATAGTATTAACACTTCAAGTGCCGACATTACAATTATATATATCATATGATTGAACGTTAATTCATATACCACCGAAATTACAACATGCAAATTATGATCATAATAGTGGAACTGCAGTAAATCGACCAGTATCAATGACAATATTATGCTCTTTATGTACAATCGAATTGGGATGTTGTAAATGAATGTTTTAAATATAACGATTGGAAATACATAACAAATATTATATATTAACCAGGTTGAGAAGACGTTGTACATTTAGAATGTATACGTATGAGATAGAAAAATAACAGATGAAAAGTATTGGATTTATCAATCCAAATTGTTTTTTTGTAAATTCAATATTTACAATTTGAGTTCCAGTAAATTGGATGACACTCACTATCGTTTATTGTATTGTCTTCTGAATATGGCGTAATAAATTTAACTGTATCAACTGGTGTTGGACGAGGTTCTTCTTCAGCAACATATCTTTGATATATTGGACGTAATCCGATCATTTCATTTGTTGCGTTTCTATAACCAGCAGTAGATGTAACTTGTGCAGTTAATATAGTGCGTGGTTTTGAACCAATCGACATATCTTGATTGTATACAATATCCAATGAACTATATTTGTCTAATGGATCATAATCATTTATATCGAATGCTTGTTGGTCAACTGTCTTTTGTATGTTAGTGGTTGCAGTCGCAGTTGTAATAACTGAATTAGTATGCGAAGTATTTTCCATGTTTGTTGATTCAACTATTTGAAAGTTATACGTATATATTAAACAATTAAAAAAAAATACTTATTATCTAATTGGAACATACACTGAAAATGGCGAATTTAGCAAACATACACTTAAATAAATCTAACACAACAATTAAAGATGATGATATAACTGTACTTGTCACTGCAAATGTTGATTATTCGACAAGTAGTGAACATAATCACAAATCGAATGTACCATTATATGATAAAACAATTTTGCAACAATCATATCCAAACAAAGATATCCTATTTAAACATATTGGTTACGACGGATTGAATGAAACCGAAATATATAACGGTTCTGTTGCTATCATTAATGTAATTAATAAACGTGGAATTAAATATGATTTTGATTGTTTGATCTTATATGCATATGAAATGGGTTGGATACAACCCATTCCAAATCCAGCACTTCCAAATCCAGTACTTGAATCCTCTCCTCCTTCTCTCAAACTTCAGACAGTAGAAGCACCGATTTATAGACATATACCTAAAAAGAAAAACAGACATAATAGATCAGTTCAATCATCCAACTTTAAACAGTCTCACTTTGAACATTTGCATAATAACACATACAATCCATCACAACATGAACAACATGAACAACATGAACAACACATAACACCCAATGATGAAACTGAAAGTGTTCAGAGTCAAAGTCAAAGTCAAAGTCAAAGCACAATCGAATATAATGGAGAAAATATAATTAATGATGAAATTAGTAAAGGTAAAGAATCATGTACATTACTGTGATTTTGGATCAAATTCCATCCATAATATTAGCAAAAGCGTCTTCAACCATCTCATCTCGTATTATAACTTTTGAGTGTGGATTTGATTTAGCACGACAATTAAATATCACATCTTCCATCACATCATCTTTTATTTCTTTTGAATCAAAATCTGTATGTTCAAATACATTTTCATCTACTAATGTATCAATCATATCATTTTGATATACATATGTGATTTGATACATGCGTTTTGCCAATTTAGTTATAAGAATTACGTTTTCAAGTTGCAATACTTGTTTGATTCGACTTAATCGACTACTCAATGTTGCTTCAATTGTATCACATTTCTTTATGTTCTCATTAAACACATCATCATAAATTATATTAACAGTATATGTCGTTGAATTGATCAACTTTACGATTTTTCCATAGAATACACCTTTGTTTTCATCTGCATATATCATCTTTTGTTTGAAAATTCGTCCATATTCATTATCTTTATCACCTCGAAGTAATCCCGCATCAATTTCACCTTTACTTTCCAATTGTCCGACTTGTTCTGAATCAAACTTTTGTACAATTTGATATGTGTTACCAACCACATTATTAATTAATACAAAATCATGTTCGTTGATGTAAATTCTATGTCGACTGAGTGAACCCATCGAAGAACAATTGTATGTTTGAATATTACCACCAATCATAACTACACGCACTCCAAATCGGCGATTACCGAGACGACCAGTTACATATCCATAATATGTTCCTTCACTCGGATCTGCATAAATAATATCCTTTCTCATATTTTTCCTATGTGTTTTTTGTTGGCGTTTTTTCTTTCCAAACGCTCCCGTGTTCTTGATTCCTTTATTGACCGTTTGACTCATTGTTAGTTATTCTATATGTTATTCTATATGTTATTCTATATGTTATTCTATATGTTATATTAGATTTTGTAAAATTATGTGATTCAATAAAACCATATAACAATAAAATGTATTAATATGTAATAAATATATGTTTCAATTCAATTTTTTGTTTTTTGAAAATCCAAAGTTAGTAGTTGTTAACAAATTAATATATTTCGTGTACAATAAAGTTTTGATCACATTGTCATTAATTAATACTAACATTTGGATCCAAATACTCAACAATAATCATTCTATTAGACAAATGTTCAAACATATGTTTTGGGAACTCAACAAACAATCGTTCAATTAATTGATCAAAATATTGATCAATAACATCAGAAGAACATTCACAAATTTGACGTGATACTTTCACATATCCTACATACTCTTCATAATATTCACCATTTTTTCGATGTCCGTCTGTAATTTCCCCCCATTTCCATTCAACATCATGATTAAATGCAGAATACTTTTGTGTGAATGTGTTAATGAAGTCACATATTTTATCCAATTGATATGTATGTGGTGTGCGTTCCATTTTGACTATGAATGACGGGGTTAAAAAACTGGGTATAAAAATTGGACAGTATTACACGTTATTTGTATTTGTACTTACAATTACATAATTTAATTTAATTTTCATTTTTTAATTTAATTTAATTTAATTAATTTAATTTAATTTAATTTAATTTAATTTAATTTAATTTTATTTTTACCATTGTCATGTTGTTTCACACAACACATTCATGTGTATTAATCGATTAAAAAATCAATTACATTAACCGAGAACAATCAAGAACCACCAATAAAAATGTACGCAAACATAATTCCTTGTAATACTCGTCGAAGTGAATTACAAGGAATAATCATCTGAATTTATTCTAATCAAAAAAAACGAATTTTTGTTTGTTCCCACTTTGTGTACCAAAAACACTTACACTCAACAAACAATCACATAATTCAAAAACATTCAAACTTGAACAATACACAACACATAAAACACAACGAACATGTCGTTTTATATGTTGCATGATACGCTTCAATTGTCCCGTTTGATCGAAGGAGAAGTACATGACACAAAACATTCAGTAGTTGAAGTAATTGGCAGTGAGAAAGGTGAACACGATCAGATTGACACATTCAAAATCAAAGGCGATATAATCAAATTGCATAATGATTCATTTGAATATACATCACTTCGAAACCTGACATTGAAGTTTGCACAACTTGATTGTGAAGAATTGTATTTGCCAAACATCGAAGTATTGAGTTTGGTGTTGAATTATTCTGATACATTGACGACGATTCGTGACCTTTCCAAATGTATTTTGAATGTCAAATTGCGAGCACCAAAACTGTTCTGTCTGATTTTAAAGCATGATTACATTGATGTAGAGATGTTTGACAAAACATGTTTGGAATACATGTTTCAACATTGTAAAACTCTACAAGTGATTCGTTTTGATCCATATGCAAAACCTATATGTGAAACAATTGATTTTCAATTCAAGGATGGTGTGGTGTATGATGATTTAGTTAAATATGCAGATAAGTGCAATACGTTTTCTATACTTCATAGTTATGCGGAAGAAGGTTTTGGAATCGATAAGAATGGTCATGATTTTTTGATCAAAGTGAAAGAACTTGAAAAGAAGTGTATCAAATATGGGTTGATTTCAAAAGAAAGCAAACTGTCATTGAGAGAGATTGAAGAAACGAACGAAGAGACATTTGAACGATTGTTGAGTGAATATTGCGATTTTCTAGATTTAGATGACGATCTCATCAAACATGAGATTGATACGATTCGAAAGAAATTCAAAAGTGTAGGACATATTGATTTACATACATGTTATGGATTTTACACATATTTTGATGCATTAGAAGAATGTTTCGATCAGTTTGAGAAAGACTAACTGTTTGTTGTGCAGGGGGGGACTTCAAAAGTGTGGGACATTACATTTTAAGACAAGATTTTTTCTATCAGTTTGAGAAAGATTGTCGTGTATGGGATGAGGAGAGGGAAGTTACTTTGTGTAAGCAACACAACAATATGTCATGAACAATCCGGAAATTGATTTGTTCATTGATTTGACGACATTTGATATAATGAAATTTGAATTTGTGAAGAACATGCACGTCAAGAACGGTCATGAAAATTTCGATTTCACTCACTAATTACTTCCTTCATTTTCTCAAAATAACAAAAAACAAAACAAATTGCTCTCCTCAATACCAGTCCCACATTTTTTCTTAGGGGGTGGTGGTTGGGGTTCTTTGTTGGGGTTCTTTGTTGTTTTTACATCATTAGAGTTGAGTGTCATTAACATAGATACCATTGTTAAGTATTAACTGCATACTTATTCGTGGTTATTTGAGTGGGAAATGGATTAACACTCAGATCGGTAGGAGTGATATATTTAACATATGGTTCATCATTGATTGGAACTATGTTTTGCACATTGAATATTGTTTTTGTTGTTCGACATCATACATTGAAACTACATGTGTCATAACCAAAAACGTCCAGCATGTTCACTTATTTGTTGGAATATGGTTGGTGTGTTACAGGATGTAATAAACACACATGGATGATTTTTCAAACGGATTTTGTCATTTTCTATTTGTCTATTTATTGAATATTTCCTGTAAAATCAACTTTCCGTTCACATACTCATTAAGAATCGAGTTTCGTATTCAAAAAAGTACGTATATACTCAAAATTTTCAATATTTTCTGTAATTCCGCAATTTTGAATATATTTGACTACCGATTGATCAATTATTATATTCTTTATTTCTTTTATCTTTTCAGATTGTTCTTCTTTTATGTATTTTATCAATACTATCAATATATTTTTAATTAATTCGTCGGATCCAATAAATACTAATTCATTTAAAATATATGGAATTATGTATAATCCGTCAGATGTATTTATTTCACCGTTTATTATTAAATTTATTAACTTTACATTTGACGTATCGAATGCTTTTAGTAAAGTATCTGAATCAAATATCTTTTGATTCTTAAAATTGGAATATTTAATTATTTTTTCTACTAACTCAATATTTACTTTCCCAATTATATAATAAAAATATCTTGAATCAAACTGCATACAATCATAAATCTTATCCAATACATTACTTAATTTTTCGTCATTTGATTTGAAATGATTTAATAATCTTCTGGTAAAATTAAGTGAAAATGTATTTTCACTTCCATATTTTTTTATTATTTCAAGTGATAATTCCATCATACGTTCATGTTTATCTGTTTTTTTTGTTTGGTCGATCAATACATTTGCTATTTCTTCGTTGAAATTTATATTAAAAGCATATTGATTCTGTATTGTCAAATAATATATTGTATATAACAATATTGGATAATGATTAATATAATTTAATACTGAAATGTTTGTAAATATAGCAATCATACTAGTCATTGTATCTATAATTAAATCTTGTTCTTGTGTACTATTGGGAGTTGAATACCAAACATACGCGTGTTCAAAAGTAGCTGTCAAATTTATATTTCCGAAATCAAATGTTATTGATATTGTTTTATCATCATTTACATATGATATATAATCCAATTGTTTTGTTATTCCCAATGTTTTTAACAATTCTTCAAAATTTACATTATCATCTTTTTTATTCACATATATATAATTCAAACAACTTAATATATTTGTCATTGTTGTGTTTATATTATACAAATAATTTCCTTCACTTTCTCCATAATATGTTATATTGGTTAAATTAGATATTGCTTTTACAAATTTAAGTATTTGTGTCTCAGTATTTGACAATTCCATTATTTCTTGCATTTCTTTTGTATACGGCAGTATGTTATATTTCTTTTTGAATATTCTCATTAAATTCAATATCGCAATCTCTCCACATGCTGTAAATTCAATATTTTCACCATTGTGTTCATATTTAACACGTGAATAATCAGAATACAAATACATCGGAATCTCAATGTTCTTGTAATTTTCAAAGCTGTTAATATACGCTTGTAAAATTACTATCTGTTTATGTTTTATTGTGTAATGGTTTCCCCTATTTTGTTCTTCATATTCTATTTCTATTTCATTTTTCATTATTTTGAACATATCATCAACATTTTCATCTGTGTATTTTGATGTTCCGTAATCATAATAATATGACATTAATAATCCATTTACTAATATGGGGTTATATAATGTCATATTTCTATCCATTTCTATATGTGATGCGATTATATATGCGGTTAATGTTTTTATAATATATTTAATATTAGAAGTGCCTTTGTTGAATGATTTATCTGGATTATTTTCACATTTATATTTTATTATTTTACAATCTTCTATCTGGTTCAATATTTCGTTAATTCCAGTCACTTTATCCATTATATATTCATAAAATTTATCTTCCTGTCTCACCTGTTTCATCATCTTTTTTTTAATTGAAGATATTTCCTTTTCTTTATGTTCGAACATATCATATAAATCAGATATGTATCTCAGTGTCATAAATTCGGAATGTTCATAAACGCGATTCAAAGTATTCATTAACTCTTCCATAGCACTTTCCGTCATTTGACTATCTATTGTTAGTGTTTTATATAAAGCTGTTATTCCGTCATATCGTAATTCTTTTATTATATTTTTTTTCTGACCTTTACTCAAATGTGTTGTTTTGTTTATTATATCAATTAACGTTTCATTTTTTTCTTTCATACTTTTTATATTTGACATTCGATTTTTTGTGTCCGTAACAAATTCATTTATTGACGATACTTCATTTTTCAAATCTGTAGTATGTTTAAATTCTTTACATTGTGTTATACATTTTTCAAACTCTACATATTTACCATTGTTCAAAATTAAATTATATATTTGTTTTTGTAATTCTTCGCCAACCATAGAATTTAATTTCGTGTCATTTCGTATACTTCCAAATATTTCATATCCTAATAACACGAGTTTTGTATAATATCCACTTTCCATCAGTAATCGTAACCCTATATTGTTCACTTCTAACACACATGCTTCCGAATGATATAGTTGTTTAAATAAATGATTGATATTATCATATTCATTTATTGGCGAAATATATTTTAATATGTTCTTTTTATTTTGACTAATATACAATATACATTTTGGATTCATTCCAAATAATTCTGGATTGTTAGAATACATATAGTCCTCAATCTTAAATAACTCACTCTCATTGAGATATTTACTTAATTTTAAAGTTGTTCCACCATACATTTTTATTATCAAAGCTAATCAAATTATTCGCAATTTACTTAACTTAACTAAATAACTTTATATACTCGTTCCATTGAAAATAAAAAATTTAATTAGTTATTTAAACATCCATTTTTGAACCTTGATAATCATGTATATTAATACCAATGTTCAAAAATGGTTCTTCTTCATTTGATCCTTCCACACATCCAAAATATTCAGGAATGTATTTTTCCCTGAAACAATAATA
>Ga0307989_1001719_pt1 | contig 11241 bp, 10 predicted proteins | sample EllFjometagen185_FD_203164 | JGI IMG/M metagenome (GOLD analysis project Ga0307989, IMG submission 203164) | Marine microbial communities from Ellis Fjord, Antarctic Ocean - #185 | ecosystem: Environmental > Aquatic > Marine > Unclassified | place: Southern Ocean | collected 2014-10-08 | reverse complement strand
CTTCCATAATCAGGCTTTCACGTTCCCGGACATCACTGGCCATACGATTGATTAAAACCATATTCCCGATGACACATGACGCATCACGGGTAAAGAAACAATTGTGTAGTGGCATTAATGAATACCGATCTTCACTAAAATAACGGGTAAGATTATCTTTCTTCATGACAACTCCCTGGATGAGTAAGCGGGATAATTCAGCCGCATCCAGAGACATTAAATAATCAATATTTTCATGAACAGATTCGAACAGCAGGATACTATTAAGCAGTTGCTGTTTAACCGCATCCTTTTCTAAAACATCTTCAAGTAATTTCGATACTTCCCAGGTATTGGAATGAAGCTGTAATACTTGTTTGAATTGAGTGTATTCCTGCTCAGCAACCGATAGATTTAAAATATCGCTATAAAGCGCCCTTTCTGCATTTTCAGGGGTCATGTTTTCAACTTCGTGACCGGGAGTGTGTACAATAACGTGCTCAAGCTCACCAATTTCCGATTGAACTTCAATTTTAATAGGATCCATGTGATTGTTTTTGAATGGGTTATTTCTTTGGTTTAATTTGATATTTATTCTATCATAAAAACCATCTTCTTTAGGGATGGTCAAAGGAGATGGCTTGGCCGTACTGTCACTCGACCCAGGCTGTTAATGACAAGTCGGCACCCAGGGGGTCATTAATTTTCGTAGTTCATGGTAATTTTACTGCCATATTTTGTGTCTTCCAGTTTGGTGGCTTCCGTAATGACACTCATCTTTCCACCTTTTTCTACAAAATTGAGGGCTGCCCGAATCTTTGGAGCCATACTGCCTTCTGCAAACATACCATCGGCCAAATGCTTTTCTGTATCTTTTTTGTCTAGGAATTCAGCAATTTCCTGATTCGGCTGGCCAAAATTTAAGTAAATATATGGAACATCAGTTAAGACATAGAATTCATCTGCGCCAATTCTGGCACCTAAAAGGGAAGAAGCTAAATCTTTATCAATCACGGCTTCTAAGGGACGGACATCCCCGACTTCATCAATATAGACAGGGACACCGCCACCACCGGCTGCAATAACAATAGTACCTTGCTCGGCCAAGGTTTTGATAACATTCTCATTGGAAATACTGATTGGCATTGGGGAAGGAACCACCCGTCTCCACCCATCTTTTACCTTGATTTCTTCTTTAAAAATCCAACCTTTATCTTTGGCTAACTGATCCGCCTGCTCCTTGTTATAGATCTTACCCACCCGTTTGGTTGGATTGTTAAAAGCCGAATCATCCTTATCAACCACTACTTGCGTGATCAGAGTCACCACCTCTTTTTTAATGTGATGCTTTTTTAAGACATTTAGCAGCATGCGTTCAATCATATACCCAATTCCACCTTGAGAATCTGCAACACAGATATCCAATGGCATCTGGGGAAGATCATAAATCTGTTCACCCGCATCATTTCTCAATAGAATATTTCCGACCTGAGGTCCATTTCCATGGGTGAGCACAAGGTTATATCCTTCCTTAAGAAGGAATATTAAATTTTCCATGGTATCTGTAGTGTTTTGTTCCTGCTCTTCGATGGTGCCTATTTGATTTCCTCTTAATAGAGCGTTTCCACCTAAAGCGACTATAGCAAGTTTTTTCATAGGATATTTATATAAAAAGGTTAAATAAAATAAGGTGATGGCGACATTATTATCTATCTTTCAAAAAGTTCTCTTTGGGTTCGGAGGGTTCTAAGTTATTTTTATCTTTTTTGAAATAACGATAATTTTGACGAACATGATGTTGCGCCAGTGACTTTGCTTCAGTCGTTCTGCCCTGCTCAATCGCTTCAATCAATTCACAGATCTCCTTATAGTCTTCTTCCCGAATTTCCCGATCTTTCAAGGCATAGCGATCATAAAATCCTAATATGTTTTCATGTATCATTTGCAGAACTGCTTTAAAAACAGGGTTTCCCGCAATATCAGCAATGCCGATGTGAAATTTGATATCTAGTTCAATGAATTTTTTCCAGTCACTTTCATCTTCGCTCAGAAAATTTGTAAAACTCTTCTGTAGTTTTTTTAGATACTTAATATCAGTCTTTGTTGCCCTCTCTGCCGCCAGACCAGCCACCAATCCTTCAACACCTTCGCGAAATTCAGTTAAATGCTCTAAAGAAACATGATGATACTGAACTAATAAATCAAGGCCTTCACTGATATTGGTGGTATCTATTTGTTTGACCATGGCTCCACCACCAACACCAGTTTTGATATCAACCAAACCTTTTTGTTCTAAAACCCTCAACGCTTCTCTCACTGATCCCCGACTCGTATCAAACATTTCCTTCAATTTCATTTCGGAGGGCAAACTTTCACCAGGTTTGATTTCTCCATCAATAATCGCTTGCTGGATTTGATCAACAACATTCTGGAAAATACGACTGGGTTTGGCTTTTTTAAAATTGAGGTTCATGATAAGCAATATTGATTAGGTTTCGAGTATTATTGATAAACTGTTTTAGTGTTCTAATGTTTAACTGTTAGACAGTTTAAAAAGTGCGAAATTTGTTGTCAAGAAAATTTATTTTTTTTCTCAAATATATAGATTTGAAACAAATTTTATAGATTTTAAGTACTCTTAAATTTAATACTAATAAATGTTGTACAATTTAATGATTTATCAAATAGTACAAATCACTATTCCTATTAATATTCATTAAATTCAGTATTATAAAAACATTAAAATTAAAATAAATTTGCAATAAAAACCATATTTTCAAATCTATATTGCTGTGATTCTTCATTAATTATTTTGGTTGCTGAGTCATGAAGATTATTTTTTATTGTCATTACAGATAATACGAACTAAAACTTATAAAGATTGTAACGATTCTGCACGCTGGGTAGTCGTCCTTGCAAAAGTGGGGAAACATAGCGATACGAAATAATTAAACTTGTTGAATAATTTTAGTTTTTCTCCACAACCCCAAAGAATATATGGATTCTCGACTTTGCAGGAATGACGATACTGAATAGTTGCAAAAATTTTAATTTATTTTAACTAAATCTGGAGGAATTATGTTTAAGAGAATTTTTATTATCGCTTTTTTATTGTCTGCAATGGTATCTACTATTACAGCGAAACCTGTTTTCCTGGTTTATTGCGGTATAACCATGGCGCAGCCTATAGAAGCTATTGCCAAAAAAATCGAATCTGAATTTGATGTTAATATTCATGTGGTCAAAGGCGGATCAGGAAAGTTATACCAAACTTTAACAAAGTCTTTTCACGGAGATTTGTTTTTACCTGGGTCTGATAGTTACATAAAAAAATTAAAAAAAGAGCATCAGGGTATGGTTGTCGATGAAGTGTCCGTGGGGAAAAATCAATTAGCCGTTTTTGTTAAAAAGGGAAACCCCAAACAGATTCCACTTAACCTGGATAGCTTGTATGATCATAATTACAGAGTATTTATTGGTTCCGCAAAAATGGGATCGGTTGGTAAAGTGACGAAGGCTATACTGGAAAAAAAAGGAATTTATGAGCAGGTGAAAAAAAATGCAAGAATGACCTCACATTCAAAAGGATTGTTAAATGCCATAAAAAACAATAAATCTGATATCACTTTAAATTGGCATGCTGTTTCTACATGGCCGGGAAATAATGAATTTGTGGAAGCAATGTCAGTTCCTGCTTCTATAGCGACACCGAAAAAATTGGTATTGGCTCAACTCAATAGCTCAAAGAACCCTGTTATTGCAAAGGCGTTTTGCCACCCTACCCGCTTTTTAATACTTCCTATTTACTCCTGATTTAAACCAAAAAAGAATATAATTGATGATTGAAAGTTAGCCTGTTTTTACGAAAGAAAAATCTTTGAAGTGAGAAAATATTTAATTTATAATCACTGATCAAGATTTGACCCCCTCTTTTTCATCAAATCCCAATAAATTCAAAATCTAAGTCGTTACGACCCAAATAAAAGTAAATTATAAATTCATTAATTTATCTGTATCCCTTGTTAAATACCATTTTAAACAATAAAAAGTGTTGAACTATTAAAAAGCCCCCTGTATTGAATAGCGATAGGGGGTGCTGATGTCACTATTTCCGGACATTCATCTTTTGGTTTTGGTACTTTTTTCAATTTAACTGGGATTATTCTGTTTTCCCACCTAATGCCTGGGTCAATAAATTAAGGACCGGTGTCACGATAGATCAGCAGCTTTAAAATAACTGCTAATGCAGGCTTTAACGACCATACACGGATTAGCATTGCCTCGATTGAATTAACGCCCATCACAATCCCTTTTATCATACCGGTTATCGTTACTCCGACAATTGAACTGATTTTAAAATTGGATGGAACCTTAGTTGCTGAGTTTTCAACTTCTGCTTCAGAAAGTTTTGATACTTCGACTGTTGACCTTCGGGAAGTCAGCTGGAAAAGCATGCAAATAAATGATTTTAAAGATGATGCTTCTAAAATAGGTTTTTCAGATTTTGCTTCTTAAACCGGATATGTTTTTGGGTACTCTTGAGGTTTAGGACATGTTAAAAAAACCACTAATGGCGGAAAAACCTGGAATACAATTAGGAGTGGTTCTGACTTTTTCCCGTACACTATAGGGCTTATTCAGGGATCAAGTGTTTATGCTTTGGAAAGTATATCCAACAAACTGTATCAGGTCTCTGATTCTACTAAATCTCTTGTTTATGACGATGACTTTATCATCGATTTCTCTTTCAATCAAAACAGTGATCTTTACGCAACTATGCTGGATGTATCAGATGATTTTTATTTTACTAAAATCGACAAATCAGGCACAAATAACTTATCAAATATTGCCGCTATTTCACTCACTGGAAGAAGTCCTAAAATCAGATTTCACAAATCGAGTGGTAAGGGCATCGTATTTAACATAAGAAAAAGCGCTGCCGAACCCCATGTTTATATGATAAGTACCGATGGAGGTACTAGTTGGACTGGAAAAACATATGCCTATACTGATGCAAATGAACTAAGCGAAAACTATGACATTCAGGATGCTTATTCCTTTGATGGGGATAACATTATTTTAGCGGGTGGATCATTTACATTATCAAGTTTTTTTATTGATAAAGCATTCATTTTAAAAACGACTGATGGCGGCCTAAACTGGACAAAAATTGATGTTGATGCAGCAAAAGGATTTAATTCCCTGACATTTATTGACAATGATGAGGGATTTGCTGCTGTTAATCAAGTAAGTGCAAGCAGTGAGTCAAAACTATTTCATACTGGAGATAGCGGAGTGACCTGGTCACCGGTACCTGATATTACTAATCCCGAAGGGATAGTTCGAACACAGTTTTTCGGCACTTATTACGGTATTGCGGTGGGTCATAAGGGAACGATTTTTAGGTATTCAATAAATTAGAAACTTAAGTTTCGCACCCTTAAGAATGATGCTCTTTGGGAAACCAAAGGGCATTTGAGTTTTTTGCAGAAGCAAAGAATCTTTTTGAATTAGAATATAGTAATATTAAGGAAAGCTCATGGAAGAAAAAACAGAATTCAAATGTTCCTATTGTGGCGTTCAAGCCTGTGATAATGATCAAAATAATAAACATCCTGATTATTGTCCGATGCCTGTCTCTAAGACTGAACTGGATCAGGCACGACAGATTTATGGTAGTAATGAAACGGTGAAATCCATATTTTCTGCTTCGGCTAAAACTGAAGCAGAAGGATATTGCAAATGGACCCGGATTGAAGAAATCATTAATTTTGCAAAACACCTAGATGTTGACACTATCGGAATTGCGCACTGTATCGGTTTGCGAAAAGAAGCGAAAGCTGCCCATCAAATCTTTAAAGCAGCGGGTTTCAATGTACATTCAGTTTGCTGTAAAGTAGGTAATATTAATAAAGAAGATCTCGGTTTGTCCGATGAAGATAAAGTAATTCCGGAAGATTATGAATCGGCGTGTAATCCCATCGGGCAGGCGTTAGTTCTGGGAAAAGCAGGTTGTCAATTGAATGTTCTTGTTGGGCTTTGTGTTGGGCACGATAGTTTGTTTTTTATGCACAGTAAGGTTCCAACAACAGTATTAGTAGCTAAAGATCGTGTGTTGGGACACAACCCAGTAGCTGCATTGTATACCAGCGATTCTTATTATGAGCGATTAAAAAAAGGGAAGAAAGAATGAGCCTCAAGGATAACAATTAGGAACGGTGGTGTCTGAAAAAAAGAGCCCTGTTATAAAGAACTTGGAGTTACTAAACTTTGTTAGGATAATAACTCCAATAGTTCTTAATTTTTTTTATTTAAGAATTCCAGCGCTGCACCGATCATTATCTCAGCACCGATGGCCAGGGCATCTTCATCAATATCAAATAGTGAATTATGATGAGGGTAGTTATTATGCTCAGAACCACCAGCACCCACAAAAAACATGCATCCCGGAACATGACTCTGGAAAAAGGAAAAATCTTCACCTCCCATAGTGAGTTCAGCTTCACGGACGTGTTCGTCTCCAACAGCTTTTTTGGCAATTTTAGTTATTAAATCGGTGATTTTTCGATCGTTGATAACTGGTGGTGAATGTGAATCCTCGAACTGAAGCTCATATTGACCACCCATAGAATTAGTTATCCCTTGGATGGCCTGGTCCATATATTTTTGAATTTGATTTCTAATTTCAGGGTCTGTAGTTCTTAAGGTCCCAACTAAATCAACCTTATCAGCCACGATATTATCAGCATCTCCCCCCTTGATTTTACCAATATGAAGCACAAATGGTGTCGTGGGTGCTAACTGTTTTCTCACCTGGGTTTGTAAATTAGAGACAATTAAAGCTGCGATATAGATAGCATCCACTGTATCATTGGCTAATCCTGCATGCCCCCCTTTTCCTTTAACCGTAATGAAAAAGGTATCAGATCCAGCCATTAAAGCTCCGGGTTTCGTCAACACATCCTGAATGGGTTCTGTGCTCATAAGGTGCAGTGCCATAGCAGCCTCAACCGTAGGATTTGTTAAGACACCATCATCTACCATCGCCTTGGCTCCGGTTCCTAGCTCTTCTGCTGGTTGAAAAACAAACTTGATGCGACCGCAAATCTGATCTTTTTTCTGGGTTAAAATTTTTGCAACACCCAGGAGAATCGCCATGTGTCCATCATGACCGCAGGCATGCATAACGCCATCGTTTGTTGATCGATAGGAGACCTCTTTTTTATCATGCAGTGTCAACGCATCCATGTCAGCGCGCAGCAATAATGTCGCACCAGGAGCGTTCCCCTCCAGCAAGGCAACAACGCCTGTTTTACCGATATTATTGGTGATATCCAGTCCCAGGTTTTTTAAATAGTCGCTAATTGTTTGGGCGGTTTTAATTTCCTGCATCCCTACTTCAGGAAATTGGTGAAAGTTTCGGCGTAAATCGATTAATTCATCCTTAATTGAGGCAACTTCTTTTTTAATGTTTTCCATCTTTAATTATCTGAAATGTTTAATAATAATAAAATTTAGTATTAGGTGCATGCATCCATTTCCATGGTTTTAGGTCAGATTTTCTGTCAATCAATATAGACTATAATGTCTTGACGAGGATTATTTAGTCTACTATAAAAAATAAAAAAGTTCTCTGGTTAACTAGAAAATTCTGTTTTTCGGGGTAATAAGACACTATGTTTTACAAAAGACCACCATGGATAAAAATATTCAAACTTTTAAGAATATCGCAGATGGTATTGCCAGGTTACTACATCCTCATGCTGAAGTTGTCATTCACAACATGGCAACCCAGAAAATTATCCACCTGGTAAATAACATTTCCAAAAGAGAAATTGGCTCGCCATCATTGTTAGAAAATTTTGAGATTGAATTTGATAATCCCATTATTGGCCCATACGAGAAATTGAACTGGGATGGTCGAAAATTAAAATCAATCAGTATTGCCATAAATGGTGAAAATGAGACGCCGATAGCAGTTATGTGTATCAATTTTGATATATCCGTATTATCAAATGTATTATCTTTTATTGAGGTTTTTATCAAGCCTGATGATATGCTATCGAAGCCGGATGAAATTTTTAAAGATGATTGGCAGGAAAAAATTAATCTTTTTGTGCATTCCTGGTTGCAAGAAAACAACAAGACACTAAATAGTTTAACTCGTTTAGAAAAGCAGAATCTGATTGAAGTGATCAACAGCAAAGGTGGATTTAAAGGTAAAAATGCTGCTAACTATGTTGCCGGTATTCTCGGTTTGGGACGTGCAACTGTTTATAAATACTTGAAAGACTTAAAATAGGAAGAATATGGAATTATACCAACGGATAGAAAAAGCTTATCAGCGGATCAATCAACAGGTTCAAAAAACACCGTTTGAAAAAAGTATTGGTTTAAGTCAAATCTGTGAGGCTGAGGTTTTCTTTAAATGTGAACATCTGCAAACGACCGGTTCATTTAAGTATCGTGGGGCAACTAATAAAATTATGACGATGCCTGAGAGTGAGCGTCAAAAAGGGATCATTACAGCTTCAACAGGTAATCACGGTTTGGCCGCTACTTTAGCTGCAAAAAAATTAAATACCCAGGCAATTATTTACACCCCGGCCACCGCCTCACCGATGAAATTGAATAATATCGAAAAAATGGGTGGCGTCATCAGGAAAGTAGATGGCGATTGTGTGGTTGGTGAGTTGGCCGCCAGAGACGCTGCAAGCGAAGAAGGAAAGGAATATATTTCGCCCTATAATGATCCTGAAATTATTGCTGGACAAGGCACGATTGGACTGGAAATCAGTCAACAATGTAAAGATCTGGACGCTGTTTTCGTTTCTGTGGGCGGTGGTGGTTTAATGTCTGGTGTCGGTGGCTATTTGAAACATTTTAATCCGGATATTCAGGTTGTTGGTTGCTGGCCTGAAAACTCAACGGCAATGTATCAAAGCATTAAAGCTGGTAAGATCGTCGATGCCCCTGAAACAGATACCATTTCTGATGGAACAGCGGGACCGGTTGAACCCGGTTCGATTACTTTTCAATTTTGTCAGCAATTTATTGATCAATATGCATTGCTTAGCGAGGATGAAATATTTACTGCCATGCGACTCATTGCTGAACATGAGCGATGGATGGTTGAAGGAGCGGCTGGAGTTGCCTTAGCGGGATTGCTTAAAATGAGCGCACAATTTAAAAATAAAAAGGTGGGTGTGGTTCTCTGTGGTCGTAATATCCTATTCGAAAAATACCTGTCAGCAATTTCAAAATAAAAAATCAGGAGTTAAAAAGAATGACAAAAGTTTATCATTTGGAACAGATTAATGAAGTGTTAAAGAAAATTGATGTTATTTCTGCCATTGAAGAAGGTTTTGTGTTTTACTCACAAGACAAAACTGTCATACCACCAGTAGGAGAACTTATCTTCGATGATCCACCAGGGGACACACACATCAAATATGGATATATCAAGGATGACGATTATTATGTCATCAAAATTGCTTCCGGGTTCTATCAAAATATTGAATTGGATTTACCAGTATCCGATGGTTTAATGCTGCTATTTTCTCAAAAAACAGGTGCCCTGGTAAGTATTCTGTTAGATGAAGGGCATTTAACCAACATCCGAACAGCTGCTGCAGGTGCAGTTGTTGCCAAATATCTGGCCCCGAAAAAAGTGAATCGCATCGGTGTTTTCGGTGCCGGCATTCAGGGACAACTTCAAGTACAATATCTAAAATCGATCGTTGATTGTCAGGATATTGTGGTTTGGGGTGTTAATCAGAAAGAGCTGGATAATTATCAAAAAGTTATGGAAGCAGATGGGTACCGGGTTAAAACGACTTTAGATCCAGCTGAGGTTGTGACTAATTGTAATTTGATCATTACAGCAACTCCCTCAAAAACACCCTTTTTCAATCTGGATCAGGTGAAACCGGGAACACACATCACAGCCATGGGGGCAGATACCCCTGGGAAAAATGAAATTGATCCCATGATAATTAAAAATGCCGACATAGTGGTTGCTGATAGCATATCGCAATGCATTGAGAGAGGCGAACTTCAAAATGCGTTTCAACGTCAATTGATAAGCAAAGAACAATTAGTCGAATTAGGAAATGTGATTATTGATCCGGCCCTCCGGCGTCAATCTGAAACTCAGATAACGGTTGCTGATTTAACCGGAGTAGCTGTGCAGGATATCCAAATTACCAAAAAAGTTTATTTTGGGCTGAGTGAAATAAAATAGTCGCAATGACCAGATTGAAAACATTTATTGCGCAGCTTTGGGTTTAATACCCCGCCGCTTGCGGCGGGGTATTAAACTATAATGTTTTTTCTATAAATAATATCATTATATTATGCAAAACAACTGCCTGACGTTTTGTTAGCTGAATGGCGGAATGATACTAAATTATCTAAACTGGATTTCGTTATCTTGACAGAGAAAACTATGTCCAATATAGCTTGATAACTATTTTCATTGTCAGTGAGTAAATTAGCTGCTTACCAGAAACAAATCTTCATGACCTATTCCGGAATTTTATGAACACTATGAATGATGCTTTAATTGTTAATGATTTATATAAAAGCTTTGGTGATATTCAGGTTTTATCCGGTGTCTCTTTATCTGCTCAACCGGGCGAGGTAATTAGTATTTTGGGATCTAGTGGGTCTGGTAAAAGTACAATACTTAGATGTGTCAATCTTCTTGAATTGCCTGATTCTGGTCAAATTATCGTCAAGGGCGAAGAAATAAAATTTAAAACGAATCGCAAAGGGATCAACGTTCCAGCAGATATGAAGCAAGTTGTGCGCATAAGAAGTCGACTTTCCATGATATTCCAACAATTCAACCTTTGGTCTCATCTGTCTATTATGGAAAACATTATTGAAGCACCCATTCATGTTTTAAAACGGCCAAAAAACGAAGTGCTGGAAAAAGCAAAATTGTACCTTGATAAAGTTGGCATCTATGACAAAAGAGATGCTTATCCAGCTCATTTATCTGGGGGGCAACAGCAGCGTGCTGCAATTGCCAGGGCCTTGATTATGGAACCGGAAGTTATGTTGTTTGATGAACCAACTTCGGCCTTGGATCCCGAATTGGTTGGTGAAGTATTGAACGTCATTGGTGAATTGTCCAGTGAAGGTCGAACAATGATAGTAGTTACCCATGAGATGGGTTTTGCCAGAGATATATCGTCAAAAGTGATCTTTTTAAACCAAGGGCGAATTGAAGAATCAGGCAAACCAGAAGATGTTTTA
>Ga0307989_1001718_pt1 | contig 11248 bp, 9 predicted proteins | sample EllFjometagen185_FD_203164 | JGI IMG/M metagenome (GOLD analysis project Ga0307989, IMG submission 203164) | Marine microbial communities from Ellis Fjord, Antarctic Ocean - #185 | ecosystem: Environmental > Aquatic > Marine > Unclassified | place: Southern Ocean | collected 2014-10-08 | reverse complement strand
GTATTATTCGCCTTGGCGTGAATCTTATGTGATCTTAGAACATACACTCGAGCTCTTTCAAATAGGTTCTGGTTGAAATATATGTCACCAATTTGGTCCAAACATATTGCCACACCGAGACTATCCGCCTCCTTACTGACTTCATAAACCGCCATACTTTTATATAAATATTCCAGAGCTTCATCATATAGCTCAAGATCTTTGTATATATTAGCTAGTGAATACTCTACCCATGCCTTCCCTACACTGAAGCCAATTATCGAATATTGAGTCTCCGCTTCTGTGATGTAATGGATAGCATTATCGTATTCACCCAGGATTCTATAGATATTTCCCATCAGGGAATAGCAGGCTCCCATCGTGCGGTGGTCCCCTGCGTTTTCAGCTGCCTTAACTGCTGAAAAGTAAAAGCCTAGAGCACCTGAATTATTGCCTTTAGTGCTCTCCAGTTTTCCAAGCTCAATTAATATTTTGGCTGTGAGTTGATTATTGTCTGCCTCTTGTGCCAATTTCAGTGCTGCTGACTGAAATATTTTTGCCTGTTCTTGATCTCTCAGGCTCATGTAGAAGATACCTCGATAGTGCTGGATATAGGCGAGGTGTGGTTCATCTCCCCGGAAGGCGCTTGTCAGAGAATCGAAGGTCGCCTCCACAGATATTGAATCAACCCTAAATCTTAATTTTGTCTCTTCAAGGAAAACCTCGAGTTCGTTGTGGATTTTTAAGTCTGTCTGATTTGCTTCACGCTCCACATCTTGCCCAAATCCTTGAATAGTTAACACAAACAATATGAGGATATATATGAGGTGCGAGGTTATTCCAGAGTAAGTATCCCCTCGTTGTGAGTCTGGCGAAAAACGCGTCATTCTACTCTCCCAAAAAATATATCTAACATGCAAATAGGAACCATTAATGCCCACCTACCAAATCCAGGCTTGATGACGCTAAATTATCAGGAAACTTGTTTAAGTAAATAATTGAGCAGGAAGATAATTATAATTGGAAAACAAACAACTTCGTGACATATACTGTCACCTATCTCCTGAAATTTAACGGAACTCCGCTTAACCCCTGGTCTTTGTTACATGACCCGCAGTACATGGTGGGGGGGTCTCTTATCCATAAACCTGCACAATAAGTTTGCGGGGCGGATGAACAGAGAAGGGATGACTTATGTCATCCCTTCTCTTAAGCACAAAAAGCATATCTCCCGCATCATGCGGCGAGGGTGAAACGATTACATGAAGTAACTATATGAGCAGAGGAGCCACAATTCCAAAGGCCAAACCCACGAGAACAATGGAGCCTAAAATATCTAAGGCAGAAAAACCAGAAACTTTATCCAGGTCTACCACATTTGCATCAATCCAACTTGACTGTTTTTCTTGTGTAGATTTCATTTTCTTCTCTCCTGCGCTGTTGATTGTTTACATATATAAGATGGGATACAGTCTGGAATTTTATATGAGGTGAATCCCCATAATGCCTATTAATCTCCCTAAATCAAAAGGGGAGAATTCCCCGAAAATGATATACGAACAAGCTCTCGGCTTAAAATTTACCAATTTCAAATGAATACCCGATCGTATAAGCTTTCAAAGTGCAGCCTAATCTCATAACTGGAACTGCTGGTTAGGTCGCTATCAGGTCTTATCCGTAACGAGTTCAAGGTCTCCCAGCCAACACCAGGGAGGATGCGAAGACTATTGTTTGACACCATCCATGCGCAAAACACCCGGCCCACAAACGAGATGGATATATTGGTTGGAAGTCGGGGAAAGGAAGTTTTACTGCATGGGGTGGGAGTAAGAGTTGAATTCATTAAAGGCTCTTATAAGACAGCTGCATATGTCTGAGAAGCAGGAAATGGGATACTAACGCTTGCATCATCAATGTAAACCATATAGATGGAACTTGCTGCCAAGACTTCACGCCTCATCGACTTGCCAATAAAGTACTGGATGCGATCTATTCCAACATCAAGAATGATGCATGCAATCCGTGTCCCGTCATTCATCTCAATGACATCACCCAGCGCATTAGGATCTTTTTCAACCATAAGCGCATGTAAATCGACTTCGGTGTGGGCCTCAAGATATTGAACATCACTTCGCGGGATGATTTGATAGGATGTCTCTCCTTGATTGTGAAAGAAGAAATAGGTTTCATCAGAACGGATCAATCTGCCATTTATGACTTCCTGGTTGGAGTCCACGAACTGTATCGACATATCTTCAGGCTCATTACCATCCCTGTAATCAGAATTTGATATTTGGGCGAAATTACTTGAAGCCAAGATGGCTGATAAAATGATGATGCGTATGATATTCATGTTTTCTTCCTCTCACAGAGCTCTTGCTCTTGATTGGAAGTAGTTTAGCATATAAAGCGACATCACTCAATCGGGGCTAACCTATAGCTTGCATTATATTTACCTGCTTATCTATGGGGGGATAACCCGCTTACCTCCACAATGATCTGAGACCTTGTCTTTTGCGGACTTGTGACAAGGAAACGAGCCATTTCATCAATTTCATATTGCCAGATATTTTCTTTTGGTAGTTATGATGTGCAATCAGAGAAATCGTAGAATAACAAAGCCCCTGAGCAGTTCAGCCAGGGGCTTATTTTCGTTAAAGGTAGCAGTGCTGCCACCTCTGTCGATAGAGGTCTTACGTTTATTGGCATCAAGCCAAACGATCAGTGCCATTTCTTATGCGTGTGCATATTGCCTGTCGATTATTGTGCCTAATTCCTGGATTGAATATGGTTTTTGAAGATATCCGGTAAACCCACAGTTCTCATAATCATTGATTTGATTTTTTTCGTATGCAGTCATGGCAACCAGGGGGACATCCTTGTAACAGGATCTGGATTTAATTCGCCCTGCAAGGTCAGACCCTGAGAGACCAACGCCCAGAGACATATCCAAAAACATACAAGTCACATCATTTCGCTCCTGGATAATTTTTAAGGCGGACTCGCCGGAGTCAGCATAAATTGCCTCAATATCCAAAAGCTTTACAATGTGTTTTAATATCAATCTCCAGCCTGGATCATCCTCGACGAATAAAAGCAATCTATGGTCATCGTTCATTTTGTCTTCCATAACTGTGTTCTTTGTTTGCTCATTCATTTGGTTTGCCTCTTGGTTCATTTGATAAAAAGTGAGTAGTATTATCGTGATAGAGATTTAATAATAGGCTGTAACAGCTATTTCGGTGGTTTCATTGGCTTCAGCATAGTTGAATTTATAGCCGGTCAACTTGTCATAGCCATCATCATAGATTCCATTTTCATTGATATCTAAATATACAAATGCAGTGAGATTGCCTTCGGCACCAGATCCCAGGACGAACTGCTGAGTGGTTTTTTTATTCACTGAAATTGGGAATTGGTCAAGGACATCAATAGCAATACCTTCGCCATTTGAATAGCAGCCCTCTGATACGGCTAGGTACCAATCGCCTTCTTCTGAAAAATAGGAATCATCTGTCCAGATAACGCCTGCTTCCACATAGCGGGGATTTTCGCAATTGCTCAGGATGACTGCGGTTAGAAGGATAAGTACGAGGTTTAAAGTTTTCATGATGTTCTCCATGTCTTTTGTTAGTGACATGTGAAAGATAGAAAACAGAGGCCTCTGGGATGTAAGGAGCCCCCTTATTGTAGATCGTCATTCACCTCTAAAGCGATGGGTGGAATTTACTAGTCCCATGCAAACAATCCCTATGAGGCTTGAGAGCTCTCCTGATTGAATGCTTGAAGAAACAAAAGTATCTCTGTGATATTATCAGAGAGCATCAGTACATCCCTATTCAAGGGGCGTATAAAAAAAAGCCTCTGAAAGAATGCTTCAGAGGCTTTTGACGGTGGGCTGAGTAACCTCGTATTGAAACAAAGCCCACTTTGCACGGAGAGTAATTTCTAGAAATAGGCAGCGACGGCGATAGCAGTGGTTTCGTTTTTCACTGAATAATTGTATTTATACCCTGTAAGTTTGTCATAGCCATCGTCATAGATGCCATTTTCATTGGTATCTAAATATACAAATGCAGTGAGATTGCCTTCAGCACCAGATCCCAGGACGAATTTCTGGGTGGTTTTTTTATTCACTGAAATCGGGAATTGATCGAGAACATTAATGGCAGCACCTTCGCAATTTGAATAGCAGCCCTCTGATACGGCTAGGTACCAATCGCCTTCTTCTGAAAAATAGGAATCATCTGTCCAGATCACACCTGCGTCCACATAACGGGGATTCTCGCAATTGCTTAGGATGACTGCGGTTAAAAGGATAAGGACGAGGTTTAAAGTTTTCATAAGGTTCTCCATGTCTATTTGTTAGCGACATGTGAAAGATACAAAATAGAGGCCTCTAGAATGTAAGGAGCCCCCGTATTGTCCATCGAAAAGAACCCCAAAACGCATCCTCATTTTGATTAGTAGTGCAGGGGGATTAACCTAGCGAGTCCAGTCTTCAGCATTTCTGGGGTATGCATGTGATCTTGGAAAGAATCTAAAATACAATAGTACTTCTGTGAAATTGTGAATATCACATTAATTTTATAAGCAATAATGAAGCTAGAGTGGGGAGCTCAAATATTTTCCAGTAAAAATTAAGATATTCGCATGATATCCATATGGTAAAGAGTCAGTTGGACTCTCATCTCAAAGCATTATAGTGCATGGGTAAACCCGAAAAAAATTGAAAGCAATATATGTCAAGCGTCACAAATGCTCTCGTCGAAGAAAATGATCTTCCTACGCGAATTCTCATTGTTGAAGATGATCCTCAAATGGCAAAATTCATCAGTTTCAAATTGGGCTATCTCGGATATGATGTAGTTGGGCATGCTAGCAATGAATCCAGGGCCATTCAGCTGGCGAAAGAACTCCATCCCGATCTCATTCTCATGGATATACTCCTGGATAATGATGATGATGGGATTGAAACTGCCAATAAGATCCTCTCCTTTACAGATATTGCCATTGTCTATTTGACGGCCCAGGAGGATGATGAAATATTTGAGCGAGCAAAGATCACTAAACCCTTTGGCTATCTATTAAAACCCTTCAACGATCGTGATCTCAATCTGGTCATTGAAACTGCAACCTTTCGACAAAGCCAGAAAGCAAAACTTTCCCAAGAACTGGAAGAGGTACGCAGTATCATAAACAGCGCTTTCGTTATGATCATCACCCTGAATAATCAGGCTGAAATACTTGAGTTTAACAAAGCCGCTCAATGGGTGCTGGGATATTCTTACGATGAAGTTCATGGAAAGAAGATTATAGATTATTTAGCCAACCAAAATGATCTCGGTCTGATTAAAAGTGAAATTGCCCGGGGGCAACGAAGTCAATTAGAGATTAAACTCATACAAAAAGATGGTCAAAGCATGTCCTGTCTATTATCACTGTCTATACTTAGAGATTCTCATGACAACCCTTGCGGCATTTTGATGATCTCGCATTAAGCACAACTTCCCCTAGATAGATATGCACTGTTAGTTTTGCTGAATATTTGGTGAAACACTCTTGGCAATATGACTAGATATCAACTTTGAATTCTATTCTGAGGCAAGGGTAGACTTATTTCGAGGTCCGCAGGATTGTTGCCGAGATTCTCACTGTCTGGCCATTAATCAAGATACTTTTTTAAAATGGCTTGTAATTGATCAAATGTATATGGTTTGGGCAAATAGCCCACAAACCCAACTCTATCAAATTCCTCCAAGTTGTCTTTTGAGAAAGCTGTCACAGCGATAGCTGGCGTATTCGAAAACCGTGCTTCCTGCTTAAGCTGTTCACACAATTGAATGCCGCTGATTCCTGGCCCCAATGCAATATCCAATAGCATGACGTCAACAGATGCATCCTTCATTAATTTAAGCCCATCCTCACCATTCTCCGCAACCAGAGCGTCAATGTTCAACCTCTTTAACAGGAATGTCAGATATTGGCGCGACGCAAAATCATCTTCAACAACAAGGGCTGTACGGGTGGAATTCATGTTCATGATTTGGTAGCCTCCTGATGGGGAATGCGGACACAGAACGTGTTACCCTGAGGGGTGCTGGGCTCAACCCAAACCTCGGCATGATGTGCCTGGGCGATTCTTTTTACTATTGAGAGTCCTAGTCCTCTTCCCCGCCTCTTGGATTCGGCGAGCTGGATGTTTCGATCAAAAACGCGATCCCTATCCTGCTCTGGAATGGTTTGACCATAGTCTTGCACAGAAATGTTTATGCTATCATTTTCCACTGCTTTAATGATGAGTTTCTTTCCACTTCTGGCATATTTTATGGAGTTGCTGATAAAATTCTTGAATATCTCACCGATGATTGGATTGGCGATAATCTTCATATCAGATTCACATCGCAATTCCATTGTCATTTCTGCCTCAACTGCGAGCGGTGTGAATTCCTCAACTATTTCGTTCAACATTTGATATAAATCTATTTCCTCCATGGGAATAGACTCGCCAGATACTGCCTGGCTTAAAACGGTAGTATTGTCTAGTACCTTGAGAAGTTTCGAACTCCCCACATGAATTTGCTCAATGATATTATCATCGGGGGCTTTGGCCAGCGCCAATTGAGTAAAACTATAGATTAAGGCTATTGGATTCTTTAGATCATGGGTGATGATATCCAGCATCAATTCTTTCAATCTTTCTGAGACAGCCAGCTTATCATCTGCTTGTTGAGCAATAAGTGAGGTTGCAATCTGAGAAGAAACGAATTCCAGTAAGTTGACATCATTCTCATCAAAATGGTTTTCATCTTCATAGCTTTGAACCACAATAGCTCCCACACATTTATCCCCAATTTTCATAGGTGTACCAAGCCAGATTTTGGAGGGTGTCCCATTTAGGATTATGTCTCCATCGCGATCCATTCTGACGATGTCATCACTTGTAGCCAACAATGTTTTACCGCTCCCAATGACATATTCTGTCATCCCCTTCCCAAAATCAATGGTCCCGGGATGATCATCTTTTTGATCTTTAAAGAATGGGAAAGATAATTTTTCACCTTCTGTATCTGCTATGGCGATATAAAAATTATTTGTATTCAGGACGTCTCTGAGGGATGCATGAATGATTTTACACAGGTCTTCAAGTGTCTTGGCAAATTGCCCGGCACGTGCTATCTGGAAGAGAACTGCCTGTAATTGATATTCTTTCCTCAGCTCATCTTGAACACTTTTGCGATCATTTATGTCAAGTGAGTACTCAATGATCTGGATGATTTCTCCAGCATCATCAAATATTGGAAAGCTATGAACTTCGTAATATGTCGGATTCCCATCTGAATCTAGATGAATGTGCTCTACAACAGCTGGTTTTCGTGTATCCTTGGTTATCACAAGTGGACAGGGATGTTCTATGGAATCACAGGGATTATCCTTGCCATGGCTCAAGGCATAACAACTTGTCTGTGACTTGAATGTCGAGTTTTGAGCAGCCGGGTTTGCCAGGACGACCGAATAATCGTTGGCATCGATAACCAGAAAGGGGTGCTGTAGTGAGGCAATCACATCTTCCAGGAACTTGGACTGTTTTTCAAATTCTTTCCGGGTCTCTACCATATCAGTGATATCCCGTGAAATGCCAACGGTCCCGAAAATTTCACCCTCACCGTCTTGCAAAGGCCACTTTGTGGCTGACATCCATCGATCCTCATTGTTTATGAGATGATGCTCCTCCTTCCCAATAAGGGGTTCGCCTGTTTTCATCATACTTTGCTCAGTTTCAAACGCTAATTGGGCATGTTCCCGAGGGAAATAATCATAGTCTATTTTTCCAATGGCTTCTTCAGGGCTACTGAGCTTTAAATATTCAGCCTGAGAATTATTTATTTTTATAAATCGGCTATCTCTATCTTTGAAGTAGATATGATCGGGAGTGTTATCCATCAACCCGTTAAGGAGAATCCTCTCCCTGACCAGGTCTTTCAAGACCCCTCTGCTAAACTGGCCCCCTCGATACATTAAAAAGTACAGGAGACCCAGGGCCAGTGGAATAATTCCCAGACTAATAATTAATAAGCCCAGATATTGCGGTCTCACCAGGTCTTCAATGCTATTTTCAACAGCACGTTTAGACCGATGAACCCCAATCATCCAATTTCTTTCTGAAATCGGATAAAAGGCGGCAATCTGAAGTTCTCCTGAACTGGAAACATAATCTCCGATATATGGCTCTGAAGAACGAACAAGACTACCTAACGTGATTGTGGTATGCAGTTTGGAATTACTTATTCGGTTATCGCCAATCTGACTACCCACAGTCTGGGGTAAGGCGCTATGCCAGATTAGTTTCGAAGAATCATCTATGACGCAAATGTATTCATCTTCAGGGAGATTTGAACTCGACTGCCATACCCGGTTCATTTCCACCAGCAGGGTCGAATCTGAGAGTGCATGGTCAGGAGAAGAGAGTGTGGCCAGGGAGCTGGCCTTTGCCAGGTAAAATCTGGCCATTTGTTCTTGAATTTCATGCGAAGTCACTTTAAGCACACTGATTCCCAGTAACAGACTCCCAACTGCTGCCGAAAGTCCAAGCATCATAGCAGAAACTGCTATGATGAATCTTTTTTTTTGAACGCTGGAAAATTTATTCTGCATAGAGACTCATAGCGCTTTTATAACAGTTATTACTCTTCCTAGTCCTTGGTAAATGAGTTGATGTGCTTCTCCAGAGCTTCGATCAATACCCCGCTCATGATTGGTTTCGTAAAAAACTCAGTCGCACCTGCCTCCATGACATCTATCCTATTCTGGGGAAAAGCGTGGGCTGTTAGTGCGATAGCTACTGGTTTCTTCGGAAATTTTTCACGCATATATTTAATCAAATCAATGCCATTTTCATCACCGGGGAGGGAAATATCGACAATAGCCACATAAAATTCAATCTCATTCAAGACTTTTTTTGCTTCGACAACCGTGGTCACTATTGTGAGATCAAAACGGTCCTCAAGAATGATAGTGTAATACTGCTGTGAGGAAATATCATCCTCAACAATAAGCACGCTGGGTTTCTCTGTGTTCATGATCTCAAACCTTATATTTATTCAAAGCCTTAAGCAAAGTCCCAGCTAAGATGGGTTTTTTGAAAAATTCGTTGGCTCCTGCTGCCATGACTTCTGAGCGGTTTTCTGGGAAGACATTGGCAGTAATAACCAGTATGGGTGTACTACTCCCAATTTCTTTCCGTATATAGCGGGTGAGCTCAATCCCATTTTGATCACCGGGCAATGCAAGATCAACAAAGATCAAAGTATAGGTTTTTTCCTCTAACGCCACCCGTGCATCTTTTGCATCACAAACGAATTCCAGGTCATATTCTTCATCCAGAATCGCCGCAAAGTACTGATGAGCTACAACATCATCCTCAATAATCAATATCGTGGGTCTCTCATCATTCATTCTCTTCAGCCTCATATTTTGGAAATCTAAGGGTAAAAGTACTGCCAACATTTTTCTCACTCTCAAGCTCAAGCTCAACATCATTCAAATCCAGGAATCGTTTTGTGATCGCTAAACCCAAACCAACGCCCTGAAAATCTTTTGTAAAACCTTTACTTTCCTGTGTAAAAGGTTCGAAGAGTCTTTCCTTGTACTCATCAGAGATGCCTATACCCGTGTCACTGATTGAAAGCGTTACTTGATCCTCGATCACAGCTAATTTTAGCTGGATACTGCCTGCTTCGGTGTATTTGACTGCATTGTCAGTCAAATTGTCGAGGGCAGAACCAATGCAATTTTTATCTACAAAAACTTGAGTGAGCCCTCCTGCTTGAATTAGTTCGATGGAGAGATGTTTTTTATCTGCCTGTACCTTGTAATTACTTGCAGTAATGTTTGCCATTTGATTCAGATTTACGACTTCCCTATGAATAGAAACTGTACCCGCATTGAGCATGGACATATTGAGAATGGAGTCCACAGTGTGCATCAAGCGCTCACTGGAATCCTTGATATATTCAAAAATGACACGGTCTTTCTCTAGAATTTCATCTGAATATCTATGCTTGAATAAATTTGAAAAGCCCAGGATACTGTTCAGGGGTGTGCGAATCTCATGGGAGATATTGGCAATAAACTGATCCTTCACTTCATTTGCATTTTTTGCTTCAATGAGGGCCTTGGCTAGCACTTCCTCTGATTGCTTTCTTTCAGTAACATCTTGAATGGCGCCATATAGTCGTACTGCCTTCCCCTCCTGCACCTCCACTTCTCCTACGGAGCGCACCCAACGCGCCTCGCCCCTGGCATTGATGAAAGGAAGCACCACGTCATATGATTTGTGCTGATTAATAGCTACATCAACCAAGTCTTGTATGATGAGGCGTGCTTCCGGTGCGAAAAAGTTGATGCTCTCCTCCATGGAAGGTTTGGGGGCATTAGCGTCTAAACCATATATTGAGTAGGTTTCTCTGGTGAAACTGGATTCATTTGTTTCTAGATCAATCTCCCATCCACCTATTTGAGTTAAGCGGGTCGAGGTCTCGATGAGTTCCTGTTTGCTGCTCAACTCGGCTTCTGTTTTGATTCGCGCAGAAATGTCGAACTCTGTGCTAAAGATTAAGGGAGGCATATCTCCAATGTCGATACGTTGAGCATGAACGGCTGCGTCAAAGGTTGATCCATCTTTGCGTACCCTCTGTGTCTCAATAGAGAAAGGGGCGCCCGTCATGACTTGAGTAAATCTTTCTTTTGCTGTTTTTTTCCCTTCCTCATCAAATAGATAAGTTACAGGCATACCAACCATTTCACTCTTTGTATATCCCAGCGCTTTACGGAAAGCTTTATTTGCATCAACAATAATGGGTACACCGTCATCTGTATTAGGGTTTGCAATCATGCAGTAATTTCCAACCTGCTCAAAGAGGGCTCTAAATTTCTCTTCGCTAATTTTCGTTCCTGCCTCTGCTTGCGTCCTCTCGGTAATATCAAAGGCCAGACTATGGAGTAATCGGCGCCCCTTTGAATTTATTCCCAGGGGAGTGGTTTTAAAATCCCAGGTTTTGATAGATCCATCTTTCGCCACAACCCGCCATTCGCCATTATCAACGGTTTTATTAATCTCAAAAAGTTCATCAATAAACTTTTTGCTCGTTGCAGTTACTGAGCCATAAGCCTTGCTCGTCCAATCCAACATGGTTGGAATATCTTCAATTGTGTATCCAGAGTAGTCTGTCCAACCACTACTTAATTGCAGGATATTGTCATCTTCATC
>Ga0307989_1001717_pt1 | contig 11257 bp, 10 predicted proteins | sample EllFjometagen185_FD_203164 | JGI IMG/M metagenome (GOLD analysis project Ga0307989, IMG submission 203164) | Marine microbial communities from Ellis Fjord, Antarctic Ocean - #185 | ecosystem: Environmental > Aquatic > Marine > Unclassified | place: Southern Ocean | collected 2014-10-08 | reverse complement strand
CTCCCCTTTTCTCAATTTTATTATTTCCTCTAACTCGTTTTTACGATAATCAGTACCAAACATTAGTCTTTCAATTTCCAAAGTACTTCGTGGTTCAAAAGTTGCTTTGTGCGAAATACTTCTGTTTTTCACGCTAATATCGGTGTAAATTCCATAAACCTGTTGTTTAAAAATTCCATCTAAATAATAATCTACCAAATGATTTATTTTTTCAATCGAGAATGCATATTTAGTATTTGCCACGTAATACGACCATTCGCCAAAAGCGTTTGCATATTTTGTATATCCATAAGAAGTTGTATTGTTCACTCTGTCTTTTCTATGGTGAAAACTAAAGTCGTGCTGCATCCCACGGTGGCCGGTACTAAATTTCACCTCACTTTCAATCAATTTTATAATTTTTTCGAATTGAACTTTGTCTCCCATGAAAAGTAGATTTTTTGCCAAAATTCCAGCAATTACAATTCTATCTCCGCTTGGTCGGGCACCAGAAGCATCCATATGTGCTCTTCCAATAATTGGTTGCCCTTTTTCAACTAAATCATCAGGCAATTCATCTCCAATTATCAACATTAGGTTAACCAAATTTGTAGGTGTAGAAATTTGATTATTGTGCCAGTTATCACCAAAAAAATCATGTTCGACCCAGTATTTAAATGAATTGCTAATAATGGCTTTTAGCTTTTTGTTGTTGTAATACTCCGATGTTTTGCTTTTATAAGCCTTTGCCAAATAAACTAAATCAGAAGTATGTCGGCGATGTGGAAAGCCCGCAGTTCGGCTTAAATCTTCATAATTAATTCCTTTAAAACTACCATCTTCATTTATTTTTTGAATTATCTCTTCTACCTGATTATCATCAATGGTTGTTTTCATTAGTTCGGCAACCACTCTTTCTTTAATAATTTCAAAATCGTCGGGTTTTGCATTTGTTGAAGAAGCAAATAGTACAAATAACAATATCGACAGGAATATATTGATAGTTGATTTCATAGTTAATAGATTAGGTTTAGTCTTCTAATTGTAAAAGTAAATGAAAAATTCATTTACTTGATAAATGAGTTTTTTTAGTTTCTATGAAATAATTACAATCGTTATTTTTTTGATATAACTATTCACTGATGATCAATGCGCTTACAACCACAAGTTGGATAATTTATTAAATTTGATTTTTCAGAAAGCCAGCAAATACTGTCTTTTTTTTTTGCTTATTTCTTTGTTTGCATTAACATGGAAGTTTTTAATTCGGGCATAGTATTTTATTCCACTTTACCAATTTGTCATTTAGTACTTTTTGTCCCGTAATCCCAATGTTCGATGATTTTCCCATCCTCAATCCTAAACATATCAAACCAAGTTGTAGTATAAGTTTCCCCCGGATTCTTAGGATCTGGAAGTTCACGTTTCAAGGCGAGTACCACTTTGTCGCCCTCAGCTACCATCGAAACAAGATTATCAATTTTGGGTTTGACTGGCTGGCGTTCGAATTTACCAAAATAGTCGATAAAAGACTGGCGACCAGTTGGAACATTTGGATTGTGTTGTATGTATTCTTCGGCCATGTACTGAGTCGCTAATGTCATGTCCCGGGTCATCAATACTTTACGCCAAAAGTCGTAAACGAGCTTCTTGTTTGCTTCAAGCTTTACGTTATCACTCTGAATAAGTATCTGCTGATCGGGAGCAACCTCCACCGGCAACTGGGCATTTGCCGTGGATGAAAAGGTTACCAGTACAAATATCCATAAAATATTTTTCATAACTATTCTCCTTTTTTATACACCATGAGTGACCTGCACACACACCATATTATTACACTGCCAATAGCAGCATTACTACAAATTTAAAACAAATTTAAAACAAATTGAATTAATAATAAGTTAATAATAAGTTAATAACAGGTTCCTTAAGGATGCTCTTTTCGATTTTGGTAAATAGTTTAATTTTTAACTTTCTAATTTGAATTGTTTTGCATCCATTGTAATAGTTGAGATTTTTTATTTTATAGTTCAAGGCTGTGCAAAATGAATAATATATTCTTAGCTCAATTTAATAACGTAATTAAAAGCAAATTTATATTGAAAATCAATTGCATTTGAAACACGTTGATGGTCAAGCAAATAAATTTTTCCAACTTTTACTTTTGACATTAGTTATAAGTTGGTAGAAACTTTAAGTTATCTTTTCTTTTAGAATTTAAGATTAATATTTCCAATTACATTTTACACTGAAATTAAAAATACCGTATGAATTAAAGAGTTATTGGTGAGTTAATAATTGTGCTTATTCAGGAATGTTAATTCGTTTAATAAGATTGTTATAACATGGGTCATCCTAGATTATCAAATTCTGAGGAAGAATTAGATCGTAAGCATTCCAATGGATTTTAAATTTAAGCCCTTTTCAAGCCATATATAAAGTAAAACTAATAAATCAGTAAGGGCGGTTCCACACCCTACACCAAGTTCTATCGATTTAGTTAGTAAAATTAAAACCTCTTTAAATCTCAATAAATCTATTTTTACTCTCCTTACTCAATACTAACTAATTTCAACAAGTTATTATTAACTGCTAAAAATCATGTTAAAAAATATATTCCGTTAACGTAAACGGTAATTTTAATTCATTAGTTTTGCAGCAAAAATTTACAACTAAAATAAATTATTTATGATTCTTGGCTTATTAAAAGAATACGGTACTGAAACCCGTGTAGCTTTACTCCCGGAAATCGTTAAAACCTTTACTGATTTGAAAGTAGAAGTTTTGGTAGAAGAAGATGCCGGAGAAACTGCGTTTACAGCAAATGCCGATTACGAGGCCGTTGGGGCAAAAGTAGTTTCGCGTGCTGAAGTTTTTGAAAAAGCAGAGGTTCTATTACAAATTCAGCCACCGGCTGATGGAGATACTCAGAAAATTAAAGAAACCCAGGTTTGGATTAGCGCATTTAATCCACTTTGGGATACCTATTTGGTAAAAACATTCCTCGACAAAGGTATTACAACTTTTAGTCTCGATTTAATTCCACGTACTTCGCGTGCACAGGCAATGGATATTTTATCGTCTATGGCAACTGTTTCGGGTTACATGGCTGTTCTTGACGCTGCGGTAAAATTACCTACTTTCTTCCCAATGTTTATGACTGCTGCGGGTACAATTCGCCCTGCAAATGTATTGATTCTGGGAGCTGGAGTTGCAGGATTACAAGCAATTGCAACTTCACGAAAATTAGGTGCTCAGGTACAAGTATTCGATGTACGCTCGGCAGTAAAAGAGGAAGTAATGAGTTTAGGTGGAAAATTTGTTGAGGTAGAAGGTGCTACCGAAGACAAAGCTGCCGGAGGTTATGCAGTTGAGCAAACCGAAGAATTCAAGAAAAAGCAACAACAAGCAATTAACGACCATGCAGCAAAAGCAAACGTTATTATATGTACTGCTCAAATTCCTGGAAGAAAAGCTCCGTTATTAATTCCAACTGAAGCTGTAGAAGCGATGAAACCGGGTTCGGTAATTATCGACCTTGCTGCTTCGAGCGGTGGTAATTGCGAGTTAACTAAAAACGACGAAACAGTTGTTCATAAAGGAGTTTCCATAATCGGGCAATCTAATTACCCTGCGCAAATGCCGGTTGATGCAAGTCGTATGTTTGGTAAAAACGTATTTAATTTTATGAAACTCATGATTGGAGAAGAGGGTGCTTTAAACCTCAATTTTGAAGACGACATTGTAAAAGGAACTTGCATTACACATGCAAAAGAGATTTATAACGAGCGCGTTAAATCAGTAATAGAAAAAGCATAATAAAACAGATATGGAACAAGTATTACAGTTTTTCTTCGAATATAAACAAGCGATATTTATAATCGCCTTATCCATATTTGTGGGTATTGAAGTGATTTCCAATGTGCCTGCGGTATTGCACACTCCGCTTATGTCGGGAGCAAATGCAATTAGTGGTGTAATTATTATTGGTGGGATTATTCTTGTGGGTCATGCCGACCTCACATCGTTTTCGTTAAGTTTGGTATTAGGGATCCTCGCCCTGATATTCGGAACACTAAACGTGGTAGGTGGATTTGCCGTTACCGACAGAATGCTCGAAATGTTTAAAAAGAAAAAAAAGTAGGAAATCATGGATAAAGTATTAGGAATATTAAACGGAATGGAATTTACCATTGGCGACTCACTACTTGAATTAAGTTACCTGATTGCCGCACTTTTATTTGTATATGGATTAAAATTGCTTTCGCACCCTGCAACTGCACGCACCGGAAACCTTTGGGCTGCTGGCGGAATGGGATTAGCAATGGTAACAACACTGTTATTACACAAAGACGCTAACGGCTCTGGAATACCATTAACAAACGTATGGATTATTTTAGCTGCAATTGGAGTTGGCTCGGCAATTGGATGGATGATTGCCCGCAAAATTAAAATGACAGCGATGCCACAACTGGTATCTCTTTATAATGCCACCGGTGGTGCAGCATCGATGTTGGTTGCTTTATTGGAGTACCCAAATGCAGTTGCCGGAGATGTTGGTTCTATCTTAGTTACAGTACTCGGATTAATTATAGGTGCTATTGCATTTAGCGGAAGTATGATTGCTTTTGCAAAACTAGATGGCAGAGTTGGCGATATTATGAAACCATTTATGACTTACCTCAATTTGGTTTTATTAATTGTTACATTAGGATTTGGTGCTTACATAGTTATCTCTCCAAATCCTCCTGCCGAAATGGTTTGGGCAATTTACGCGCTATTAGCAATTTCGCTTGTTTACGGAGTTATGTTTGTATTTCCGATTGGTGGTGCCGACATGCCCGTTGTAATTTCGTTACTGAACTCGCTAACTGGTATCGCTGCTGCAATGGCAGGGTTTATTTACAGTAATCAGGCAATGATTCTCGGTGGTATTCTAGTGGGAGCAGCCGGAATGATTCTTACAATGTTAATGTGCAAAGCAATGAATCGTTCGCTGTTAAATGTTATACTTGGCTCGTTTGGAGGTGGCGGTGCTGCTGCGGCCGGAGGCGACCAAGGTACAGTTAAAGAGATTCAGTTAAGTGATGCAGCCGTACTTTTGAGCTACTCGCAAAAAATTGTAGTTATTCCAGGTTACGGTTTGGCTGTTGCGCAAGCACAACACATTGCTCACGAATTAGATATGTTACTCGAAGGAAAAGGTGTTGAAGTAAAATATGCTATTCATCCGGTTGCCGGTCGTATGCCGGGACACATGAATGTGTTACTTGCCGAAGCCGATGTACCTTACGAAAATTTGGTTGAGATGGATGATATTAATCCGGATATGCCAAACGTTGACGTAGCAATTGTAATTGGTGCAAACGATGTTGTAAATCCAGCTGCTTACGACGACCCAAGCAGCCCGATTTACGGAATGCCAATTATCGACGCTCACCTTGCTAAAAATATTATCATCATGAAACGTGGTATGGGTAAAGGTTATGCAGGAATCGAGAACTTCCTGTTCTTTAACGACAAAACCCGCATGTTATTTGGCGATGCAAAAAGCTCTATTTCTAAGTTAGTTACTGAGATAAAGAGTATGTAGAAGGAAGCTTCGAGCCACAAGCTTTTAGCTATGAGTTAAAAAATGCCATCTCTTTTTGAGGTGGCATTTTTTTTATCTTAACTTTATTAAAAGTAATAAATTTATTACCTTTAACAAATGAAGTACAAAGAACTTTTTAAACTTCTTAAAACAAATGGGTGGTATGAAGTCAGACAATCAGGAAGTCACTTTATCATGCATCATCCAGAAAAAAAGAGCTGAATTACTGTTCCTTACCATGGTTCTGGAGAAGTTAAAAAAGGATTATTACATGCTATTTTAAAACAAACAAATATTAAAACTACAAAGCGATGAAACCAAAAGTAACAATGGAGGTTCACAAAGAAAAAAATGGTTATAGTGCAGTGGCAAATATAGATGACAAATTTATTGCAACAGTAGGAGATTCTTTCGAAGAATTTAAAAAGATGGTAATTGAAGCAGTAAATCTTTCGTTCGAGGAGGAAGATTATAAATATACAATTGATGAAATTGAATTCTCATACGACATGCAAAGCTTTTTTGCTTTTTACAAATTAATAAATGCAAAAGCCTTATCAGAGCGAATTGGGATGAACCAGAGTTTGTTATCACAATATATTTCAGGGATAAAGAAACCATCAGCTAAACAGGCAAACCGAATTCTACAAGGAGTCCATATAATTGGCAAGGAATTGTCGGAAGTGAAGTTTTTGTTGTAATAAACTAAACTAACTGAAATAGCAAAAAAAAGTCTCAAAGAAAACTTAAAATATGGCATTAAGCTGGAACGAAATAAAAGATCGCGCTCTGCAATTCTCAAAAGATTGGCAAAGCGAAAGCCGCGAGAGAGCCGAAAAGGATACTTTCTGGAACGACTTTTTTAACATTTTTGGAATTTCCAGACGGCGTGTGGCAACCTTTGAAGAACCGATAAAAAAGCTAAATAACAAACAAGGTTATATCGACCTGTTTTGGAAAGGCACTTTATTGGTAGAACACAAATCAAAAGGAAAAAATCTTGATGCTGCATTTAAACAGGCAACAGATTATTTTTACGGAATTAAAGAACACGAACTTCCCAAATACATTCTGGTGTCAGACTTTGACCGATTCAGATTATATGACTTGGATGAAAACAGTGTTGATGAATTTCATTTAAGCGAATTACACAAAAACATCAAACTATTTGGTTTTATTGCTGGTTATCAAAAAAGAGCTTTCAAAGACGAAGACCCTGTAAATATTAAAGCTGCCGAGTTAATGGGAAAACTTCACGACCAGTTGGCAGAAAGCGGCTACAAAGGACACCCTTTGGAAGTATTTTTGGTGCGATTGCTTTTTTGCCTGTTTGCCGACGACACTGGAATTTTCGAAAAAGACACATTTAAAGAATCAATAGAACTTAAAACAAAAGAAGATGGCAGCGATTTGGGAGCCTGGCTTGCACAACTTTTTCAAGTATTAAATACGCCCGTAAAAACCCGGCTCAAAAACCTCGATGAACAAATCAACGCTTTCCCGTATGTAAACGGAAAACTTTTTGAAGAGACCCTGCCAATCTCTGCTTTCAATTCTAAAATGCGCGAAATTATTCTGGAATGCAGCGGATTAAATTGGGGGTTAATATCTCCGGCTATTTTCGGAAGTATGTTTCAAAGTGTGATGAATCCGAAAGAGCGCAGAAATCTTGGTGCTCATTACACTTCAGAAAAAAATATTTTAAAACTTATTAAACCACTTTTTTTAGATGAGTTGCACGAAGAATTTACAAAGGTAAAACACAGTAAAAACAAACTTCGAGAATTTCATCAGAAATTAGGGAAACTGAAATTTTTAGACCCGGCTTGTGGTTGCGGAAATTTCCTGATTATAACTTACCGCGAACTGCGACTTTTAGAATTGGATGTTTTAAAAGCACTTTACGGAACGCAACAAGTAATTGGAATCGACAAAATTATGAATATTAACGTTGACCAATTCTATGGAATTGAGTACGACGAATTTCCGGCAAGAATAGCAGAAGTTGCAATGTGGTTAATGGACCATCAAATGAACTTACAGGTTTCGGAGGCATTTGGTTTGTACTATGCACGTTTACCACTAAAAAAATCGGCTAAGATTAATCATGGAAACGCACTTCACATTGATTGGAATATTTTGGTTGAAGGCGAAAATATAGATGTAACTGCAAACAAAACAAACATTGTTCAGTTAAACGAACCAATTGCGCATTACGACACAATTAATGTTTATACAAAAACAGTAAATATTACCACCGGACAACTGCCTGCCGAAGACAATAAATGGGTTAGCAAAAGCCATGGAAAAGTAGATTATATTATGGGCAATCCGCCTTTTGTTGGAACAACTTTTCAAAGCAAGCAGCAAAAGGAAGATATGAAGTTCCTTTTTGAAGGAGTGAAAGGAGCCGGTTCTTTAGATTTTGTAACAGCATGGTACTTAAAGGCAGCGCATTACATTTCAAATAGTGAAACGAAAGCAGCTTTTGTTTCAACAAATTCTATTTCTCAAGGCGAACAAGTAGGAATACTTTGGAGCGAATTATTCAAATATGGCATAAATATACACTTTGCACATCGCACATTTAAATGGAACAACGAAGCAAAAGGAAATGCAGCAGTTCACGTTGTTATTATTGGGTTTGGTGTGCGAAAAATAAAAAATAAAACAATCTATTTTTACGATGATTTAAAATCTGAACCTAAAAAAATTCAGGCAAAAAGTATTAATCCATATTTAGTAGAAGGACAAAATTATATTATTAGCAGAAGGACAAAACCACTTTGTTCAGTCCCTCCGATGAGTTGGGGAAATAAACCTGTTGATGGCGGAAACCTCATTTTAACTAAAAACGAACTTGCAGAGTTGAAAATTAACGAACCAAAAGCATTGAAATTTGTTAAAATATTTCTTGGAGGGAAAGAGTTGATACAAGGTAAAAAGCGTTGGTGTCTCTGGTTAGTCGATGCAAATCCATCGGAATTACGGCAAATGCCTTTGGTACTCGAACGTATAAAACGCGTAAAACAAATGAGGCTGGCAAGTGTTGACCCGGGAGCGCAAAAACTGGCAGTCCGACCTTCACAATTCAGAGATACATTTAATCCAAAATCGTTTATTGCAATTCCCGAAGTTTCATCAGAAAAAAGAACTTATATTCCAATAGCTTTTTTCGATAATTCAACAATTGCGAGTAACACAACACAAATAATTGCGAATGCCGAAATCTATCATTTTGGAATTCTGAATTCGATAATGCACATGACTTGGGTTAAATTTGTGTGTGGACGTTTGGAAAGTAGGTATAGATATTCAAACACCATAGTTTACAATAATTTTCCGTGGCCAAAAAGCCCAAATGCAAAAAACAAAAATGCAGTTGAAACCAAAGCTCAACAAGTTTTAGATGTTCGGGCAGAGTTTCCGGAAAGTAGCCTCGCAGATTTGTACGACCCGCTAACAATGCCGTCGCAGTTAGTAAAAGCGCATCAGGAGTTAGACAAAGCCGTTGATTTGTGTTATCGCCCACAAAATTTTGCAAACGAAACAACTCGAATTGAGTTCCTATTCAACTTGTATAACGAATACACACTGCCGCTTTTAAACGACAAAAAAAAAGCAAAAAAGAAAAAATAATATGTCGAACAATAATTTCCACTACAGAATCACTAAAAAAATGAGTTCCAACAAATACCATAAAAAATAAATAATTATTATAGATGAAACGAAGAAACTTCATAAAAACAACTGCAATCGGAACTTTGGCTTTGGGATTAGGTAGTTGTTCGCAACCAGAAAAAACACACATTCTCACGCTTAGTTTCGATGATGGTTTTAAAAAATCGTTTTATAGAATTGCTGATATTTATGAGCAATTCGACTTGAAAGCATGTTTGAATGTAGTCGCATCGGCGCATTTGCCCAATTATATTCCACCAGATAAATGGCAATCTGTTAAACTGGGTGATTTCAACGATTGGAATGTACTGCAAAAACGTGGGCATGAAATTATGCCACACAGTTGGGAACATCAAAATCTCACAAAAATTCCATTTCAACAAGCGCAAAAACTTATTACAAAATGCCTTAATTATTTTGAAGAAAACCTTGATGGATTTGAAATCCCGGAATCAGTTTACAGTTTTGCGTTTAATGCATCCACACCTGAATTGGAAAAGTTTGCTTTATCAAAAGTCAAGGCAATCAGAACTCATGGCAATTCACCAATAAATCCAATTCCTTTAACCAATTCTTCGATCCGTTTGGCTTGCTCATCTTTTGGTCCGGAAAATGCAGATATCTGGGTGGAAGGGCAAATCAATAATTTCCTGAACTCATCGGGAGGGTGGCTGGTTTTAAATCTACATGGTCTCGACAATGAAGGTTGGGGACCAATTAGTTCAGCATTCCTGATTAATTTGCTTAAAAAATTGTCGCAACATGATTACCTCGATATTTTACCCGTGGGAGAAGTTTTGAAAAATATTTAGGCTTCATTTTGCAAATTGAAGATATAGAATGAACAAATCCACAAAAATAAAAGAACAAATCCTCACCCAAATAATGGAGATTATTGATGATAGAATTGAAACAACAAAACAAGCGATTGAATCTGCCAGAGAATCGCGCGACAACGAAACCAAATGTACGGTTGGCGACAAATATGAAACAGGTCGCTCGATGATGCAATTTGAAATGGAAAAAAACCGGATTCAGTTAAACAAAACGCTAAACCTAAAAAATGAATTGTCTCAAATCGACTTTCATAAAAAGAACGACAGGGTTACATTAGGAAGTTTGGTTACTGTAACCAACGGAATTTATTTTATTTCAATCGGAATAGGTAAATTAGAAGCCGCGAATGAAACCATTTATTCGATTTCGCTTGCATCGCCAATCGGAAAATTATTGAACAAAAAAAAAGTCGGGGATACTTTTAAATTTCAGGAGAAGGAAAATACTATTACCGAGATTGAATAGCTTTTAAGAATTAACTAAATAATTAAAAATGAAACAAACAATCATTATAATTCTGGCGATATTATTAGTGGCTTGCAATTGTAAAAACCCGAATACCGAAAAGGTTGAAAATCTTTACAAATACAATGTTGAAGAGAAAATAAAAGAGTTGGGAATTGAACTTGAAACCCCTTCAAAACCTGTGGCCAATTATGTTGGTGCAGTAAAAACCGGAAATCTGGTTTTTCTTTCGGGAAAGATTTCAAAAGATAACGACGGAAATTTAATAGCCGGGAAACTGGGTACAGATTTAACTGTAGAAGAAGGCTACGAAGCTGCCCGGTTTTGTGGCATTGCACAACTTTCAACATTAAAAGCCGAACTTGGCGACTTGAATAAAGTTGTACGAATTGTAAAAGTTTCTGGCTTTGTGAATTCAGATCCGGGTTTTACCGAGCAGTCGAAAGTGGTAAATGGCTTTTCTAATTTAATGGTAGAAGTTTTTGGTGAACGAGGTAAACACGCTCGGGCTGCGGTAGGAATGGCTTCTCTCCCACTCGGAGTAGCTTGCGAAATTGAAATGATTGTAGAGGTACAGGAATAGTAAAAATCACACCTTCTAAGAAGGTGGCTTTGAAGAACCCCCATAGGGGGATTAAAAATCAAATTTCCTCTGTTGCTCTTCTACTTTCTTTTCTTCTTTTTCTTGATGTTTTACATATT
>Ga0307989_1001716_pt1 | contig 11268 bp, 10 predicted proteins | sample EllFjometagen185_FD_203164 | JGI IMG/M metagenome (GOLD analysis project Ga0307989, IMG submission 203164) | Marine microbial communities from Ellis Fjord, Antarctic Ocean - #185 | ecosystem: Environmental > Aquatic > Marine > Unclassified | place: Southern Ocean | collected 2014-10-08 | reverse complement strand
CAGCTTTTCAAAGAGGAAATGACATCTGCATGACACTTGATTTAGGAAACTTGCTGAATTGCGGAAAGATGAATTCAGATTAAGCCCTGCAAATCAAACTTTCAAACTACGTCCCCCCTCCTTTTCCGTTGTTAACAATAATATATTCAGAAAATAACCGGCTAATTATTATTCAAAAAGAAGTGCAGAATCTCGAAAATTTATCCAAAGAAACGGCTCTACATATGGACAGCCATTTCTATGAGATAACGGCTATCGCGCGCGCACTATCTAGCGCATTTGTCATAAAGGATGCTAATGTAATGTAAACATCATGGGGCCTCTGACCGACATCATTCAGGATTTTGAGTCACGTCATTTAGGTAAGATTCAAATTGTTCGGACAAAAGGACTTATCGTACTTGAGTAAGGGAAAACTCCTCTCTCAAGTAGACAGAATGAAAAAATAACTCAGAATTTAGGTGAAAAGAAATCAGGTTCTAGAATAATTGAAATAAACGGTAATAAAGAGCTTATAGCCTATTCTCCGATCAATACTACGTTGGGTTCAAAAAAGTTTGGGTTTGGCGGAAGTCGAGATTCGATTGATCATATAAAGGGTAATAAGGGCGAGGCATGGCATATTGTCGTTTCCTTGGACGAAAAGATAGCGCTCAAAGGTGCACAAGAAATAACAGGATTTTGGATAGCCGGTGGGCTTATATTTGTTGCCATGACTTCCTTAATCGCTTTGCTATTAGGCAAATGGATAGCGAAGTCACTGGTTAAACTTGCGGATACGACTCAGAAGATTAGTGAAGGAAAACTTGATGCCAGAGTCTCTGTCACGAGTAAAGATGAAATCGGAACTTTGGCAAAAGCATTTAATCAAATGGGGAATAATCTCCATCCTTTCCGAAAAGTGCAGTTTTGATAACTATGAGGTTGAACACGATTTTGCCACTATCGGCAGGCGTACTATGCTGTTGAATGCCCGGCAGATTGATCGGAAAATGGGCAAGGAGCGGATCATTCTTCTGGCTATTGAGGACATCACCGAACGTAAACAGGCTGAAGAACAAATCAAAGCCTCCCTCAAAGAAAAAGAAACACTCCTTAAAGAAACCCACCATCGAGTTAAAAACAACCTGACTGTTGTTGCAAGTCTTCTTAGTCTAGAAGCGAACAATATAAATGATAAACGATTATCTGCAGCCCTGATGGATAGTAAAACTCGAGTTCAGTCAATGTCTGATATCCATGAAGTATTATATAAATCTGAAAACTTATCCGCTCTTGATATGAATTCATATTTAACAAAATTGACTAGGGATGTGATTCAAAATTATACACTTAACACCAAAACTGAACGGGCCAATGTGATGACCCGCGTCTTTAACAACCGGCAAGGCTTCGGTCGTGATGATGATTGCATTATTGAGCGTTGGTATGAGAAACTCACCAAAGGGGCAGCTAAGGGGCGCAATATCGATCGCAAGTAGTTTCGTAAGGCTCTGGATCTTTATTATGCTCTTTCCGGCTGGGATACAAAAGGGCATCCCACTGAGGGCAAGTTGATGGAGCTAAACCTGGAGTCGTTGATTGAGGTTGTTCCTTCTGGCCATAAAGCCTGACAATTGTTTTTAGTTATAGTTTTATAAATTAGGTTAAATATGACGATCATTTATTTATTGGATATTCTTGGAACATTCGTTTTTGCTGTATCGGGAGCTTCCAAGGCGGTTAAATATAAATTAGACTATTTTGGAATATTGACACTGGCTATTGCAACTGGCATCGGAGGTGGCATTATTCGTGATCTGGCATTAGGCAAGTCTCCACCGGTTGCATTCTCAAATGAAATCTATTTGCTTGCCTGTTTCCTGGGAGCGGTTGTCGTTATTTTAGGATCACGAGGAGTCATTAAACACCGGAATATCGTATTACAGGCTGATGCTATCGGGTTGGGGGTTTTTTGCGCAGGTGGAGCTGCAAAAGCGGCTTCATATGGTCTGGGGCCCATTGGAATTATCATGATCGCCACTGTAACTGCCTGTGGCGGAGGAATGATTAGGGATATTCTTGTGAGAGAAATACCGATGATTCTGGAACGTGATTTTTATGCCTCGGCGGTTATATTGGGAAGTTTGAGCCTGGTTTTTTTAAGGACATTTGGAGCTGATGAAAGCATTCAGCTATATATCGCTACTGCCCTGACTACTCTTATACGTCTATTGGCAATCAAATATAAATTTCGGTTACCAAAAGTTGTTTAATTTAAGTAATGATTTTTTGTTGGATGTTAAATGATGGTCTTTATAATAAAGCAGACTCTGGATTGAATTAAACTCATTGGAGTTTTTTATTACAGTCTAAGAAAGCCTTGCTCTCTGAGGTCGGGTTTTTATTCAATACGCCTTGGCTGAAGATAATCAGATCAAAGATATACTAAAGGAAAGTCAAAATAGAGTATATGCAATGTCTGCTGTTCACGAAACGCTGCATGGATCGGAAAACTTATCTGAAATTGATCTAAAGACTTATTTATCTAAAATAACGGCCTTCATCTTCCAAACATATTCAATAAATTCAGACAATGTGAAACTGAATAGTGATGTTAGAGAAATGCCAATTAGCATCGATCACGCGTATCCACTTGGATTGATTATCAATGAATTAATGTCCAATTCCTTGAAATATGCTTTCCCTGACGAAAGAAAAGGAGAAATCACATTTAATATGAAGAGGCTGGATCAAGAACTTGAATTAACAGTAATGGACGATGGTATTGGAATGCCAGCTGAGTTGGATTCGAAGAACCCCAAGACACTAGGACTTAAACTTGTCAGAACCTTAGTTGAAAACCAACTTGATGGTTCAGTAGACATGGAAAGAAATAACGGAACTAAATTCACAATTAAATTCAACATAGAAGCATAGTCATGGAAAAAGAAAAAATACTCATCGTCCAGTTCCTTCAATAGAGCGAATGCGATACATCAAGAACAATATATTTATTTGTAGGCAGTAAAACGGCAATAGTAATAAGCGTATATAATAAACCATAAATCCATTCTAAAATAGTTAGCGAGTTATAGGCTCCCTGAATTATCTTGCAGGAGCACTAGTCGGAATGATAAGAAACGTCCAATGTTTTACCCACCCTAAAAAATGCAGTGCCGAAACCTGTAGTGCCATAGCAACTGCAGACGTAGGTATTACGAATTCTAATATACTTTTGAAACGAACAATTAAAATAATTCCAACTAAAGCATATACGATACTCATAATGATAATTCCAAGTAAATATGTTGGAATATTTGGGATTGTCACACTGCTTGAAAATGAAAATATAAGCATGGCCCCTCCAATCATGATTATGGATTCAAATGTTGTAAGGATTGTTAAAGAAATAATTTTTGATAAAAGATATTCCGAGGTTTTTAAGGGTGAAACAAGTGCAGCATTTATTGTTCCTTGTTCTTTTTCAAATATGATTAGACTTGATCCATTCCCTGTCGATAGACATTCATGGGTTTTTGATAGTCCAGAGCTGAGTGAAACCACCGATGGTTGTAAAAGTCCATATATTCGTCAATACCTTTACGTAGTGCTCTTATGTCATTGTACTCTTTAAGATAAATTTCATCATACATGAGATCTAGGGAATGGGCTTTTTCGGGTTGGGATTTGGACTGAATTATTTGTACATTCCAACAGCTTGCCTGATACTTGCATACCACTTCCTCTTTTTGAATCAAACAAAATTTAAAACTGTTGAAAACTTTCATATTCGGATTATTAATAATGCTAATGCAACCGTTAGGGCGATATTCCAGCATGCTCATGATCAATAGGAAACTAGTTCAAATACTGTCTACCACTCTTTTACTGTTGTTACTTTTTGGAAACCAGATTTATGCTCTAAGCGGGATTGAAATTAAATCTAGCCAATTTACAGACAAAGATCAGCTAAGGGTATCGGTGGATGGGGAAGATTTCAAGAATATATATGAAGAAAAAAGTTCGGGTTTGGATTATTCTTTACCATTTCGTGATTCTTATTACTTAAATTTTTTATTCACAAGATGGGTGTTTAATAGAACTAAAGTTGAGCGACTGTTTGAGCTCCCCTATCCATATTATACTCAGTTACCCCTAAAATACGATGCAATGACCTTGACTTTTATTGGTGGTATTTCAATCCCTTTAGGGGAAAATATTCGAATGCTGAGCGTAGGAATTGGATTTGGTGTAAGTTACCTAGATTTTAAAATAGGTGAACTAGTCGAAGATAAAAATAAATGGGGCCAGTCAAAAGGTGTATATATATCACTTATTGATTATAATTGGGAAAATGGGAAGCTTAAATTTGTAGAGTATGTATATGTATCTTCTGAGGTCAAACTAAAAACCGCCGTTACCGCATCAAAAGAGTCTAGCTTTCGATCGACGCGTAAGGCTCTATCACTTATCTCATATACATACTACTGGTTTTAACGAGCATAGTCGTATTTCCCAGGACTACTACATGGAAGTTTTGAATACAGCAAGCCAAAGATAATTCAACTTAGCCTTCTGGGAATCACTCCCTAAAGAATCGAAAAGCAAGCTCGGCGGTGACGACAGTAAGCTACTTGATGAACTATGTGAGAAAAAACCCAACCAAATTGTCTATCCCATGTCCGAAGATGAAAAGTCCCAAAAATTGGTTGAACTAGTACCGTGGTTCAAAAGTTTTTTCCATATTTTTAGCAAAATGTAGTGTCCCATAATTAATCCATTTATCACTATCTTGGTTTACTGTTCAAAGTTCCCAGTTCAAGGTTATTAGACACTTACAACTTACAACTTTGAACTGGGAACTGGGAACTTTGAACAGGTGGATTATTCAACATAAGCAGAGTTAATTAAAAATACCAATTTTCAGTACAAAACTTTTGAAACACGGTACTAGGAGAACAGCTGCTTCATCTTCAACAGCACTATGATGACTCTGACAGTGGAAAATACTCTCTTTTGGAACGAATCTTAAGTGAACAATACGAAATAAAAGTCCTGATCCGGTTACTATTTTAAATTATAAACCAGATAATATGATAGCCGGTAATGCGCAACAGAGGATTGTTCTTTATAGTAACAATTGATAAAACAGAAATTCTGAATTCATTGGTGATGATTTAACTTAAAAGTAGGCATAAACAATCAATTTAATAGTGCAAATTGAGGAAAATGAATAAATGATCCGGATACTATATGAAAGTGAAAATTTTATTGCGGCCGAAAAACCCAGCGGTTTGTTGGTTCATGCCTATAAAAAAGAGACAAACGAAAGGGATCATCTGTTAAGAAGGTTACGCGATCAGACCGGACACTATTTATATCCGATTCACCGAATTGATCGGCCGGTTTCAGGTATTGTGTTGTTTGGTTTAACCCCTTCTATTGTGCGCGAAGCCAAAGAGGTGTGGCATTCAGCGACTACAATCAAAACCTATATCGCTTTGGTTAAGGGGCAAATCACAACTGAAGGTTGTTTTGATTTTGCTTTAAACAATGATTATAAACAAAAACAGACTGCACTCACCCGATTTGAGCCGATTCAGTGTTTTAGAGAGACAACATTAGTGAAAGTCTGGATTGAGACAGGGAGGAAACATCAAATCAGAAGGCATTTTTCCCGGCGGTGTTCCAATATTATTGGGGACACAAAATATGGACAGGGAAAATGGAATCGATTGTTCAGGGATCAATTTCTTTTAAATCGAATTTTTTTGCATGCAACCCATTTGAAACTATCTTTACCTTTAAGTAATGAAGAGTTGGACATAGATTCTCCCCTTCCTGAAGAACTTGAACGAGTGCTGGAAAATATCACCCAATCGGAAAAAATAGAATAATCAATCTAGATTTTATTGAAAGCGATTTGAGATGACAAAAAAAACAGAAATGATTTATCCTATTAAAATATACGATTGCAAACCTAGCCCAGATGAATTTATAAGGTACTAAATAACCTATTTTGTGAGGAAATAGATGGAAACCAGCGTTGTTAAAATAGAGAATCCTGATGAATTGAACTTGATTTTAGGGCACTCACATTTTATTAAAACAGTAGAAGATATTCATGAGGCATTGGTAAATACGGTTCCAATGGCAAAATTTGGAGTGGCATTTTGTGAAGCATCCGATGTCTGTCTCGTGCGATATTCTGGAACGGATGATGAATTGGTTGAGTTGGCTAAAAGAAATGCATTTTCACTCTCTGCCGGTCACAGTTTCATCATTTTTATGAAAGATATGTTTCCCATTAATGTGCTTCAATCAGTGAAAAGAGTGCCGGAAGTCTGTCGTATTTTTTGTGCGACCGCAAATCCAGTTGAGGTAATCATTGCTGAAACAGAACAAGGTAGAGGGATTATTGGTGTGATAGACGGTTTTGCTTCAAAAGGGATTGAAACCGATGCGGATATAGAAACAAGAAAAGGTTTCTTACGTATGATCGGATATAAGCAATAATAGTATGTGAATGACTATTTAGCGTCCCCGTAAAATTACAATGAGCAAAAGCCAGGTTTGTATCATCGGGTTGATAAGTTCCATGTTGTATAAAATGAACGGATGGGATCATATATAAACTGGCAGACTGTTTTTTTAAGCAGCCAGATTTATTTTATTGTGCAGAAAATCTCAGTACAAATTCAATTGAGTCGGTATTTTTTTAATATCGACTAAACGTCGGTCCGGAGCATTGTCTTGACATCAACCCAAAAAAAATACCTTCCCTACTTGAGTGTTTTTGTAGCATCCATACTCTGGTCCAGTTCCTTTGTTGCTCTAAAAATCGCCTTTCGAAATTATGATCCAATGGTCGTAATATTTGGTCGAATGCTTTTGGGATTTCTTTTTATGGCACTGTTTTTCCGCCCGTTCAGAAATCTGAAATTCAAAAGAAGTGATTTGAAGTATTTGGCTTTTATGGGATTATGTGAACCTTGCCTCTATTTTATCTTCGAAGCGATCGCCCTCCAAAATACATCTGCATCTCAGGCAGGCATGGTAACCGCAACATTACCGTTAATTGTGGCTGTGGCAGCGTGGTATTTCTTAAAGGAAAAGCTTAATCTAAAAATTATACTGGGTTTTATCGTGGCCATTGGTGGTGTCAGCCTTTTGAGTCTGGGCAGTCAGGTTACTGAAAATGCACCAGATCCCATTTTTGGGAATCTGATGGAACTATTGGCAATGGTAACGGCTACCGGCTATATTATCACCATGAAAAAGCTGAGTAGTTCATATTCCGCCCTGTTTATTACCTCTTTCCAGGCCTTAGTTGGCAGTGTTTTTTATTTTCCTCTGCTTTTTTTACCCAGTACTGCCGTGCCTCTGGAATTTAATTTACCCTCGTTTATGGCCATTGTATATCTGGGAGTCGTTGTGACGTTTGGCGCTTATGGTTCATATAACTATGGTGTCAGTAAAATTCCCGCCAGTCAGGCTACTGCATTTATCAACTTGATACCGGTGTTCTCTCTTATTTTAGGTGCCTGGATTCTCAACGATATTTTAAGTGGAATACAATACTTAGCAATAATTCTGGTGTTTTTAGGGATATTTATCAGCCAGTATCGGAACAAAGAAACGATCACAGAGAAAAAACCTCCTGCCCCAAATCCACCCATAAACGTATCGAATCAATAGTTGCTATATTTTTTATGCTCATCGGCACGATTCTATATCAGACTATCCAGAAATTTATCTTTTTTGGAAAAACCGATGGTGATGTGCACAATATCGATATGTTTTTATGGAAAAGTAAAGTAAGTTTACTTTTCTTATTGGGATTTAATTCTACCTGCCAGTTAAAAAAATACAAAGTTAAAGAAATAAGGGTGATAATATATAAATTTACTGGGTAATTTGAGGTAAGTATCACTAACTAATTTTAAAATATAGGCTCGCTTTATAAATCTGAAGTACCTATTACGCTATCAGGAAACCCTTGACAGATTAATGGTTAGTAAATATAACTTACAAGAACAAACAAATCTATTAATTTATTTTTTGAATATGTTCAATAAGCAGTCCTCATTTGGCTAAATATCTTGTCATTCCCGCTTTCGCAGGAATCGAGGGGATTAACAAAAATCTAGGTTTGCCCACTGGATCCCCGCTTTCGCGAGGATGACAATGGAAAAAAAGAATGGGATGTCAATAGTAAATAATCAGGAAAAAACGGTTAATATTCTAGTTTGTGCCTGAACGAAAACCCGGTAAAATCAGCTACTATTCATTTAGTTGGCTTAGATCTATAATGAAGATTCAAGCTTTCAGTATCAGTATCAGTAATCAGCCATCAGCCATCAGCTTTCAGTTTTTAGTACCTTATAAATTATTTTCTGCGTCTTTTCAGCAGGAAGTAATTTGTTAAGGTACTTATCCTGAAAGGGCTCAGCAGAAAATACTTTTAAGGTACTTATCCTATTTTTTCAGGGTTAGGTGCTTGAAAAAATGTTTGTTTTTACTGAAGGCTGATAGCTGACAACTGACGGCTTCTTAACTTGTATACTGAATGTTATTTTAAAAACCAGGTTATACTTAAAAATAGGGGCTTTTTGTTCAGGCACAAGTTTACCGCTGAAATTGTCTAAGTTTCAAGCGTATCACTCACAAAATATCTAATTCAAAAATTACAAAGATTATGTTTAATAAAATTCTTGTTGCCAATAGAGGTGAAATTGCAACCCGTGTGATTCGAGCATGCAAGGAGATGGGAATCCCCTGTGTTGCAGTTTATTCAGAAGCAGATGCGCAATCGTTACATATTCAGCTAGCAGATGAAAAAATTTGTATTGGAGAAGCCATCAGTGCAAAAAGTTACCTGAATATGGATAATATCATTAAAGCCGCCATTGACACAGGTGCGGATGCCATTCATCCCGGCTATGGCTATTTATCTGAAAAAAAGGAGTTTGCTGAACGATGTCAGGAAAATAATATCACTTTTATTGGTCCTACCCCTGAAAATTTGGGGTTAGCGGGAGATAAGATCGCCGGAAAAAACATTATGGAGCAGGCAGGAATACCGACAATTCCAAGTAGCCCGGGTGCTATCGATGATATTGAGGAAGCCAAACGGATCGCCAAAGAAATTGAATATCCGGTTATGATTAAATCTTCCGGCGGTGGTGGAGGTCGAGGAATCAGGGTTTGTGAAACAGAAGAAATGCTGGTGGATGAGTTTTCAGTTGCTAAAATGGAAGCAGGTGCAGCCTTTGGTAATGATGCGGTTTATCTGGAGAAATTTATTGTGGAGCCCCGACACATCGAATTTCAAGTGCTGGCAGATCAGTTTGGCAATATTACCCATTTAGGTGAAAGGGAATGCAGTATTCAAAGGCGTTTTCAGAAGTTGATTGAAGAGGCACCTTCCCCTCGATTGACGCCAGATCTGCGAAAAAAAATGGGGGATGCTGCTATTCAGGCAGCTAAAGCGATAAACTATTTTAATGCGGGTACGGTTGAGTTTTTATTGGACAAAAATGATCAGTTTTATTTCATAGAAGTGAATTCCCGAATACAGGTTGAGCATCCCATCACCGAAATGACAACCGGTATCGATTTGGTCAAAGAACAGATCCGTCTATCTGCCGGGGGCAGGCTGGACTATACGTTTGATGATTTAACCATCAGAGGATGGGCGATTGAGTGTCGTATTAATGCAGAAGATCCAGCCAGAGGGTTTTTACCCAGTCCGGGAACCATTGAGGAATACCGTGTTCCGGGTGGATTTGGAGTTAGACTTGATTCACACATCTACCAGGGATATGAATTACCCATTTACTATGACTCGTTGATCGGAAAACTCATCTCATATGATTTGACCCGGGAAGGGGCAATACAGATCATGAAAAGGGCACTGGAGGAATTTGTGATTCAACCTTTGAAGACAACTATTCCTCTATATATAAAAATTATGGAAGAAAAGGATTTTCAAAACGGCGATTTTAATACAACATATATCCAGCGTTTTCTACCGGAAGAAGGTGAAGACGACGAGGAGGATGATATTTAGTAGTAGGTGTTAGCTGACAGATATTAAGTTAACACTTTGAATAATTCAGTTTCAACTTACAAAAATCAGGAGGATTAAACCATGAATGGTTCAGAAACAGGGAAAAAGGAAAAGCTCATTATTGCCAACTGTAGTGGATTTTTAGGTGATCGATTTAGTGCCGCCAAAGAGATGGTGGAAGGGGGTCCCATTGATATTTTATCAGGGGATTATCTGGCCGAATTAACCATGGCTATCCTTTTTCGGCAAACACTGAAAGATCCAACTCGCGGATATGCCAATACATTTCTCAGGCAAATCGAAGAGATCATGGGGCAGTGTCTGGATAAGAATATCAAAGTGGTGTCAAATGCCGGGGGATTAAATCCGAAATCACTGGCGGAACAATTGGAGAAAGTAGCCGAAAAATTGGGTCTTCATCCAAAAATTGCCTATATTGAAGGTGATAACCTGATGCATCGTTTGGGTGAACTGCAGGAGGCCGGAGAGCCATTAATCCATCTGGACAAGGGAATTGCCCTGAAAGAGGCAAACGCGCAATCGATTACAGCCAATGCTTACCTTGGTGGTTGGGGTGTTGCTAAGGCGTTGGAAGAAGGTGCTGATATTGTTGTCGGTGGAAGACTGGCTGATGCCGCAGTTGTGATGGGACCTTCGGCATGGTATTTTGGCTGGAAAAAGGAAGATTGGGATCAGCTGGCTGGGGCTGCAGTGGCAGGACATATCATTGAGTGCAGCGGTCAGGCGACGGGGGGAAACTACTCTTTTATTGAAGAGGTTCCCACCTTTAAAAATGTCGGGTTTCCTATAGCCGAAATGCATGAGGATGGTTCATTTGTGATCACCAAACATCCAGGGACCGGGGGATTGGTTTCTGTGGGGACTGTGACCGCTCAACTCATGTATGAAATCAATGCACCCCTCTATCTGACACCGGACGTGGCTGCACGGTTTGATACCATTGATATATCTCAGGAAGCAGATGACCGCGTACTTGTTAAGAGTGTGTGTGGTGAACCCCCACCAGAAACAACCAAAGTCTGTATCAATAACCTGGGGAAGAATCGAAACTCGATTACGCTGATATTGACCGGTCTGGATATTGATAAAAAAGCTGCGGCTTTAAAGGAAGCGTTGTTGGATAGTGTCGGTGGTGAGGACTATTATGAGCAGATTGTATTTCAACTCACTGAATCTCAAAAAGAAAACCCTGC
>Ga0307989_1001715_pt1 | contig 11269 bp, 7 predicted proteins | sample EllFjometagen185_FD_203164 | JGI IMG/M metagenome (GOLD analysis project Ga0307989, IMG submission 203164) | Marine microbial communities from Ellis Fjord, Antarctic Ocean - #185 | ecosystem: Environmental > Aquatic > Marine > Unclassified | place: Southern Ocean | collected 2014-10-08 | reverse complement strand
AATTATACCACAAATCGCAATCTTCCGCAATGTAATTATGAATACTAAAATATATTTTTTGCATAAAAAAAGCCTTTATCATGGGCTATATGAGGAACTACTTTAAATTGTTACTGCAAAACTAGGGAAGCATTATAAAATGACATTTACTATAATTTAGCCTATAATGAATACAGATGTTTTAATCTAAGGGAGGTATATTATGAAAAAACTACTTATTATTGTTTTAATAATGTGTTTATGTTTAACTGTTCTTGCTGGTTGTGGTAACCAAAATGATAATGATGATTCTGCAAATCAACCCGTGGCAACACCAAATCTAAATAATGCATCAGAGGGGCAAACAGCAACAGATATTAGTTCCTTAACAGATGCAGAAATTTTTAGTTTTGACCCAACCACCAATACTTTAAATGGGTTTCAAGATTCTATTTTCGGAGTCACCGATATTGTTATCCCTGAAAAAATAGATGGAGCCGATGTCCTTATTATTGGACCAACCGCATTTGGAGGTAATAACTTATATAGTGTTATTCTTCCGGATACCCTTGTGGAAATCGGAAACAACTCATTTAGAGAAAATAATTTAACTCAAATAGATCTCCCGGATAGTTTAACCACTATTGGAGTCTCAGCTTTTGAAAGAAATGCAATAACTGAGGTAACTATTCCAAAGAGCATCACTGAAATTAATGTTGGCATATTTTCTGGGAATAAACTCACTAAAATAACATTGCCGGATACTATAACAAATATAGGGCGAAATGCTTTTTCATCCAATATGTTGCGTGAAATTATTATTCCACCATTAGTTACGGCAATTCAATCATTTGCTTTTTCAGATAATCTAATAGAAACTGTTGAGTTCAACGATGGTCTTCAATCAATAGATGGTCGTGCTTTTTCAATTAATAAACTTACTTCAATTACAATACCATCAAGTGTAACATCGATCGGAGCCGCTACTGAGGGAGCAATGCCAGCAGCAAATTTTGATAAATTTCCATTTGCATATAACCCGCAGCTAATAAGTGTAACAATGTTGGGAAGCAATACTGCAATTGAACCATTCTTCCTAGCTGAGAATAATAATTTTAGGATGTCATATGATACCGGAGGAGCCGGCACTTATACCGGTACACAATACAGCCAATGGAAAAAAAGCGACTAATCAATAATCTAATATAAATCTAAAAAAGCTCCTTCATATCAGGAAGGAGCTTTTTATATAAAATACATATTTCCGTTTTTTTATTCATTATTGAATTATGTTCTGTTGATACACTATAAATTTTACCTAACTAAAATTATTTGATTATAATTAAATGTAGTTCATCTATGCTATAGGTTTAGAACCTATCATTTTTCACGGTACATATTTATACAATTTCTTACCATTATAAATTAATGTAGAAGACTTCATTAATAATAGAAGAAAACAATAATTATTTACAAAATTTGGAGTGTTTTTAGGCAAAAATTTTTACAAAATACAAATCTTTAATCACATCTAAAAAAATCTAAAAATATCTTCAAATTATCTTTAATAACCACAACCTATGTCTTGAGTTTGACACTAATAATGTAGGAAAAGTGCTTGAAAGCACTGTAATCATCAACTTATATTACAACTAAAAAATGGAATTTCTTGTGGCGTAAAAGCTACTTTTTTGTGTTACCTAAAATGTTTTTAATTTCTTTCCTAGTTAAAAATTGATTATTTAATGTTAGCCCTAGTTCTGTACCAAAAGAATCAAGAATTTCATCATAATAGTCAAAAGTATATTGATTTTCACTAGTATTAGAACACTGGGAAGATTTTATGCTTTCTATTATTTTACTCACAGAGTACTTATTATCGATTCTATGTTGAAGTATTCTCAATATTACTAAAGAAATGTAACAAATTAAAAAATGTGATTTTATACGATCTTCTCTTGATAAATAGATAGGTCTGGTTTCAAGGTCGCTTTTTGTTATTTTAAAAGTTTCCTCTATTTTCCATAGGCCTCTATATATTTCAATAATTTCATCATCAGTTTTTTTATGTTCACTAGTTACAATAGAATAGTAACCATCATACTTTTCTTCGTTTTTTAATTTTGCTTCATCAAATAATAATTGATTAGCAGGAGTTAATATTTCACCGGTATCCCTATCATATACTACATTATTAATATATTTAGCAGTTCCATAAGAAGTCGCTTTATTATACTTAGAAGGTTTAGCTGCTAAATCTCTTGCTTTTGCAACTGTTGTTGCTCTTTCGGCTTTAGTTCTTTTAGCAAATTTTTCACTGTAATATACTACTTGTTTTTCGTGAACAGTCTTCTTTATTTTAGCACCTGCCTTTGTAGTTACGTAAATTTCTCTAGGATAGAGTCTTGATTTTATTTTAAATGTTTTATCTTTATTTTCCCTATATCCAGAAACATCTAAAACATAATCTTTAAAAGATTTATTTGCGCCTCTAATTGATTTACTTAGTACATAACCATTGCCAGCAGATAGATTGTAATATATATTATCCCCGCCGTGTATACCTCTATCTGCTACAATAATTATTTTACCTAACTCATAATCATTTTGAATTTTAATATTGTTTATCATAGGTCTTAGAGTGCTAACATCAGGTGTGTTACCTTCAAATAGTTTATATGCTATTGGGATACCTAAAGTATCCATAAAAAGTCCCATTTGTATAATAGGTGTTTTCTTATGTTCCTTAGAATAACCCTTCTTTTTAAGGTTAGTTTCCTTTTCTGATTCAAAGTAGTAATTAGTTACATCATAGTAAACAAGTTCAGTATTTCTGTTATATTGATTTGTTATATTCTGATGAATCCAAAGCTGAAGTTTATCAATATGTTTATTAACATGAGATAAGGTTCTATATATATTTTCCAAAGAAAAATTCATTTCGTCAAAATACTTATGTTTATTTTCAAATGCTTTCTTTTTGGATCCTGGATTTAATATTCTTTCATAAACAAGAAGTTTAATAATACTATTTATATTGTAATCGGTATTAACATCACGTAATCTGCTGTTAAAAAATTGCTCAAGTTTTAAATTGTTGTATATTTTACTTAAAATCATATATCCAAAATATTTTCTTTTATCGTCGCCAATTTCAAGTTTAGAGTTACTGTCAATTTTAATAATCTTAGGGGTATTTTTTTCATTTTCCTCTTTATTCATTTTTTCAACTATATTTTTAAAAAACTCAATAGGATCATCATATTCTTTTTCTAATAGATCAAGATAACCTAATGATCGTATAGTTTTTGTTTTTGAATGTTCAGAACCACTTTGTCTATACTTACGGACAATAGACAAGTATGTTCTTCCTGACATACTATTTTTTGTTTTTTTTAAATACATATTTTTCTCCTAAACAAATGATACATCATATATTATATCACGTTTCGCCGTGTTTCGCCACATTAATTATCGTTTAATATTAAAAAATATTCATAAAAAAAGCGCTATACCGCGCTACATTTATTTAGTTAGCTGAATTAGTTGGTGTCAAACTCTGGAAATCTTTAATCACATCTAAAAAAATTCTAAAAATATCTTCAAATTATCTTTAATAACCACAACCTATATGATACAATGGCTTAACCACCACCACATATAGCGGTTCATAAAATTACTATCAGGAGACAAATATGCAAAATATAGACAGCTTAATTAAGAGGAATTTCACCAAAGAATTAGAAAATAGTAATAAAAACGTATTTGAGCTGTTTGAGTATAAAAATGTTGATGTTCACATGAAAAACTGGAAGACCGGCGAAGTTATTATCGATATGAAAGAGTTGGAGTTTCCTGTAGCATACTCACAGAACTCATGTAATATTATTACAAGCAAGTATTTCCGAAAAGCTGGAGTCGGTGGCGAACTCGACTACGAACATAGCATGAAGCAAGTTGCTGATAGAATGGTAGGCTTCTGGGCTGATGCATTGTTTGCAGAAGGGCTTTTACAGGATAAAGAGCAATGGCAGATTCTATATGACGAGCTGGTTTTTGCACTACTTTCGCAGAAATGGGCACCTAATTCTCCTCAGTGGTTCAACACCGGAATAAAACGCAATTACAACATAGAGAGCGGAAAAAGCGGACTTTACTACTATGATGAAGCCGCAGGAAAAGTCGTGGAATCCAGTGATTTATATACAAGAACACAGGCATCTGCTTGTTTCATTGTATCCATTGAAGATAAATTATTAGGAAAAAATTCAATATCAGATCACTACGTAAGTGAAACAACGCTGTTCCGTGGGGGTTCCGGAGTTGGCACAAATTTCTCTGTTTTGCGTGCGAAAAATGAGAAATTGTCTGGTGGCGGAAGTTCAAGCGGTATGATGAGCTTTCTAAAAGGATTTGATAGGAACGCTGGTGCCATAAAATCAGGCGGGACAACGCGACGTGCTGCCAAAATGGTTATTGCAGATATTGATCATCCTGAAATTGAACATTTTATTACATGGAAAGCCCACGAGGAACAAAAGGTCCGCGATTTGGGTAAAATGGGATATGACACTTCAATGGACGGCGAAGCATATCAGACAGTAGCCGGACAAAATTCAAATAACTCAGTCAGAACAAACAATGAATTCATGTCCAAAGTTTTAGATCTAGAGACCAATCCCGACAGTACCATTAGATTACAAGGAAGACTTGACCATTCTATTGACAGAGATGTAAAAACATCTGATCTCTGGGATAAAATAAATCGTTCCTCATGGGAATGTGCAGACCCCGGTCTTCAGTTTGATGATACTTTTAATTCCTGGCACACGTGTCCAAGTGGTGCTGATGGGAAATTTGGTGCAAAACATAACAGAATCAATGCTACAAATCCATGTAGTGAATATGCATTTTTAGATAATACTGCATGTAATTTGGCAAGTATAAATGTATTTAGATTCTATGATGAAAAAAAACACACTTTTGATTTAGACGGCTACACGCACCTTATATGCCTAATTCAAATGATATTAGAAGCCTCTATCTACTGGGGTCAGTTCCCTACCGAAGCTGTAGCTGAAGGAAGTTATTTATTCAGGACAACAGGCCTTGGACTGGCTAATACCGCTTCACTATTCTTGTTATTTGGATATCCATATGATAGTGATGAAAGCAGAGCCCTTGCAGCATCACTTGCTGGCATCATGACAGGCTATTCCTACTACACCTCAGCTCTTATGGCTGAGCGTTTGGACCCTTTTGAAAGTTATGATTTAAACCGCGAACATATGAAAAAAATAATTCGTAACCACGCCCGTGTTGCAGGTTATTTGTCTGATGATTATGAAGACCTAAATTACGAGCCATTAACAGTTAATCATAATTTATTACCCGATGGTTTCAGTGAAACTCTGAAAACAGCCTGGAGTCTCGCAATTGAAAATGGCGAAAAATTTGGTTATCGCAATGCTCAGGTCAGTGTTATTGCTCCAACAGGTACAATTTCTTTTGCTATGGACTGCGGCGCTACCTCAGTTGAGCCGTATTACAGTCATGTTGTTTTTAAACAACTTTCAGGCGGTGGTTCAATGCTAATAATTAACCCTGTGATACGCGCAGCATTAAAAAGATTGGGCTATAAGAAAAATGATGTTGAAAGAATATTTGACTTCATGCTGAAAAAAGATGAAAACGGTTCTCTAAAAAACCATTCTTTTGCCAATGCACCTGCTTTGAAATCAAGTCATGTAAAGCTGTTTGAAACAGCAAATGAAATTAGTCCTCAGGGTCATGTTCTTATGGTTTCATCTATTACTCCTTTGATAAGTGGAGCAGTAAGTAAAACCGTTAATCTTCCATCGCATTCTTCCATTGAAGATGTAAAGAACATTCATAAATTGGCATATACTACGGGCACAAAAGCAATTGCAGTATATCGTGATGGGTGCAAAGCAGCACAGCCTCTGTCAAATGGTCATGTAAGTAAAGTTGACAAAGCTTTTGATGACTTCTCTTATGCTGAGCTTGTAGATTATGCGGAAAATTGCAAAAACACTCCTATACGTAGAAAACCAAAAGGTATGCATCTAAGTCGTACACACGCTGCAAAAGTTGATGATATAGAGCTTTATATAACACTCGGTTTCTATAACGATGGTAATCTTGCAGAGCTTTTTGTTTCAACTGACAAAGAGGGTACAGTCGTGAAAGGCGTTTTGGCGTCATTATCCAAAGCACTGAGTAATATGCTTCAATATAATATCCCTGCTGATGAAATATCGCGAACACTCCGAAATCAGAAATATGAACCTTCAGGATTCGTAAGTCGTCATCCTTATATAAAATCTGTCACTTCAATTTCTGATCTTATAAGTAAAGTTATTGATATAGAGCTGGGTGACTTCTCCCGCTGCCAGATTAAACCTAAAACTTTTGCCCGAGTATACAGTGAAGAGATTTCATTAGATGAAGCCAGCAACCCACATACCAGAGTAAAAGGCGAGAAAATATACGGTGAGACATGCAGTAAATGCGGAGGCGATAACCTTGTAAGAAACGGCACCTGTAAAATTTGCCAGGATTGTGGCACTACCACAGGATGTAGCTAATTACTTAATTTTCAATTTAGCGGAATATACAATTCTAAAAAAGCACTTCTTCAAGTGCTTTTTTTATATTGGTTAACTTTATAGGTGGTAAACAATATTAAAAATTTAAATGGAAAGACTAAACTATATTGACAGTATTATCTACCTGACTAATTAGCTCTTCTATATCTTTTGCAGATCTACCGGGTATTGCACCCTGAAGCGAAAAACATTCTATCAACTTTCCATTTTTCTTTTCAATAATATCTTTATAAAATTTCTTGCGTTCATCTGATCCCCTAAAAGATGGATCGGCTTGTGTTGTTACAACATAGACTTCTTTTCCTTTAAAATCGACATTTTCTAAAACGGCATTTATTGCAGGAGTGGTTTTACCTGCCCAAACAGGAGTTGCTAGAATAATTCGGTCATATTTTGAAATTTCATTATAAATACTGCTATCTAGCTCTGCTATTTTTGTTCTGGAGGCATTCATCCCGCCTTTAACAAAACCAACTATACCTTTATAGTTTGTCTTGTCTTCAAGTTTAATAATATCTACGCCAATCTTCTTTGATAAGTATTCTGCCACAATTTTAGTGTTTCCGCTTTTCGAATAATATGCAATACAAGTGTTCATTTCTATTTCCTTTCAATTGATTCCTCACAATTTTTTGATAACAATGCTTTGAACACAATATCGTCTTTTGCGAATCCTCTTGCTGTTTTATTTTATTAACAACCCCTTATTTTTACCCTTAATAATTTCATATTAACTATAGACACTTCTAAGTATATTAAAAATTGGAATTACTCTATACTGGAATTCCTTGTTTTAGAATAACACCACTTGCAAATTGTTCTGCATTTTTTAGGTCGTTTGAATTAGGCCGGCCTTTGTTCATACCACCGATATACTTTAAAAAGCTATTCTTGTTATAGCCTTTACAGTAAAATTCATCAATTATTATCGCTTTATTACTTGTCAGTTTATCCCTTATTTCTCTGTGTGATTTATCATATATTACTCCAGCAGTAGAAAATAGAAATACATTTTTATTCTCTAAGTTAGCTACTTTATCGATTATATTAAATATATTTTTATGAAAGCTATCATCATATATTCCGGATCCAAATCCAACTAATTCATAATTGTCGAAATTATGAATATCAAATTTACTTGCATCCACTACATCTGCTTCCATTATTTTGCCCAATGTGTCAGCTATTATTTTTGTGCTTCCAAGGTGAATTGACTTATATATTATCAATGTCTTCATTTTTCATGCTCCTTATAAATTGTAGTATTTTCTTCTTCTATATACTTATGACGATTGAAATTAGAATTTATTGCAAAATATTAATAAAATAAAATAAAAATTCTAATTTTATTGATTTTTAAAATGCAAAAACATTGAATAATGGTTTCAGTAAATTACTCTAATAGAGTCAATAACAACACTTACGGGATATATATCACCAAAAATTCTAACAAACACTCTTATTTGAAAAGTGGAACCTCAATATATTTCCTCACAGTCAATTCATCTCGGTTGAAGATTTTCAATTTTAGTTGATTAATTTCCTTATTAAATTTTTTAGTTTCGTTAAAATAGTATGTCACAATTATTTCATCTTCAGTAAAGTATAATGCCGGGTAACCGTAATTATGGTCTGGATTATTATCAAGCTCCATGATAAAATCCCATCTAATTCCGTCATCACTTGCCGCCATACAAATAGGACTTCTCGGAGACTGGTGTATTACAGAAGGAAATGTGTTGTCCCAGACAGCGAAAAACTTACCGCTATATTGATCTTTGGCAATAGTGAACGGGGCATTTGCAGAACGTAGTTCGGTAGGCTGTTCTGTACAAAAAGTCTCACCTCCGTCTATAGATACTCCAGAATATAAATATCCCCTGGTAGTACGCATATACATAATAACTTTTCCATTATCTGCTTCAACGACTATAGGCTCAGCAAGCATTCCGCCTGCACTTTCTGCCTTCATCCACTTACCCTCAGACCAATTCTGCCCTTCATCATCACTGTAAAAACACCCACTGTATCCTACATTTTCAAAATGGTCACCAGATACGAATTCGTCTGGTACAAAACAAATCGGGATAAGAATTCTTCCGGATTTAAGACGAAGCAACCTACTGTTCATAAGGTAATAGCACCCACTGTTTTTATTGACACTTCGCTCCTTGGACCATGTTTTTCCATCATCATCCGAGAATACAACAGTGAAATCTGACCCACCGAATTTCCATATCTCGATATTGGTTGGTTTATTCCTAAGAGTCATCATTAATCTACCATCTTTAAGTCTCAATAGATTGGAATTAGCAGTTGTTTCTCCAAACGGTGACGTCCACTCATCACAAAATGTTCTTCCTGAATCAAAACTCTTTTTGAAGATTTTTCCTCCGGATGCAGAATACATAAAAATGACTGCCCCGTCTTTCGCCTCTACTGCGGTGCTTCCTATAGCACCTGGTGTTGATAAGAATCCTTCAAACATTTGCTCCTCCTGGAATTTATTTGATTTCTGAAATCGAAATTTATTTTCCTGTAAAAATGGATCAGCAATTTTCCAATCCATTAGCATTAGATTATCAATCAGATATTATTTTGTAAAGCTAGAAATATAATAATCATAATTATTAGCAGTTCTATTTTTAAATAAATTCTAGTATGAACTTATTTATAGTCGTCGCTTTCGTTTTTTTATCAATAAGAGGTATTGAATCTTTTAAAACAGAATTTTTCTCATGGAATGTTTTTAGTTTTTCTTTATATAAAATCCCAATGGGTATTTTATCTTTTTCTTCCATTACTTTTTCGATTGCTTTTAATTTATTAGATGAATCATAATCAGCTTCAAGCTCATACACATGATTTTTATAATATGAGAATGTATTAACCTTATTAAAGCTCACACATGGTTGAAAAATGTCTACAATCGCATAACCATCATATTCAATTGCCTCTTTTAATATAGAAACCAACTGCTCTTTATTACCTACAAACCCTCTTGCAACAAAACCTGCTCCAGCTGCTATTGCTATTAATAATGGGTTTAATGGTTTGTTAATATTTCCGGTTACCTGTACGTTGGTCACAATCCCCTGATCGGAAGTTGGAGATGCCTGACCTTTTGTAAGACCATATATCTGATTATCGTGAACAAAATGAGTAATATTGGTATTTCTTCTTATATTGTGTATAAAGTGATTGCCCCCTTCACCATACGAATCTCCGTCACCGGTGCTTACAATTACGGTCAACTTCTCATTTGCAATTTTTGCGGCTGCTGCCGCTGGCAGAGCACGACCATGAAGCCCGCAAAAGCTGTTTGCACTTATATACTGGGGTGTTTTTGCAGCCTGCCCAATACCGGCAACCATAAGAACTTCCTCTGGCTTTTTCCCAAGTTCTTCCAATGCCAACTTTAAGCTACTCAATAAACTAAAATTCCCACATCCCGGGCACCAGGCAGTATTAAATATTTTAAAATTCTGTTCACTCATTTTTTTACCCCATTCTCAAGCTTTTCGACTATTTCTTCTGCTGTTATCTGTCGCCCATCATATTTTAAAATGTTCAGGTCACACACAATACCGGTTTGTTCCCTTATTAATCCAGCAAGCTGACCGGTTGCATTTTGCTCAATATTTATTACTCTGTCAGCTATTTTTACTTTAGTTAATAAATCCTTTATAGGTAGTGGATATATATCCCCAAATACTAATGCAGCATACTTGTTGCCTTGCTTTTTATTTAATATTTCTACCGCTTCTGTAATAGCACCGTATGTTGAACCCCACCCCAAAAGTAGTGTTTTAAAAGACTCAGCGCCAATAAACTCAGGTTCCTGAAGTTCTGCTTTTAGTTTTTTAAGTTTTCTCATTCTCTTATCGACCATTTTTATACGAACTTCTGACGACTCTGTTATATGACCTTGTTCATCATGTTCATCGCTATCAGCTGCTACAAGATTTTTGCTTTTTCCGGGAATAAGCCTAGGCGATATACCATCATCAGTAATTTTATATCTTAAGTAATCCCCTTCTGTAGTTGATTTTTTTATTGGATTAACACTCTTTATCTTTTCTAAATTATAAGGTTCAACCGTTGAAGATGCATCTCCTAAATATTGATCACTTAGAAGAATTACAGGAATCTGATATCTTTCTGCAATATTAAATGCTCTTGCAGTCTGATAGAAAGAATCTTCATGATTTCTAAGAGCAATTACCATTCTGGGGAATTCTCCCTGTGATGCCGAAATAACAAATTTCAAATCGCTTTGTTCTGTTCTAGTAGGAAGTCCTGTTGCCGGACCGGGGCGTTGCACATCAACAATAACAACAGGTATTTCTGCTATACCGGATAACCCAAGAGCCTCAACCATAAGCGAGAACCCTCCTCCCGATGTACCTGTCATCGCAACTGCACCAGCATATGATGCTCCTAAAGCCATATTAATTGCAGCAATTTCATCTTCCGCCTGTTCAACAACAATGCCAGCTTCTTCACCTTTTTTTGCAAGATATATCATTATGGCTGTAGAGGGTGACATGGGGTATGCTGAATAAAATCTTAAGCCTGCCGAGATTGCCCCAAGTGCCAATGCCTCAGATCCTGTTATAAGCATCCAGTCTTTAAATTTTCCACTGGTTGTTTTATATTTT
>Ga0307989_1001714_pt1 | contig 11269 bp, 9 predicted proteins | sample EllFjometagen185_FD_203164 | JGI IMG/M metagenome (GOLD analysis project Ga0307989, IMG submission 203164) | Marine microbial communities from Ellis Fjord, Antarctic Ocean - #185 | ecosystem: Environmental > Aquatic > Marine > Unclassified | place: Southern Ocean | collected 2014-10-08 | reverse complement strand
CGAAGGCATTGTGCTTCTGAAAAATGACAGATCGTTCTTACCCCTGGACCCCAATACAAAGGTGACCATTGCTGTTATTGGTGAAAATGCTGTCAGATCTTTGACGGTAGGAGGTGGATCTTCTGAATTAAAAGCCAGAAATGAGATCTCACCTCTCCAGGGAATCCGTGAAAGATTTACCAATGCCAATGTGGTCCACTCTCTGGGATATGCTTCTGGTCCTCCCAATTATGGACTCGAGATCCCATCAGATCTTGATGCAGACTCACTAAAAAAGGCAGCAGTTGAAATGGCGGCCAGTGCAGATGTTGTGCTCTATTTTGGGGGCTTAAACAAGAATCACGGTCAGGATTGTGAAGGCGGAGATCGCAAAACCATGGCACTGCCCTTCGGTCAGGATCAATTGATCAGCAAACTGGTCAGAGCCAATAAAAACATGGCTGTCATCATGATTAGTGGCAATGCTGTGGAAATGCCCTGGTTACCCAAAGTGAAAAGTCTGGTGCAAGCCTGGTATCTGGGAAGTGAAGCCGGTCATGCGCTTGCTGATATCATCAGTGGAGATGTGAATCCCTCTGGAAAACTGCCGTTCTCTTTTCCAGTTAAGCTGACCGATAATGCTGCCCACTCATTTGGAGAATCATCCTACCCTGGTGATGGCACGAACCAGTATTACAAAGAAGATATTCTGGTGGGCTATCGCTGGCATGACACCCAAAATATAGAACCACGCTTTGCGTTTGGTTACGGGATGTCATATACCTCATTCAAGCTCTCCCGCATAAAAACGGATAAACAGACTTACGCAGCAGGCGAGAGTATCAATATCTCATGCAAAGTTTCCAATACAGGCAAACTTGCGGGATCCGAAGTAGTGCAAGTTTATGTGGGTAAACCAAACTCAGAAGTGAAACGGGCTTTGAAGGAATTGAAAGCCTTCCAGAAGGTGCCTTTGGCTGGTGGTAAAAACGCATCTGTCGAATTGTCAATTAGTGTCGATGATTTAGCCTTTTATGATGAATCCATCTCTGACTGGAACCTTGAAAAAGGTGATTACCTGATTTATGTGGGGAATGCTTCGGATAGCATCTCCAAAAAAGTGAAAGTCACCATCAATTAAACCAATATTTTAAGCGAAGGGTTGTCTCCATGTCCCGACAAAACCCGCATAATACATATATTGCATTAATATTGCTGATGGTATTGCTGATCTCTTCTTGTAAAGATCGGGTCCGTCAGGACCAAACAAAGCTTCTGGTTGATCCCCATTTAGACTATCTGGATTACACACCCAAAGCCTCTGATTGTAAAATTTCGAGACAACTCTATTTGGATAAGCTTGAGGGTTTCTGGATGGGCGCTTCTATCGCCAATTGGACAGGATTGGTGACGGAGATGGACAAGGTCGGGAGCATCGGCGAGTTCAACACAGGCACTTTTTATACGAGAGACGACTGGGGAAAAGCCGATCAGCCCAATATCTGGAGCGAAGGAAAACCGAGTGATCTTTCCCCTACCATCGATTTCGTACTCCGGGATGAGAATGATGTATGGGGTGCAGATGATGATACGGATATCGAGTATATGTATCAGCATCTGCTTTATTCCAACCAGACAAGCGTGTTAACAGGTCAGCAGATCAAAGATGGCTGGCTAAAACACATCTGGGTAGATGAAGAGAATTATTTGTGGGTATCAAACCAGCAAGCCTTTGATCTTATGCGTGAAGGAGTAATTCCCCCTGAGACCAGCGCTCCGGAAAAGAATCCCCATTATGAGATGATTGATGCCCAATTGACTACTGAGATATTTGGATTATTTGCTCCCACTCAGCCGGAGCTGGCCGTTCAAATGGCATCTCTCCCCATTCGGACAACCGCCAGAGACAATGCAGCCTGGATATCAGAATTTTATGTCCGCATGTATGCACTCGCTTCAAAGGTGGACAGTTCACGTCCCTTAAAGCAACAGCTTTCCTGGATGTCCGGAGAAGCTCGACAATCTATCCCAGAAAATACTTACGTAGCAAAAATGTATGACTTTGTAAAAAGCCAGTATGATGCTGGACTATCCTGGGAGCAGACCAGAGATTCGGTTTATGTTCGTTACCAGGTTGATCAGGCGGATGGGTATGATATCACCTCCCAGAATCTGTATTGTAATGGTTGTTTCGCTGCTGGAATTAATTATGCCGCCAGCTTGGTGAGCCTGTTTTATGGTGAGGGCAACATTAAAGAAACCATAAAAATTGGTGTTTTGGCTGGCTGGGACTCAGACAACCCCTCAGCAACCTGGGGTGGGCTACTGGGATTTATGCTTGGCCGAAGTGGTGTGGAAAGAGAATTTCAGGATAAACTCTCCTCTCGCTTTAATATTCACCGAACACGACAGAATTTCCCCAATAACGGAATGGACACTTTCGAAAATATGGCAAAAATAGGTGTCTTCATTGTGGATAGGGTTATTCAGGAGCAAATGGGCGGTGGTGTTGACCTGAAAAACAATACCTGGTATATCCCAAAGTCAGAAAACCAGGAAATAGAAGGTCCTAAATAGCTGATGACGCTTTTATTGAGAAGCTGTACTCAAATTCTAGTCTTTTGGCTCATTGTGTCTACAAGTCTGAATGGTGAAACCCTCCCATTCTACAGAGGCGCAGACCTCTCAAGCCTGGCAGAGCTGGAAGCCGATGATGTTCAGTTTCTTGATCAAGGTGCAGCCGACAATGCCATAAATATCCTGAAATCCAGGGGTGTAAACAGTGTCCGTTTACGCTTGTGGCATACACCTGAAGAACCCTGGAATGGGCTGTCCCAAACTGTTGAGATGGCACAACGTGTCAAAGCTGCAGGTCTACATCTCCTCCTTGATATTCATTATTCTGACTGGTGGGCGGATCCCGGTTCACAGACACCCCCAGCAGCCTGGAATGGCTTGACCGTTGATCAAATGACGGATAGCACTTATGCATATACTTCCACTGTAATGACAGCGTTTTTAAATGCCAATGTTTTACCCGATATGGTTCAGGTCGGCAATGAGATAGGTTGCGGAATGCTCTGGCCTTTTGGTGCTATTTGTGGTGCAGACGATACCCCTGAACAATGGCAGCAGTTAGCTGGTTTTTTAAATGCTGGGATAGATGCAATCCACGATGTGGGTGGAGACAGTATTCAGATTATGATCCATGACTTTCGGGGCGGAGAAGCACTGGGCGCAAGATGGTTCTTTTCGCAACTCACTGAATATGGTGTTGAGTTTGATATCATCGGCTTGTCATATTACCCCTGGTGGCATGGGTCACTCAGTGATCTTGCGGCAAATATGGGTTCCTTAGCCTATTACGAAGGCAAGCCGGTTATCGTGGTTGAAACCGCCTATCCCTGGACCTTAGGCTGGATTGACAATACCAATAATATTATCGGGAGCGAGGAGCAATTGCTCCCTGACTATCCCGCGACACCTTCAGGACAAGAGAACTTTCTGGAGGATCTCTTAGATAGAGTTGAAGATACCTGGGGTGAACTGGGGCTCGGGGTCTATTACTGGGAGCCAGCCTGGACAAGTGGTGGTGAAGCTGGATCTCCTTGGGAGAACCTGGCATTGTTTGACTTCGACGGCAACGCACTACCGGGAATGAATGCCTTCGGTGATCCACTCAGTATTCAGGAGCATGCTTCAATGCCACGGGATATTGCTGTCACCATTTATCCCAATCCCGCCAATAGTGAGAGTCATATTCAATTCAAGCTGGGAGCTGGTGGAAAGTCATCCTGGCAGGTTTTCAATCTAAAAGGGGCGCTGCTCTACTCAGCTCAAGTCAGAGGTCGACCTGATGAACTTATCCACCAGACCTGGCAACACTCTCTGGGGGGTGGTCTACAGGCACCAAGTGGGGTTTATTTGTTGAGAGTGGAAGGGGATGACAAGATTCAGACGTCTAGAATTCTGGTGCTTAACTAGCTAAAAGTAACTCCTTTAGAGAAAAGGGTTCCTGACCTTTCAGTCGGAAACCCTTAAGTCTATAATATATATTTAGATAGCTAAACTATTGTCGCGTGGCAGTAAACTCGTAACAGGCGGCTTCATACCAGTCATTTCCGGCGGCTTCACAGGCTGTCATTTCAACACCATCCACTTCCTCGCCATCGGCATCTTCGCAATAGGCATCTTCACTTACCGTGATAATAATGGTGTCACCAGTCAAATCTACCGTGGTGCATTCTCCTTCAATACAGAGCTGGTCTCCATCAACTTCCCAGGAAGCTGATTCTGTTTCCGTCATGCCAAATACGGTTGTTGAAAGGTCAACGGTTCCATCATCATTGAAGCTATAGTCCATGGTAATTCCAAAAGCCACGGCGACACCCCAACCGGTATAATCAAGATCACCTGAACAATCTGCGTTGGCGAACTCGCCCATATTGGTGATACTCCAATCACCTAAAACTTCATCCCCAAGTGTTGAATCATCTGCTTCATCTTCGCAGGCCATCAATGCAAGACAACAAACTAAAACTGTTAAAAACTTCATGTTTTACTCCTAGTAATTGAGTTTCTCCCCCCAACAGGAGGTGTGATTATGTAAAAATTAAAGTGCGCCCAAGTATATGGGATACTTGCTAGTTGTCAATAGAAAGGTAAGTGTTATTAAATTTGGCTATACGAATGATGCCAATAAGAATAGGTGGAAAAACAGAAAAATATATGACATAATACATCCCCATAATAAACCAGAAGGAGATTGTCCTCATGAATAAAATTGAAGTGATGAAAGAATTGGAAAGCTATGGGGATGAGCGAACCAAAAACACCCTCATGAAACATGGTGCCAGGGAGCCCTTCTTTGGTGTCAAAGTCGCTGATTTGAAAAAAATTCTCAAGAAGACCAAAAAGAACCACGAGCTCTCCCTTGAGCTATATGCAACAGGTAATTCTGATGCCATGTATCTGGCTGGCCTCATGGCTGATGAAACCAAGATTACTGAAACCCAGCTTGAGACTTGGGTTGATCAGGCCTATTGGTATTATCTCAGTGAATATGCAGTGCCCTGGGTGGCTTCAGAAACATCTTTTGGATTTGAGTTGGGTCTCAAGTGGATTGAATCCGACATGGAGCTTGTGGCTGATGCCGGCTGGGCTTGTTTGTCCGGTTATGCGGCCATTCACCCCGATGAAGATCTGGATATTGAGAAGTATCGAAAGCTCTTACACGACGTTGGTGAACAGATTCACTCCGCCCAGAACCGTGTTCGTTTTTCCATGAACTCATTTGTTATCGCTGTGGGCTCCTATATCGAAGCACTCACTGATGAAGCCCTTGAGGTTGGCGAAAGGATAGGCAAAGTGGATGTCACATTGGATGTCACATTGGGTAGCACGGCTTGTAAGGTCCCCCTGGCCACAGAGTATGTAAACAAGGTCATCACCCGCGGTTCCATCGGGAAGAAACGCAAAACACCCCGCTGTTAGTGGTGGCGGACATTGAGGCTCTCGAAATGTCCCTTACTGAAGTATTAATTTAGGGGCTTCGACAGGCTCAGTCGCCGGAGTTGGTACTGGCCCTTGAGCCGTCATCCCGAGCGGAGTCGAGGGACGAAATGTCCAAGACATTGAAAAAGAATCTAGAGGTTTAGATAAACTCAACCTCCAAAGCTTACTACCCCTACTTTAACTGGGATTATTTCAGCAAGATCATTTTCTGTGTAGATACAAATTGATCCGACCTCAGCGTGTAGAAATACACACCCGATGGGACGGCATGCCCATCCTGATCCTTCCCACTCCACAGGACTGAATGAACCCCGGCCTCCCGTGTCACATCGACAAGCGTGGCGACCTCTTGCCCCAGCATATTAAAGATTCTGAGAGTCAAGTCGATCTTAACTGGAAGTTCGTACTCAATTGTGGTTACGGGATTAAAGGGATTGGGGAAATTGGAGTGCAGCTTGAACGTAGACGGAAATTGATCTGCCTTTGAATCATCAATATCGACTTGAGTACGCGGGCCAAACCACTCAAAGGTGGGGCCGAGAGGGTTGCCCACGTCGGAGAGGGCATAGTGATAACTACTTGAAGTATCTATGGGATCATAATAACTAAGAGCCAGTGGATCGATTGCCCAGAAGGCAGTTTTCCAGCCTTCCCCACTATTGTAGACGGCAACTGCAGCATCACTATTACCAGGGTCAGTAAAGCAAACAGTCCCCGTGGAGGGTGTCAGATTGTCAATCCAATTTCGAAAGCCCAGTTCACCATAGGGATCGTAATACAATTGGAGGCTATCTCCTGCATAATCCAAGAGAAAACCAGTGAGCGAATCATTTTCCAGAGCATTAATGGCAAAGGGCTGGGTATTTGGGTTCCACATGTCCCAACTACCGACATCCTGTGGTCCCAAAGTCTCAATACCCAGATAATAATTTTCGAAAGCTTCCTCAGGAAAAGTCGTATCTGCAAAGCCCGATATAACCCCATAATCTTGTCCACTAATAACAAGACGTTTGGGATAATCCACAGTGCCTTGAACCAACCAGTCAGCATAGACATTGCTATACCCAAGGGCATCATTATGGGGACCACCACCCATGACATGGTAGATCAATTCATAATGGTCAACTAGTTCTGTGGTTATTTGACCAAACCTTGCTTCCCAGGTGTCCAGGTCATGAACGAAGCTCTCGGGGAGTCCGAAATTATAATGATATATAGCAGTATCTGCTGGCAGGTCCACAGCGTCATAAACAAAAAGCATGGCTCCACTAGGTAGAAAAACAGAATATGAATACGCCTCACTCTCCCATATATCGCCATCTTGAAATTCTACAGAGACCCAGTAAAGAACTTCAATACCAGGCGCCTGTCCGGGAAGAACTCCAGTGTATAGATCATCATCTCCTGTCATGGGAACATCTAAGGTTACATCGTTCACGGTATAGTGGAGTCTCGCCTCAAACGCTGAAGGATATCCCGAAGGATTTCCGACAAGGATTGTGGCGGTTGCTTCTCGATCATCCGTGGATAAAGTCGTTTGCAGCGCGTCTATACGAAAGCGAACTTCGCAGCAGCTGCTTAACTCGGCATTTACACTCCAATCCCAAGCATAAGAACGGATATACCAACCCCAGTCATTGATACCAGTGTGACCCACTGGATTGGCAAGTGTATTATAGAATTTGAGGCAGGGCTGGGGATCATGGGTGATCGATCCTGACCGGAAGCCCATTCGATATTCTGTGGTAGCTGGCTGATCTTCAAAGCCAGCCACTTTTACAACCACAATAAACCCTTCACCCCTGGTAAAGTAGAAGGGTCCAAATTCTGAGTTTTCCAGATCGAGGGTCAGTGTGTCTTCGTCCAAATCATTGGGATAGAGGGGCATATCAACCATACCAGTGTCAGGCCAGAACTGTTCCCCAAGTGGGTCATATTGATAGCTGGAATCAGCGCCATCCACATAATTAATTCCACCAAAAGCCCAGTTGTTACCCACAATGCCAAGCTCTCCATTGTTGGCATAATAGCCCAGCCAGGCAGCAGAAGCTGCATCCGCAATCTGTTCTGTGTCGATCTCATCCCAGGGATAGTTGGCATCAAAGATAGCGACTGATATGCTACCTCCTGGGACATCAGGGAGGTCTGACATATTAAAATCGATTGAATTGGCCCAGCCATCAGCTGCAGGGAGATAGTATTCAGCAAAGTAGTCACCTGACCAGCCACCAAAATTAGAATTTAAGGTAAGCCCAACAGTATTAGACAGAGTGACTTCTTGGGCAAAGCAGGTCATGCTTAGCAAAGCTATGAAGATTAAAAGTTTGATTGGTTTTGGTAACAAGTCCCCTCCATATCACTATTTACAAATGATGAGGAGATGGTAATTCAGCCTATTTAGACATGCAACATACTTCTACCCTCAACAGCCCTCCTTTTTTGTCAGGCTCAGGGACCGACTTGTTACAAGCTCAGCGTTCGGGGATTGTTGCGCTTTTCGCAATTGCTTGGAATCACCATTTTTGCTATCCTCTTCTAAGATACGATAATCCCTATCCAACTCCGTTTTCACGGAACAAACCACTGATTCTATCATATATTCCAAGGATATTTACGAAGGCAAGATCAATTGGGATAGATCGAACTGGTGTGGATATCACTAAATAAATGAAACGTATTACATACTCGCCTAAAAACATTTCCACAAGGAGTTGAATGTGAAAAAAAGTACTATCATACTTATAGCCGCTGTCGTCTTGATTTTCTTCATGATTAGAGGTGCTATCGGTAAATACAATGCCATGGTTACTCTGGAAGAAGGTGTTGATGCTTCCTGGGCTCAGGTAGAAAATGTCTACCAGCGTCGCGCTGATCTCATCCCCAACCTGGTTGCCACAGTAAAGGGCATTGCCGATTTTGAGAAGGAAACCTTTACGGCTGTCGCCGAGGCCCGTTCCAAGGTCAGCAATGTGAACCTTAAGGGCATTACAAATAATCCACAGGCCATGCAGAACTTCCAACAATCACAGGGTCAGCTATCTGGTGCCCTGAGTAAGCTCATGGTTGTGGTTGAAAGATATCCTGATCTCAAAGCCAATCAGAACTTTCTGGATCTCCAGACTCAGCTGGAAGGCACTGAAAATCGGATCGCTGTTGAGCGCAATCGCTTTAACAAGGCTGCCCAGGGTTATAACACCATTATACGGCGCTTCCCGGGATCTATCTATGCCGGCATGTTCGGTTTTGAGCGCAAAGCCTACTTTGAAAGTGAGGCTGGATCAGAAATCGCCCCCAAGGTAGCATTCTAAAAAGCAGTAGATAATGACAAGATATGTAAGGGCGGAGCATGCTCCGCCCCAACAATCCTAAGAAATAAAGAACACCTCATATGACAAAAACAATTTCTAGAATGGTACTACTTTTTTTAATCACGACATCCCTCTTTGCCGATGGCATTTTCCCTGACCGTATCAACAAGCAGGTTAACGACTGGGGCGATCTGCTTTCATCTACCCAGGAAAAGCAGTTGGAGCAGGCCCTGCGCAATTATGAAGGCGAATCATCCAACCAGATCGTGGTTGCGACCTTCCCATCATTAGAAGGTGAAAGCCTTGAGGATGTCTCAGAGCGCATGTTCTCCACCTGGAATCTGGGTACAGCAGGTAAAGACAATGGGGTGCTCCTCAGTATCTTTAAGAGTGAGCGTAAAATTCGCATTGAAGTCGGTTATGGCTTGGAAGGCGCTCTACCTGACATCACAGCAGGAAAAATCATCCGTAATGAGATAACACCCTATTTCAAGGACGGACGCTGGTATGAGGGCATTGTGGGCGGTTTACAGGGTATTATTCAGGCGACTACAGGTGAGTATACTGGAACCGGAACCCGACGCAGCTCTTCAGGTAAGAAAAAGAGCAGTCCCCTTGGTATCATTTTCCCACTTATCATCTTCATGCTATTAGGTCGTGGGCGCATGGGCGGTATGGGGGGTTTCTTCCTGGGTTCCATGCTGGGATCATCCATGAGAGGTGGTGGCGGAGGCGGTTTCGGAGGAGGCGGGGGTTTCTCTGGCGGAGGCGGCTTTGGCGGCGGGGGTGGAGCATCCGGCGGCTGGTAAAAAGCATATGAATTATTTAGGGGGGCTATAGTGAAAAAGTCAGGGATTTTCAAACCGGAAAAAGTGAGTGGTGTCTCAAGCATTTTGTTTGCCGGCACCATAATATTTGTCCTCATAACACTTGGTTGTACGGGTGATTTATTGGAGCCCGGTGCTAGCGATTCAGGTTTAACTGGGACGGAAGGAGCCGACGTTCGTTACGACGGCACGGACGATCAAGGGATTCAAGCCGGGACGATCACTGCAGCAGAATGGAATGACCTGGACAACTGGTCACAATGGGATTCATTGGTTTCTACTGAAAATTATGTGCCTTTTCCTGGTTACTGGCAAATTTTTCCCAGACATCGCGTCTCCGTTCAACTCGTAGGAGATAACTCGGTCCTGGTTAATGATGCCCGAGTAGAACTCATTCGTGACAACACAACCATCTGGATTACAAGATCGGATAATTTTGGGAAAGCTGAATTGTGGGTTGATTTGTTTCAATCCAGTGAAGGCGTTGATTGGTCAGAATTTCAATTATCCGTCAACGGTGGTGCCGTTGTATCTGGAAGTGTGCGCGGTTTTGACGAGGGTCTAAACACCCTTATTGTGCCATCTCCAGGGTTGCCTTCAGATAGAGTTGAAATTGCCTTTGTCGTTGATGCCACGGGTTCCATGGGTGATGAGCTAGAATTTTTAAAAGTAGAGTTGTTGGATGTCATCGACAGCGTCAGAATGGTGAATGTCGGAGCCAATCTTTTGACTGGAGCTGTCTTCTACCGAGATGTGGACGATCAATACGTAACGCGAACCTCAGCGTTTAATACAGATGATGCTGTGACGCTGGATTTTATTGAGGACCAGAGTGCTGGAGGCGGTGGGGATTACCCTGAGGCCGTACATACCGCTCTGGACAGAGGTATCAATGATCTCCAATGGTCAACCTCATCAAAGGCGCGTCTCATGTTTCTCCTCTTGGATGCCCCGCCACATTATCAAGCTGAGATAGTGAATGAGATTCACACCTACATTCAAGCGGCAGCAGCAAAAGGGATAAAGATTATTCCCATAACAGCCAGCGGGGTTAATAAGGAGACAGAATTCCTGATGCGCCTCTGCGCCATCTCAACCAATGGCACCTATGTGTTTATTACCAACGATAGTGGTGTGGGAAATGATCATATCGACCCCTCTGTAGGGGAATATCAGGTAGAATTACTCAACCACCTCATGGTTCGGCTCATAAATAAATACATAAATTAGCTATTACTGGGACACTGATTTCTGGCTTGTTGGTTTCGATGGGCTCAGCTGCCAGTTCTGCACCGGACATTGAGGCTCTCGAAATGTCCTCAAAAAGGCAAGACCCTCTGGCTTCGAGAACCTCAGCCGCCGAAGCTCCACCCCCGGACACTGAGGCTCTCGAAGTGTCCAGCACTGAGGTATTAATTTTGGAGATTCGACTGGTTCAACCGCCAGAATACGACATTTACTTCAGAGAAATACTCACATTTAAGACCATCTGAAATGTATCATAATAGGTGATCAAGTAGCCCTGATCACTGACAAACAACTCATCATTAGTTTCAGAATAGGTCAGGACATTCTTGGCTGACAGGGTTGAATTTACCAACAAATGATTCCAGTCATGTTGTAGACCTACCGAGACATCCA
>Ga0307989_1001713_pt1 | contig 11278 bp, 6 predicted proteins | sample EllFjometagen185_FD_203164 | JGI IMG/M metagenome (GOLD analysis project Ga0307989, IMG submission 203164) | Marine microbial communities from Ellis Fjord, Antarctic Ocean - #185 | ecosystem: Environmental > Aquatic > Marine > Unclassified | place: Southern Ocean | collected 2014-10-08 | reverse complement strand
ACTGCCAATCATCTTCACAGCGGAGTCTATTTCATCCGCTTGAACTATGATGGCAGGCAAAGCATTCAACGTTGTTTATTACTCAAATAATTTCAAGGAAAACGAACAATGCGAATATCCACATTGGTTCTATCATTACTAATCGTTGCTGGTTCACTCATCGGGCAAAATTTACTTACCAATGGCGGATTCGAAGCTGGTCTTCAGGGCTGGAGTACACATGCTGAGGACGGTTCAAGTGCTACCTTCGATCTGGTGGCTGACGCATATGAGGGTAGCCAAGCTCTGGATATCAATGTTGCAGCAACGGGCGCTAACGTATGGTCTGTCCAGATAATCTGGAATGGTTTTCCTGTAATGGCTGGAGCAATCTATACTGTGGAGGTTTGGGCCAAGACTGATGTAGCTGGCCAGAGTTTTCGTCCCTCCATCGGTATGTCTGGCCCTCCCTATTCAGAATACGCCGCCAGTACTCCAAACCTGACTACGGATTGGGCAGCCTATGAATTTGATTTCATAGCACCTGTTACTACTACAGATGGTATCAAGTTAGCCATCGCCTTACCTCAAACAGGTAGCTATCAGGTTGATCACATATCCATTGCCGGGGTGGGAGATCCAGAGCCCTATTGTCCAGAGTGTCCACCCTTCAACTTCTCTGATGATGCAAGCTGGTACGGTCAGGCCGAGAATCGTATTGATGATCTTCGAAAAAACAACTATTCCTTTGATGTCCTAGACTCACTGGGTCAAAACGTATCAGTTCCATTTACCGTTACTCTGAAAAAACATGAATTTGAATGGGGAAGCACCCTAGAGAGTAAAAATGACGTTCATGATAATTGGATGCGTCAGACCCATCGACTCTTCTTCAATAGTGCAGTATTTGAGAACAACTTCAAGTGGTACAATATGGAGCCCCAACAGGGTGTACTAAACTATAGCTCTATTGACAATGACCTGAGCTGGGCGGATACGGCCGGTATTCACTATCGAGGCCATGCTCTGGTTTGGGGTGGTTCTCATGACTGGCAGAACCCGATTTGGACCCACCCTGAAATCCAGAATGATCAACCCACAGGCCAACCCAGAATGCCATACTCAGAGCTCATGGCTGCCGTGGAAACCCGTATCAGAAGAGAGATGGCGTACTTCTCTGGTCGCATATCAGAATATGATGTACTTAATGAATCTTTTCATCAGACCTATCTCGCTGAATATTTGGGTAATTCGATCAACAGAAATGTTTATGCCTGGGCCCGAGACGCTGATCCAGATGCCAAACTATTTGTGAATGAATACTCAGTCTGGATGGGACCAGATACCTGGACCTATCGTGATCATATTGCGAATCTGTTAGCTACCAACACACCCATCGATGGTATTGGTTTACAGGGACACCTTGGTGATAATCTTGATGTAAACACATTGAGAACAAATCTAGATATTCTTTCAGAATTTGATCTGCCCCTGAAGATCACAGAATTTGATATGGATGCAGTCCCAGAGAGCGACCAGGCAGATAGATATGAGACAGCCTTACGAACAGCCTTTTCCCACCCTTCCGTAGAAGGATTCTACTTTTGGGGTATCTGGGATGGCCGGCATTGGCGCCCCGGTGCTGGACTCTTTGCGGCAAACAAAGAGCCTAAAGAAGCCGCTGATAGAGTATGGTGCCTTCTCAACGAGTACTGGTCTACAGACACAACGCTTCAATCAAACAGCACAAGTACAGTTGATCTAAGTGCTTTTCGTGGTGAATACTCCATTCAAGTCGATTATCCTGAAGGCAGTGAAACCTATTTTGTCAATCTGAATTCTGACAATGCTGGCCAGGTTATCTCCCTCCAGCAAGGCATACCACTGACTTCTATTGAATCGGATGAACCCATTTTGCCACGCCCCTCTGCGCTGGTCTATCCCAACCCCAGCAATGCAAATGTGAATCTTCGATTACATCTACCTGAAGTATCTGAAATTAAGGTCTCTCTTTTTGATGTTCGTGGAAGATTTGTTCAGGAAATATTTACAGGGCAAGCCAGAGGTAGAAAGGAATTCCATCTGGATACTTCGATGGAATCTTCAGGTGTATATTTTGTGGTGATTGAAGGTCAGAATCTTCGTATTGTAGAAAAATTCAGTCTTCTGAAATAGATTACATAATAACCACGAATTTACCAACCTGGACTTTTTTCGTGTTCAGGTCTTCAGCTGTAAATATGTACAATCCGCTGGCGATAGCTTGCTCAACATAAGAGGTGAGATTCCAATCTTCATAACCTCTGGTGGAACTTTCATGATCTATTTGTGCGACAAAATCTCCAGAAGCAGTATAAATTTTAATTTCACATCTTTCAGGTAAATTGATGAATTGAATTCGCCGATCCTGAGGCATCCAACTTCGTCCTGAAGGAGATTGTTCCCAGGGAGGGTTATAACTCTGGTAGGCAACATCTGCACGGTATGGATTGGGGACCACAGCTACATCACCAACGCTTTCTGGACTTTCAGCACCTGGGACCACTGTAGATGATGAGAGAAAAATACTAGATTCTGTGGAAGCCCAGTTAAGGACGGTATCAGGTTTTGCATAAGAAGTCACAGCATAGTAATAGCTGACATTATTTAACAAACCTTCATCCACATATTCATGAGTAAGTCCAGTCTCTGGGCCATACCCATCTCCCAGTACATCATAGTCAGCGAGAAGAGTCCAGGGACCATCTCTGCTGATAGTACTTTTGTAAACACGATAACCGCCAAAAGGTGCAGGATCCAGATCAAGACGAGCATCATCAGTATAGGTTTCAGGATTGACTTCAGCAGTCGGGGGCCAACTCAGCTTGATGTGTCGATTATTTTCCTCTACTATCAATGGGGGTGGCGGCGGCGGTCCAGGCACCACAAAATCCTTTTCACGCAGTATATCCAACAACTCGGATTTCGTTATTATTCCCTCGGTCTCACCATCGTCATCCATGATCAGTGCTATCTGGAATTTCATGGTATCCCCGACTTCGAGCGTAAATCCTGGAAAGCTAGCAGTGAGATACGATATACTTCCATCAAAGCTCTCCTGACTCCGCATGACCTCACCCGTGGTAAAGAAAGTGTCGTAATTTTCCTGATCGGTGGACGGCTGAAACCAAATGTCAGTATTCCAGAGCCAGGTCCATGTGATTTCACTTTCAGGGATATCTGCTGGAGTGAACATCTGAAATCCTAGGTTTGAGATGGCGTCTCCATCAGCGCTTCCATCCCCATCTTCCAGAATAAGCAGTTTGCGATCATTGTCATAGACCTGACGATCATCTACTGAGGGGCTGTTGTTATTGAAGCCCACTTTAGAAAGTGCTAGGAGGTTAAAAATTGGGTCTGAGATTGAAAATCTCTTGGGGATAACTTCATATGTATATAGAACCACATCATTCAGTGGATAAGTTCCCCAAGTATAGACCGTTTGAATGATATCTACATAAAGTGGGTTGTGGTTACCAATGCTCAAGACATGATAATCTCCATAACGACAGATGAGATCCTGGTCTGAGATCGCTTTATATCCTGGTTTATAGATATCCAATTCACCCTCGGAATTGACTCCACCAATATCAAGTGGAGCATCATTACGGTTTACTACCCAGATGCTGTCCCACGATTCAGTCGAGGGCCACAATTCATCACCCTGCGCCATATGTTCACCATTGGAAATGCCAAGAATACCATCTTCACGAATACCACCAAATGATATCCCACAACTACCAACATGCTCCTCGCCAGATCCAGGTGGATATTCAACGTCCACCAGCACGGGAACTTCTCCAACAGGCCAGGAAAATATTCTTCCCCTGTTATGAACAACCATGCGGATATTCCCAGCTGTTGTCAGTCTCCAATCATTATTGACATTCTCATTTTGACTAAAAATAGATGGGGTGAACATCAAAAGGAGGGCGGATAGTATGTATATTTTTTTCATGAGTTTCTTAGGTTTGGGTATTTGATGCCAACTTACTTAATGATTACAAACTTTCCGACCTGAACTTCGCCGGATTCCATATCCTCAGCCGTAAAAATGTAGAGACCAGAGGCAATAGATTGAGCTGAATAACTCGTCAGGTTCCAGTCTTCATAACCCTTACTCACATCATCATGTTGGATCTCATAAACGAAATCACCTGAAGATGTATAAATACTGATCTCACATTGGGCTGGCAGATTGATGAATTGCATTCTCCTATCGTTGGGCATCCAGCTACGTCCAGGTGGAGCCTGCTCCCAGGGCGGATTATATGAACGGTAATTCACGTCTGCACGATAGGGATTGGGAACTGCCGCCACTTTTCCAACTGTCTCTGGTGTGGCAGTACCCGGAGTTACCCTTTGAGCCACACTATTCACACTAGACTCACTAGATGGCCAATTCATAACCTTATCAGGCTTGGAAAAGGCAGTAACAGCGTAGTAGTAGTCCACATTATTTAGCAATCCAATGTCAGTATAGCTATGCTCGAGACCGCTGTTGGCTCCATAATCATTATCAGGAAGATCATATTCAGCCAGCAAGGTCCAGGGACCATCAGAAGAAATGGTACTCTTGTAGAGTCGATAGCCCTCAAACGGAATGGGCTCTTCATCCAGTCGGGCGTCGTCTGTATAGGTTTCCGGGTTCACACCAGCAGTTGGAGTCCAATCCAGTGTAACTTCTCTGCTTCGCTCCACTATCTGGAGTGGTGGTGTTGGTGGAGAAACAGGTACACGGAAATTTTGATCGCGGATGGCCATTAGAACATCTGCATTCTCGATAATGCCTTCTACAGTACCCTGCTCTGAAAAGACTAATGCCATATGAACTGTAAGAGTATCGCCTAAGGCTATATCACCTACACCAAGGGATGCTATGGACAATCCCCCTTCAAAATCAAGCTGGGAGCGCATGATAGAACCGGTGTTACTTACCTGCTCGTAATGCTCAGCGTCATTGTCAGGCATAAACCAAATATCTGTGGACCAAACCCAAGACCAGGTAAGTTGTGTCTCTGGAATTTCGGAGCCTGGAATCGTCATAAATCCTAGATGACTCTGGGCTACACCATCCGTTCCGCCCTCACTATCCTCACCAATAACCATATGCAAACGTTCGTCATAGGTCATTCGATCGTCTGAACCTGGAGACAGGTTAGACAAGCCAATATTTGGTGAGTATTGGAACCCGAAGATGGCATCATGTATGGGATCACGGGTAGGAATTATTTTATATGTATAAAGTATTACGTCTGATAATGGCGGTGTTGCCCAGGTATAAACAATCTGGATGATATCCGCGTAAAGAGGCGTGTGAGCTTCGTAAAAATCACCCCCAAAAGTAGGATTTAGAATATTGTAGTCATTATAGCGGCAAACCAGATCTTCATCAGATATGGCGGTATAGCCAGGTAGATAGTAGTCTTCAGTCCCGTCTTCTCTCAAGCCACCTATATCGACAGGTCCATCTTCCCGTGTAATCGTCCAGATCGAATCCCAACGAGCGGATGATGGCCAGAATTCATCCACTGATTTCATCATGTCTCCAGCACTCATATGGGCGACACCATCAGCAGTTTTACCACCGAGCATCATACCACAAGCCCCAATATGTTCTTCACTAGATCCTGGAGGATACTCAACATCCACCAGTCCAGGAAAATCGGTCTCCCAGGAAAACATTCTCCCTCGGTTGTAAACTACCATTCTTGCAGTTCCAGCTCGTGTCAGTTTCCAATCATTGTTGACATTATTTCTCTGACCAAAGACTGGTTCAGGTGTCAAAACAAATAGACAAACCATGAAAATTATGGAAATTAGCTTTGCTGAGGGTTTGTAGCGTGACATTTAAGCTCGTTACTCCGAATCTAAAAAACGGCCATCAAGGGAGTAGCTGTTAAACAGGGTATCAGGTGACCAATCCCACAGATCTTCAAAACCATGATTGATAATGGCCATCTTGAAATTTATTTCATCTGGATTTTGAAGTGACGCTCTCAGTATAGAGAAATTACCCTCTGATGTTGAATCTGCAATATTTCTGGAATTCAGGTCATTCATGTAGTGCCAGGTGGAATCGCTACCACCCCATGAATACAAACCACTCTCCTCATATCCCACGAGAATCATATAGTCCGCACCAATGTCGGTGAGGGGATATTCAGGAGGAGATTGGAGAAAGACTGAAGGCATAGTATCAGGGGAAGCAATATTGTGGAATAATCCTGTCAATGTATCCTGATCAACATCGATAAAGGTCGCTGCGTGTAGTGAACTGCTATCAGCTGCACCACCCCAGGGCTCAAAAGTTTCAATTCGAAATTCAAGTGTTTCAGTGGAGCTACGGATATACATATTACCCAGGTTCCCTATTACCTTTTCATCTGGGTCGGTATAGACGGACCTCCATCCATTATAAACCGATGAAAAACTGGAGATATTTTGATTTCCAGATAGATCATAAGCCACAGCAAAAATCGTATGTAGACTTGCCAGTTTCAGATCCATTGAGTCAGGTATCCAAAGTGCTTCAAAGGGGGCTGTGGAATCAGCAAACAAAGAGTCGTGGTCAATAAAAAATTCGACATGACTTATTCCCAGAGAATCCGCAGCTTCAGCACGCAAAGTGATACCAGATGCTGGGACAACAGCCAATTCAGGTGGATATGTGAGACTAACTTCCGGTCTGCCATGATCCGGTTCATAAACTTCAAGATCGCAGGAGGTCATGAAACCAAGTGATACTGTCAAGATCAGCAATATATATAATGAGGGATTATTTAATGAATTTATCATAGTTGGAAATCCATACCGATTCTATTGGTGACACCCATTTGGGCATAATCACTCATGGACCAATTTATTGTGAGCTTTCTCCCTCCAAGCGGGATTTCGAGCCCTGCTCCTATGGAGTAGGATTCCAGGTCATGGTTAAACTTATATCCACCTCTGATAAATACCCGATCTGCCCATTTCCATTCTGCACCACTCGAGAGTATGGTTTCACCACCACTAGGCTTGGAGCCTGTGATGCTCATATAGAGAACCTGGTTTTTGAACTCCAGGGCATTCATCCCCAGACCAAAGGTGAAATTCAAAGGAAGTGGATAATCTTTTTCCACAAAGGTGACGGAAGATCCGAAGTTTGCGATCTTCAAGCCAAAGGAAAAGTCTCGCTCATCCGTACGGTATAGAGCTGCAATATCCGAAGAAACTGCAGATTGATCTTTTCCTGAGAATAGATGCATGCGGATATAACTGGCCGTTGCTCCAAAACTTACATGATCAGTGAGTCCCTTTGCATAGGAAAGACCAAATCTGTTATGAACAACTCCAAATGTCTCTCCGGTTCCCTCAGGTTGTAGTGGTGTTCTTACCAACATCTGATCTGTATAAAAGGAGGTCAGGGAGAGCCCCAGAGCTCCATAGCTATTCAGATCAATGACGCTTGAAACGAAATCCAGGGAAATGTTTGCGAACCACTCAGTATGATTCACAGTCACCGATGATCCGTTTACAAGGATCATAGCAGCTGGATTATAGATTGCCGATTCAGCTCCTCTGGAGTGCATGATATAGGAACCAGCCATTGCCGCTCCAGCCGGTGTTAATTCCATTTTCAGGAATTGGGCCGTAGAATTTCCAGGGCGATCATAAGCCATTGCTGACTGCGTTGAAATTGCCAGTAACAACAAGACGCTTGAGATGTGTTTTATTGTATGTTTCATTAGAATGTCCAGTCCATGATCAAGTCGATATGACGCCCTTCACCAAAACGAGATGGATCCAGATTGTGGAGCATATCGTAATAGTCAATTCCCTTTTGGGTATCCTGAACCCTATCTCCATAGATATATGGTTCGCCGGTCCAGACATTAAAGCCCCGATATGGGTTCACATTGAGCTGGTCGAACAGGTTATCTACATCAAGACCCAGGGTAAGTCGGCTGCCGCCAATCTGGAAATATTTCTCAAATTTCATCCCTACTTTTAAAGTGGGCTGGCCTTCAAGACTATTGGTAAGAATTTGTGCACGGGCCGGATCGTGAGTTCCTGGTGTATAGGGCTGTCCAGATGAAAATTGTCCCTGAACGGATAGGCGCCAATTTGAAGGAAGCAATAGCCCAAATAATTTTGGATGCTGCCCTTCACCAACTTTAATATTTCCACGCACGATAACACTATGTCTGATATCCCAATTCAAACGATATTCATCAATCGGATTAGGCAGATTGTTCAAACTACGTCTGTAGTCATCAAAGGATGAGGATGAATATCCGCTGGCCCATTGTAAAGCATAAAGCGCATCTCCACCGAAATAACTGGTCTGTTGTTTTCTCAAGTTGAATTCCAGACCTCTGGCTCTCGAATAACCCTTATTATCGTTTAGATAAATAGGTAAGCCATATTCAGTCTTGAGATTCGTAGAGCCAATTTGCCCTGAAATTTCTTTGTTATAATTCTTGATATCCAGTGCCCATGATTCAACGAATTCCCAGGTAAACCCAAATTCGTTTTTTATCGTAGTTATATAGTCGAGATGAGGATTTCCAGTAAATCCGCCTGAGTAGGGGTCTCGGAGGAAATTATCCATTCCAGGCAGCGTGTTGAAGTGGCCATATGAGAAATAAAAGACTGCTGTGGTAGAGATCGGAAACGAAATACCAAAACGTGGATCTATCTGATACCGGAATTTCTTCCAGTCTGCAGCCAATCCAGTTGACCGCTCCCACTGGGCTTTCCACTCATCATCTTCGGTGGAAGAACCTGGCTTAAACCAATCCATGCGAACACCTGCATTTAAGATCAGTGCCTCTAGTTCAAATTTATCTGTTAGGTACAGACCACCTACAATCGGTTTACCTTCAATAAGCCAGCGTTGTACGCCAAATTCCGGGTAGGGTCCTGGTGGAGCAGGATATTCGTCGCCATCCTGGTATAAAAAGCGACCATACTCTGAAAAGCCACCACCAATACCATAAATGTGAATATTGTATAAATCTTTGAACTCAATTTGCCCACCAGCTTTCAGGAGGTGCGTGGGGGTTACCTGACTGGTCCAATTGACCAGAGCAGATAAAACTTCATCCTTATTGTACACCCAGTTACTCTCATAGCCTGAAGCATCATAGAAACCAGTCAGGGGGTCAACATTTGGCACTGGTGCAACGGTAAAGAGGGTGTCCTCGGAAATAATCCAGTAATCATCTGGATCATAGCCATTCCTATCGTTCTGGTGATTAACTCCCGTATACCCAATATTAATTGAATAGTAGGTCTTATTAGAAAGAGTATGAGTGAGGCTGAACTGGATCTGTTTATTATCGTTAGCATATTGTGTCTGGTTATCAGGGTTCATGTGCCACATATAATTGAACTCTGTCCAACGCGACATGCTTCTGCGGTATGAAAGACTTGACTTCAATCCAGCGGACATGCGCCAGTCAAATTTTGTGTTATAACTGAGCTGGTTATCCTGTCGTTCATGCACCGTATTGTCATTTATTGTGAAAATTGGTCTTCGTTCCCTCAAATTATTATAAGGAGTATCGCTGAGTGATGATGTTACGGTTCCAGTAAATTTAAGTTTTCCCGGAATTTTTAAACCGATAGCAGGAAGTAGATAGTTGGAAATTGGTTCAGGACCTGAAAGGTTGATGGCCACACGGTCTTTAGAGTAGCCGACGCTCCATAATTCAGGCTGATCTGTGCGATAATTAATTGAGCCTCGATACTCATCGCCACCTGACTTGGTTGTAATATTGATCACTGCAGATTCACCTTGGCCATATTCGGCAGAAAAAGCCCCTGTAAGGATTTCAATATTCTCTATATCTTCAACATTGAGATTCATAATGTCAAAGCCACCGTATACCGGATGTGTAGCCGGAAATCCATCGATGAGGATGATGGCATCTCCCCCACGAGATCCACGGATATTCATACCTTTTAATGATGGATCCTTAGGCTCAAAGGATACACCGCCACCTAAACTGACTCGTTCAGCTACGGGTGCCAGATAGACGCCACCTTGTGAACCCAAAATATCACGGGTAGAGATGGCACTGGGGGTAGATGAGATTTCGTCGGAGTTTATCGACCGGCGTGTGCTGGTAACATCTGCGCGGACCATGGGTCTATCGGCCACCACAGTCACCTCAGCACCTTGTATCATGGCAAATGGCATAGCAAAATTTTGTGTCGTTGTTAGATCAACATTTACTCGCATCTCGGTAACATTGATCTTTTGATAGCCTATGTAATGAGCTGTGAGGGTGTAAATACCTGGTGGTACTTGAAGAATGACATAGCGTCCTTCTTCATCTGTTGATGCACCCAATTGAGAATTGGCCACCAGGACATTGGCACCAATGAGGGGCTCACCCGTTTCAGCATCAGTAACACGACCCTGGATTTTTCCAGTTGAACCTGCCCAGACACTCGTGCTGGCCAGAATCACAACGAGGGCTACAAATATGATCTTATGAATCAATCCTTCCTGCACTTTTTGTTTAGTGAGTTTTATCATCATCTGTACCCCATGGTCGAAAGCATTTCATCCACCATAATAGTCGCGTCATCATGTTCAAGAAAATAGAGTGGGAATCCCAGGATAACGGCATTGAAGGCCGTTCCAGTGTAGAGCAACCCAATGGGCTGACCAGCCCAGCTCAACGTGCTTGAAACATCAGCCTTGTACCTGTAGAGCACATCTGTAAACCCTGCAGAGGATCGAATCGTATTAATTTGAGTCAGTTTGCCTCGATAAGGTGCCCCTGAGGGGAGCCTTGTTGCATCCACATCAAAATCAGAAAAGCCACTAAAAGCTCCATATCCTCCAATGCAATCACCAGTTCGAGACCCTGTTTCGTCAGCTTCCAGGATGTGTAAATATTCGGCTACAAAAGAATCTTCTTCAAATACTACGGGAAAACTCTCGCTCCAGGCAAAGGATTTTAGAATTCGCCATCCACTCATGACAAAATCGCCACCTACATTCATGTAATTTCTCAAATAATCTTCATGCGCAGAAATCATGTGTGGGTCTGAAGTGGGTCTATTGTCTGCATGCCATACCACCATCTTGTATTGCCCGAGCATATCCAGAGATGGGAGGGTATCACTTATCAACGCCTGGTGTTCGTAATCCCAGTTGTCCACAGAGTCTGTAACTCCGAAGATGGCCATGTAAAAACTATCTACCAGTGCATCAGTGGCACCAGTGCCACCAGGGAAGTCAGATTCGATAGTTTCATCA
>Ga0307989_1001712_pt1 | contig 11278 bp, 12 predicted proteins | sample EllFjometagen185_FD_203164 | JGI IMG/M metagenome (GOLD analysis project Ga0307989, IMG submission 203164) | Marine microbial communities from Ellis Fjord, Antarctic Ocean - #185 | ecosystem: Environmental > Aquatic > Marine > Unclassified | place: Southern Ocean | collected 2014-10-08 | reverse complement strand
TTCCCACCGGCTTCGTTTCAGATTATAAGAAACACACTCCTGACAGCCTCTCTGAAACTTCCCAAAGTTTTCTGGCATGATCTTCATTACGTGAAGAACTGGATGGATTTACAATTACTGGAGCCCCGCTAATGCCCATAAATCCACGTGGACCAAAATAGGTATCACCCTGAGCAAATGGATCAGTTGCTGCCCGCAGCCCTGAATACGCCCCTTTCCGCGGGTTTTGCAGTACTTTCTTTGCAACAGGAAGAACAATTTTTGAAAAATGGATATAGGGAGCCATGTTGGTAGTTGAAATCCCGGGATGTGCAGCAACAGCAATTGTAGAGGATCCAATTCTTGTCAACCTTCGCTGCAGCTCAAAGGTAAAGAGCATATTTGCCAGTTTCAATCTACCGTAAGCGGCCATCGGCTTGTACCCTACCCCGCCTTCATACAGCAAATTAGTAAAATCCATCTTAGCCAGACCATGGGTCAAACTACTGACTGTTACTATTCGGGAATTCTGAGTTTTATGATGATAGTCAAAAAGTAGTCCTGTAAGAGCAAAATGCCCCAGATGATTAGTGCCTAAGTGTTTCTCAAATCCATCTTTTGTTTTTTGATACTGACCAGTCATAAGGCCGGCATTATTTATGAGAATATCAAGCCGCTGATATCTTCCCATAAATTTTTCAGTAAACTTTCGAATTGAAGAAAGATCTCCCAGATCAATAAGTATTATTTCTATCAGGGCATCGGGGACAGCTTCCTGTATTAAATTTCGTGCCTTCTGAGCTTTGTGCAGGTTCCTGCAAGCAAGGACTACATTAGCTCCCTTTTGGGCAAGCACCTTTGCTGACTCAAAACCCAAACCGCTGTTAGCACCTGTTATTATGACTACTTTACCTGAAAGGTCCGGAATGTGATCTACTGTCCATTTCTCTGCCATAATACACCCCTGATGAATACTCACTATTTGCCGAACTTATTTTACCTGAAGCTCAGTAGTCAGGTAAAGAGGCTGATGGTTACCCATGGTAGACAGACGGGTTATTTAGTTATAATTCTGAAGGATCCTTCAGGATGATACCGACTCCACTCCCGAAGAGAATTTTCTCTTTGAAATACGGATAGAGGATCTTCTGCAGACTTGTTTTTAATGGGTAATCAACTGTGCCGGTTTGTACAGCTCTCCCGCCAAAAACTCGTTGATAAATTTCATCATTTTTAACAACACTCTGGCTAACTGGGATAAACCTTTTTACAAATTTCAGTATATTTGATGATTCAGGTAATAATCTCATAAGCTCCTGATCACACAGCCAGCTGTCAAATATATATGCCTGAAAATCATAAGGGAGGATATCTTTAAAAAACCACTCTGCCTGCTGAAAGGATTGATCACATAAATCACTCAGCAGCCTTCGCCCCTCTGGTATATGAACTTTCAGGATAGGATCTCCAGTACACACACCCCCGACTTCCAGAGAAAGTGGCGCAACCTCAAATTGCAGCAGCCCTAATTGATACAGTTTTCCCCCCAAATGATGACTCACCCACTCCCATATCCGCGAAGAGAGTCCGTAAACCCCAAATTGCCGCTTATAGTTCCTGGACCAGAGAGAGATATCTGAAAAGGTTGCCCGGATTATATCATCAGGTATATTTTTCTTTTGCATTTCACTGATTGCAAATGGGAGATTATCTATAAGAAGAAAAAGATGTGCTCTGCATTGCGGCTGATCCACTTCATTGTTCAAATCATGTGCTGAATCATGACAAGAAACAACTAATGGTTCAAACTGTAACTTTTTTGTATTGAAAGAGAACAATGATGCTTTTCGATTCAGGGAACAGCGATCCCTCTCCAATTCTGCAATCTCTTCCGCATGAAAACCTGCATACTGATAGATCTCATTTTTATCCATAGTCTATTTTATACTATCAAAACGATGAACAGACAATGCTTCAAAGTAATATTGGTTTGACATAAAAAAATGGCTGCCCAATGGGCAGCCACATGTTTTTACAAGTTCGGAAAATTAACGGCCGACAGCTGTTAAGAAACCTTCGATTGTAAGAATGTCATTTTCAATAGCTACAGTCAAAGCACCATCATAGTAGTACATTGAAGTTGCAGCATCAGCATCCACTACTATAGGACCAGTAGTTTTTGTAGAGTTATCATCAACTAATACACCATCTGCTACACTGCTGTCCCAAACTTTTGCCCAGTCTACAGTTGCTGAAGTACCATCAGTTGAGAAATCCATACTGATAACCTGAGGAGCACCCTTTGGGATATATCCAATTGCACGTTTCTCAAATGTTCCATTAGGAAATGCCAAAGAGCCGTTAGCATCTGTTACGATTCGGTAAGCGGATCCACGGTGTGCATACTGAATGGTGATTGTTCCATCAGCTGCTTCTGAAGCACTAAAGTTATCGCCTTCAACCTGAGTATAAGGAGTTACAGCAAACAGGAATGTTCCTCTCATACCACCGGAAAAAGTTCTCTGTCCATTTACATCATAGATGTAGGACTGGAATACATGTGTTGAACCAAGTGCAGATGCACCGGAAACTTCATCAGCATGATCTTTGTCTACAGCTATGTAGCGAATGTTTCCACTAAAGGTGAAATAGTTCTCAACATCATCTGTAACCAGGTTCTTTCGAAAGCTGATCGTCAGGTCTTCAGAACCATCAGATACAGGTGCGGGTGCTTCAACAGTCACTTCCACGATTTTCTCTACAATCTTCTCTACTACTTCAGGTTCAGGTTTAGCACAACCAGTCACAAATAAAGCAGCAACTAATACAAGTACAACAACAGTTAGCATTGTAATTTTTTTCATTCTTCATTTCTCCTTCTATTCTCTTAGCAAATTATTAATCTATAATAAAATAGTTCATCAAAATTATCAAGTATATTTTTATCGATAAAGTTGGAATCATTAGATTTCTTATATATCCTGTATACCAGGTTATATAATTTACAAATCAAACATCAATATCTACAAAACGCTCTACCATAATCTAAACCGTTGTTCAAAGTCTTTATCTATTACATTCCTAAAACAAGTTTTATTCCATCGTCAATCTCATCAAGAATTGAATTAGGTAATCTATTCTCATATTTGATCAATCTAGATTTATCAATAACAGATATTTGTGAAGTAACTAAAACAGAATCTTTAGATAATCTTGATTCATACTTTTCAACAAACACATTCCCTGGAGCTTTTTCCAAAAATAAATTTGTTGTAAAAGGAATGACTATTACTGTGTTTATTTTACTTTGGTTAATTGCATCATCTTGAATAATTATTATTGGTCTATTAAATCCAGGTTTGCTCCCAAAAGGCACTCCAAAATCTGCCCACCAAATCTCACCACGAGTCATTTTTTGTTAATTCCCTTAAATTTTGCAAACTTACTTCTTCAATTCCTGAAATATCAACAGTATTAACTTTTGAATATATTTCATTATATTTTTCAGTAATATTTTCCTTTCTATAGTGACTAATGAATTCCTCCAAAGCTTTTGCAAAGAGCTGACTTCGGGGTATTCCCATTGATCTTGCAGTTTCTTCTGCAATTGCGAATAATACATCTGGAAGCGATATAGCTGTTTTCATACTTAATAGTATAACTTCGGTATAACCAAATATCGATACTATTATTTCTATACCGTTTGGCTATTTGAAACTCTACGCTATTTGAAACTCTACATAATTGACTGGACATAAGTATTTACTACGTCTAAAATAAACAATGTGAATTGATACGAGTGAATAATCCATTACACCACTCCAACAAGAGGAATAAATGAGATGAATGTGATAGAAATCAATAAACTGACAAAATATTATGGGAAAGCCAGAGGAATCATCGATGTAAGCTTCAACGTTGAAGAAGGAGAGATCTTCGGATTCATCGGTCCGAATGGTGCAGGAAAATCAACAACAATAAGAACCCTGCTCTCACTCATATTTCCCACTAGCGGATCAGCAACTATATTTGGTAAAGACTGCATAAAATACGGTCCTGAAATTCGTCAGGAAATTGGATATCTGCCGTCTGAGGTCTTTTATTACGATAAGATGAAAGTAATTGATCTCCTTAAATACTCAGCAAGCTTCTTTAAGAAAGACTGCACAAAACGTACCCATGAACTTGCAGAGATCATGGGACTGGATCTGAAACGTCGGATTGAGGATCTCTCCTATGGAAACAAAAAGAAAGTGGGGATAGTTCAGGGTCTGCTTCATGAACCAAAACTGATCATGCTCGATGAACCAACCAGTGGTCTTGATCCGCTTATGCAGCAGAAATTCTTTGATCTCATCGCTGAAGAGAACAAAAAAGGAGCTACAGTCTTCTTCTCATCTCATATATTGGCAGAGGTTCAGGCCCTCTGTAATCGGGTTGCAATCATCAAAGATGGATCAATAGTCCGGGTCGAGGACATGAATACACTTGGTGCTGCACATTACAAGAAAGTCATTGTCAAAGGGGATCAGCTGAATGAATCAGGATTCTCGTTTGAAGGAGTAACCGAACTAAAAGCAGAAGCGGGTAAGATTCAGTTCTATTACAATGGTGATATAAACAGGATGATAAAAGCAATCAGTACTGAAAAAATTCAGGATATACTTATCGAAGAGCCCTCTTTAGAAGAAATCTTCATGCACTATTACAAATAGGTGATGCCGTTATGAATATATTTATGTATGAACTTAAGTTGTATAGAAAATCGGTCACCCTATGGTCAATCTCCATAATAGCACTTCTCTCCATGTTTATGTCTTTTTACTCAAATTTTGCGGTTGATACTGCTATGATGGATCTTTTTTTGGAAAATTACCCGGAAGAAATGCTGCAAGCCCTAGGTATGAACAGTGGATTACCATTATCTTCAGTTGCTGGATATATTGCCTTTCTCTTTACATTCGTTCAGATTTGCCTGGCCATCCAGAGTTCATTTTACGGATTTCAGGTTCTCTCTATTGAAGAGAGGGAGCTGACTGCGGATTTTCTCATGACTAAACCAGCCTCAAGACGGCGAATCTTTATCTCAAAATTCATGGCTGCCTTTGCGGGTCTGCTGACTACCGCCATCTTCACCGGGATCGGGACCTTCGGCAGCATCGTGCTTTTCAGGGACGGCCACCCCTTTGAACCTGATAAAATATTTGTCCTTTTGTCATCTATTGTATTCTTCCAGCTCTTCTTTTTAAGTGTGGGAATGCTTATTTCAGTGATGATTAAAAAAGTACGCAGCGTGCTCTCCTTCTCAATGGCCCTTGCCTTCGGTCTCTATATCCTAAGCGCATTGCAGAAGATCATAGGTGGAAAAATTCTGGGGATGATAACTCCTTTCAACCACTTTGAAGCCAGTTATATTTTAATACAGGGTAAGTATGATACTGTTCAGGCTGCTATAAGTATAAGTATCATAATTGTCTCTTTAATAATGAGCTATATCCTCTACTTAAGACGCAACATTCATTCGTTATAGGAGATTTTTCATGAATATTATCAAAAGAGAGCTTCGTGCCCATATGAAATCACTCCTTATCTGGTGCGGCTGCATAATAGCTATCGTTATGGTAATGATGTCGGAATTTTCGGCTTACTATAATAATCCTGAAATGGGAAAAATACTGGATACTATGCCTAAAGCTTTGATGGATGCATTTTCCATGAATGGTGCGAACCTTACTACCGTGAGCGGTTTTGTGAGTTTAACATCAGTCTATTTCTATATCACTCTTGCCATTTATGCAGTTTTGCTGGGTAGTTCTATAATTTCCAAAGAAGAGCGTGATAAAACGGTAGAGTTCTTTCTTACCCTGCCAATATCACGGCAAAAAATAATTGCAGGCAAGTGGATCAGTGCCGTTACAAATTGCATCCTAATCAATGCGGTTACTGGTTTGACACTCTATGCCACAACTGCTAAATATGAACCTGGAATTGAATTCAACAAGTTCCTTCTACTGATGCTTTTGGCCATGTTCATTATTCAGATGATATTTCTCAGCATTGGGATGTTTTTGGCGGCAATAACTAAACGATACAGAAAATCCGGGACCTATTCAGTTAGCATCCTGCTTGTTGCTTATTTTCTCTCGGTGCTTATTGGAATGAGTGAAAAGATTGATTTTTTGAAGTATATAACTCCTTTTAAATATTTTGAGGCAAATTATCTACTGCAGGAAGGTTCATTAGAGGGCGTTTTTCTGCTGATATCATTGGGAATCATAGCAGCAGCAACTGCAGGCATCTTCGTTTTCTATCCAAAAAGGGATCTGCATATTTAGAAATCTCACAGAGCATTCAGCGTATCAACCAGCGTTATTCCTATACTCCATCGGTGAATGGCCTACCCTCTTTTTAAACATTTCGGAAAAATAGGCAGGAGAACTATAACCGACAATTTGTGCAATTTCAAAGATCTTTAAATCTGATTTTCTTAAGTAGACCTTTGAAGCTGCCACTCGTTTATCCAACTGAATTGATGAAAACGATTTACCCAGTTCCTTTTTAAATAATCGGCTCAAGTGCTTTTCATGGACATGGGTATGCCAGGCCAGATCTGCAAGTGAGATATTACCAAAATTCTTCTCAATTAGTGAGAGGCACTTACTTATCACCGGATGCAAACCCTTTCCTTGAAGCTCACTTTGCGGCGTAACGGATCCTTTCTCAGAGTTTTGTAAAGAATCAAGCTTTTTCTTAAGATCAACAAAACACTTCTCAATAACCTCTTCCTCATCGGATTTTAACAAATAATCCGTAACACCCAGTTTCACACCTTCTCTGGCAAACTCAAACTCCCTGTATGCAGTCATAAGAATTATCTTTATATGCTGGTATTCGCTTCGAATATAATTTGCTAAAGTGAGCCCATCCATAACAGGCATCCTGATATCCGACAGAACGACATCAACTGGATTCTTTGAGATAAATTCTATAGCCGCCTGCCCATTTTCAGCAGTTCCAACCAGATCATACCCAATTTCATTCCATTCAATAAGTTCACTTAAATAACTGCGCATCATCTCTTCATCTTCTACAATCAGTAAATTATACATTTAGACACCTACTCTCTATGAAAGGTATCATACCCCAGGCTAAGCCCGACTGAATCTATAGATTCAGCTTACCCAGAACCGCTTTGGCGGTTCTATTCCGCCAAAAACTGCGAAGCAGTTTCAGGGGCAGGGGTATGTTTCCTTGCGTTCCGAGTTTCGCTTACGCAAACTCCTGAAACAACCTTTGGTTGTTCACTCACATCGGAAATGGAACCAACTAGTTGGTTCCGCTTCTCTCGCTCGTTTGAGAATAAAAAAATATATTTTTTACTGACTTCCTTCCTTCCTTAAGAAAACCAGCATTTACAATCGATACAAACCTCTAATCATTTAAGCAATCAGAAAATTAGTGTATTATTCTGATAGTATATCGTTTGGGATTTTTATTGTTATGTGACTATCATATAGTGCTTGTGAATATGATTCTGAGTAAGTAGTTTTCCCTGCTCGGCACACTAAAAAAAGAGATCACTTAAAAGCAACCTCTTTTTTATATTTCCTATCATCAACCAATAACAAATAATTTCTTTACTTTACAGCCCCTTGAATAATTCCTGTAGTTACCTGTTTTGCAAAAATGAAATAAGCGATCAATATCGGGAGAACCGTAATAATTGCAAAAGTGTTGATTAAGGGCCAGTTTTCTATACCCAGCGTATCCCGGAATAAGAAGAGCTGATACGGCAGTGTACGTAAAGCAGCAGAAGTGGTAAAAGAGAGAACGAAAGGAAACTCATTCCAGGTCTCACGAACAGTGAAAATAATTACCGCCAGAATACCCGGAGTAGCAATAGGTACCATGATATGCAGCATAGTCTGCCACAGCTTAGCACCATCCATAAATGCCGATTCTTCAATCTCTTTTGGAATCGACTGAAAAACATTGGTAAGAATCCACACCGCAAAAGGAATAGAAGTTACCGTATAAGTAAGAAGTAATGCTGTATAGGTATTAAGTAACCCCACCGATACAATCATTCGATAGAGAGGTATTACTACACTGATACGGGGAATCAATCGGGGTACCAGCACAGCTAATAAGAGAACATGCTGCAGAGGAAAACGCATCCGGGCAAACGCGTATGCTGCCCAGAAGCTGATAAAAAGTGTAAGTACCGTAGTTACCACTGTAAGAAAAACAGTATTCCCCAAGTACCTTGGAAAATCCGAATCAGTAAGAACAGCAAGATAATTCTTAAAGGAAAATGATTCCGGAAAAATTTTTACCGGAACTTTATAAATTTCAATCGGCGTTTTAAAAGTCGACAAAACTGCCCAGAATATGGGTAAAAGAAGCCAAACCATCATTATTGCCAAAGTTATCCATGATAGTACTCGAGCGCGTCTTTTAAATGCAGGAATACTTGGCCTCATTTTTATACTCAATTCATTACTTTTCATAGAGACCTCCTATACCGTTTTGTTGCGAAATAGCCGAATAAATATCAGACTAAAAATAACATTCAATGCCAGCAGCAATATCATAACCGCTGAAGCCATAGAAAAATTCAATTCTCCGAAAGCCAGCCGGTACATGTACAGTGCCATTACTTCAGTACCACGTATAGGACCGCCACCGGTAAGAGGATAAATAATAGAAAACATATTAAAACTTGCAAAAGTGAGCCAGATCATGCAAGTCGCCAAATAACTACCCAGAAGTGGAATAGTAATGTAGATAAACATCTGTCTGTTGTTCGCACCATCTACAGTAGCAGCATTATACAAATCTTTATCAATTACCTGTAGACCTGCAAGCAGTAAAATAGTGGACATCGGAAATATCTTCCAGGTATTAGCCAGTGTTACCACAATTAGTGCATTTGTACCTTTACTTAACCATTGAACCGGCTTCAAACCTATTGCTTCAAGTAGCGGATTGACAAATCCCACATCACCATTAAATAGAAATCGCCAAATAATTGCAGCTGCCACACCGGAAATCAGATAGGGTATCAGTGTGATTGTCCTAAAAATACGTGCTTTCTCACTGAGATTAAAAAGTGCAAGAGCCAATACAAATGAGAGAAAAAGGCCCAGTATAACTGTCCCAAAAACAAAAATGAAAGTTATGGTTATAGCGTGTTGAAAGTGAGGGGTTTGAAATAGAGAGACATAATTATCTAACCCAACGAACTTACCCGAAGTAGCCAGCATGGGGTATTTGTGCAGTGAATCCTTTATAGCTACCATAATTGCGTAGCCAAGAATGCCAAAAACAAATAATGTTGAAGGCAGTACCAGAACATACGGCAATAGGCGCTTACGCCAATAGACTGTATTAAACAATGGCTTTCTCTTCATTTCGATGCACTCCTCGGGATAGAGCAATAAAATAACACAGTGATACCGTCAAGCAGTATCACCATGTTATAATTTTTATCAGTTTTTTGTAACTGTTCTAGAATAAACTATTTAGTTGTTTTTGATATCGAGCAGCAACTTCAGCAGGGTCTGCATTCATATCACTCATAACTTCACCAAGAGCATCTTTTATTATCTGATCCATTTGAGTTATGTAAAGATTTGGAGGAGTAGGAACCATATTAAGCATTACTTCTGCAAAATCCGGTGCCCATGGTTGTTCAGCTATGTAGCTAGGATCGTCCCATACAGTAGTTACTGTGGTAGGCTGATATCTTTTTGCTACACTCATTGCTGGTTCATGCTCAGCTAAATATCTAAGAACAAGTCCCACTTCAGCAGGATTATCAGTTGCTTTTGTTGCAACCATTGGCCATCCAAGTGATGCATATTGATATTCGTCTTTTGCACCTTCACGATACAATGGCGCTGATGCACCCCATTCTACTCCATATTCAAGCTCAGCTTTGATATTTGGGAAAATGTTGGTTCCAATAGGAGCCTGTGCTGCTCGCCCTGTTATAAAGGCAGCTCTCATATCACCGGAACCCCATGCAAGTACATCACGACTAACAAGTCCATCTTCTACTATGGTTTGGTAGAACTGCAGAGCATAAATTCCAGCCTCTGAATCAAGCTGAATTACATCATTTTCATCATAGGTTCCACCCATAGACATATAGTGGGAGGAAAACCATACTGTGCTGCTTGGACCACGTACTGCATATCCTGTTTTATCAGAAGTGTTTAGAGCTCTTGCAACATCAAGCATCTCTTCCCATGTTTCAGGAACTTCAAGACCTGCAGCCTCTATCCAATCTTTACGATATACATAGTTAAATGGGCCGGAAAAAATCGCAACACCATATGCTACACCATTGTATGTAGCGTGATCCCACCCTGCTGAAGATACAGCGTTATAGCTTTCAGGATCCTCTGCTTTCCAGGCAGCCAGTTCTTCATCCATCGGATATAACAGACCAGCTTCTACTAATGGCGGGATGCGTCGTGAATCAGTTTGTAAAAGATCCGGACCTACACCTGCACTTAGAGCTGTTGCGGCTTCTGTTAAAGCCTGCTCTAGCGGGATAACATCCACTTTTACGGTTATGTTGGGATACTGTTCGTGAAAGGACTCAAATGCGTTATCAGGAATAAAGTTTTCTCGTCCAAACCAGACAGTTAATTCCACTAATTCATCGCCTTCGGCTTCTGCTTCAGTTTCACCACTTGCTATGAGAAACAATGAAGGAATCAGAAGGATAATAAGTACTACCAGCACTTTCTTGAAATAATGCATTACTGCACCTCCTTGGTTTTCAATCTCGATGTGATATCGAGTCAATTCATCTTCTCATGATGTTTGCTTATTGTCAATTTAAATTTACATAATAAAAACATTAACTTTACATTTTGTTTATGTTTTATATACAGATATATTGTTTATACTTGCATTATCAATCAAATCCTTATATTATAGATAATACAATATAAGGATTTGAATTTGATAAAATCACAAGATCTTCATACAAAAATATATTTTGATCTCTACAATCTTATTGCAAGTGCTGGTTATAACATAGGAGACCGCATTCCCACTGAACTATCACTTGCAACCCAATATAATGTATCCCGCCCAACCATACATAAAGCTGTGAAAAAGCTTCAGGATGAGGGATACCTCGAAAGTAAAGCAGGCTCAGGTACCCGAATAATACTTAAACCGCACAGCAACGAGTCCAGTCTGGTTTTTGGACTACTTTTCCCATTTCGCTGGAATATGGAGGGGTTGTTTAATCCGTTGTCTCAGGAGATAGCCTCTCTAT